>JAABUK010008640.1_pt1 | contig 14201 bp, 12 predicted proteins | sample 5559141 | NCBI WGS metagenome assembly JAABUK01 (sample SAMN10711869, study PRJNA513367) | rock metagenome | isolation source: Antarctica rocks | place: Antarctica: Victoria Land, Pudding Butte nord | collected 2016-01-03
GAACAAAGCGCGGAAGGTTTACAACGAGTTTGAGGGTGTATGGCTGCTGTGCCAACGCGTGCTTCACAGTCTACTTGCAAGCCTTGCAGCATGTCACAGTGATGTGCTTACTCTGCACGTGTGAGCATCTATGCAAACTCAAGCTTGGCTGCATGAGACTATCCTCGTTGTGCATGAACATGCAAGTCTCATGTGCATCAGTCAGTTCCGCACAAATCTCTCGCGCAACAGGTCTGTCTGCGTTGACCATACAGAATTGCCTGCTGAAAGATGTCGTCATGACAGCAGGAGTCTGCACATTGCATCAGCTGGGCTGACATTTCACAAGCACCAACTGCAAGTAAGACCCTTTCTTGCATGTTTGTCAGTTGTGACATTCACTGATGGATCTCTTGCTTGTGGTCTGCTCTTCGCAGGCATTTCTAAACAGTAATCTGATGCCTGTGCTGTCTGCATGCATACAGTTACAGGCAATTATGGGCATTGTACCTTATCGTAATGAAGTCCATGTGCAAGCTTTCAGCACATGCGACGGCACATGCGACAGCATCAGTACCACCCTATATAGGTATACACTTCTTGCCCACAGAAGAGCATTTGACCACTGATTCGACGGCGGCAGCAAAAACGCCCATCAAGGAAAGCTAGAGCAAGGTTTTTGGGATGACCTCGTCATTCTGTTGGAGCATCTTGCTTAACCTCATATTGGGTCAAATGCACTTCAGAGTCTGTCTGCTGTCATGGTCAGACTCTCGTGTGTTCAGTGCTGCCAGCAAATTGCTTCTGAAAAGCTGCAGTATATATGTGCCTGCCAGCATGCTCCGTAGGTTCAGCTGCTGATGGAGACTGAAACAATACAAGCTCGATGCCAGACAAACCAAATGACGCTATCTAGAAGGTTGGTCAGTTGATCTGACTGCTGCTTGTGCTGCCTGAGGTAGAAGGGGATTGACTTTTGGTGGCCGAGCGGGTCTCATTTCCCCCGGTCTATCTATATACCTGCAGCAAGTTGAACGCATATGTTGACGGAGGTTTGGAACTGGCACACAACTACATGCACGTGCTGCTTGCATGACATACACAGGCAATACTCTTCACGCTGTACTACTATGTGGGGTAAGAAATGAAGACATCTTACTCTATAACAGCCATATGTGCAGCATCATTGGGCCTCTGTCCCGTCTGGAGCACGCGTGTGTATCCCCCCTGTCTGTGCTTGTACCTCTCTGCTATTTCTGTGAAGAGTTTATGCATAACATCGTCACCACGGACAATTTCAGCAGCTTTTCGTCTCGCATGCAAGTTGTTCTGCAAACATTTGAGGGCACAGTCAGCACTGAGCTTAATGATGACAGTGCACGTGAGAATCAACACTGCTGATCACCACCTCTTTTGCAATGGTCACGACTTTGTCTGCAAGACGCTTGAGCTCCTTTGCTTTGGCAACCGTTGTCTCAATTCTTTCATACCTCAGCAGCTGGGACACCATAGTCCTAAAAACAATAGCACCCACCATGTGCGTTTGTGTTTTCCACAGATGATGATGCAGAACGTTTTGAAGCATCTCACCTCAGCATTGACTTTCTGTGTGCTGAGCTTCTGCCCAACTTGCGCATGGCTATTCGATGCTTCATACTGAGACTTTACAACCTGTTCCTTTGCTTGTAGCCTCCCGATCCGATCCAATACTGACACGCAAAGTCACTAGAGTTTACTAACAGCGACTGTGCATTTTGCGGCACTCTAACTGGTGCTCTTCACGGGCGTGTGAAGGGTAAGTCCAAACATTGTTGGTCAACGCCCAGGTCTGCACAGTCGCCGGTAAGGAACAGCAGGGACTGTGAGTCACCAGAGTTTCAGACAGTCAATACTCAATATCTAGTGTGGAGGCGAGCTTGCGTAATTGCATAGCAGCGCAAAAGCAGCAGAGCGTGCGTATGAAATGAAAGCTTTGCAAGTTGCACAGGGTTTTTCTAGGGTCGGCTGTGCAAAATTTTGGACGAAGCTCTTCGAAGCTGTCAAGGAAGCTGACAAGTTCAAAAACATTGATCCGATTGAATTTCATCGCGAGACGATGAAAAAGTGAACCCTGCCAACTTTCTCGGCCAATCTCTGCCTACAATCACGTTCGTGGCACAAACCTGCTGGCATGTGCTGAGTCTGCTTTTGGTTCTGCTATCTTTGCAGCAAGTTTTTGTGGTGAAGCAGGCTTTGCCTCAGCGCCACACAGTGATGACAGTCTACTAGCACCTACTGTTCAAGCATTGCTTGCAGGAGTTGTTGCAGTAACCTCAAAGTACCTTGAAGGATCTACGGCCCACAACGGTCTCACTGTGCAACAGTTTTTTATACCGATCGGCAAGTGATCTGGCGGATTTGCCCTCAGATAGCACGACCGTCTGGAGCCAAGGTATCACAGGCAATCTTCACGAAGCCGAGAACAACGACGATGAAGGTCTTCCAGCAACAAGCGTGCCAGCTCCGGCACACTCTCTACAGCCAGCTGCAGCTTTGCTGTGTCTGTCGCCGTATCTGAGATTTTCGGTAGTCCTGCAGCTGATGGAGCAGCAGCATTGATCTTAATTTCTCCACATGTTCAGATGTACCTACATGTCACAAAGGCACCAATATTTTGGAACAGCAACATACAGTCCGCAGCTGCTTTGCAGCTAACAATCACAAACACCGGAGTGTCTGCAGTACAGTGCACAGCTTGCACTGCTGACTGCTGTCAACAATGACCTGGTGGCAAAGGGGAATTTCAGTGCGGTGTACCTGCAACTCAGTGGCATACCCTCAAGGATAAGTTGGCTTGTCTGCTGAGCAAGCCACACAAACATTGCTAGCAGACGCTGCTGCACCTCAAGGCATGTGTTGTTGCAAGCACTATTTGCTCTTTGCGCTGAAATCTTGCCGCTCTTCTCAAGTGTCCTCACCAGTGCATACCTTGAGAGGAATGCAGAGTTATGAGTTCCATTCAAAGGGTATGTCAGGCGACAGCACTCAAAACTCAAGTTGACATGAGGCAGGGGTCAACATGGGACTGGGCCGCATGACTGTGGAGCTGGCGTGCCTGGGTTGGTGACGGACCCCACCCCGGGTGGTCTCTAGGTCCACGTGTACTGCGGTACTTTGTGGTGGGAGTTGGTACTGAGGATCTTGATCGCTGCGCTGCAATCAGCTTCTCAAGATTGGCTTGCACGACAAGCTCAGCATGTTGCTGACGGCATTATGCAGCGCCTTCATACAAACATGCGTGACTGATTCAGCACACCTGTGTGATGGCTTGTTGCATGCGCTGTGAGCCTGTTTTTCATTGTTGTATGATGTGATTGCCCCTGCGCATGCCAATGTGCACATGCCATGTACTCCTTGCACCTCATGTGAGTGCACCCCAGGCCACCTCTGATATTTGCTCTCAAACATCATTGCCATCATCAATACAACCCAACACAGCCCCAACAAGTACCAAAGGCAAGCTAGGCACATCGTTGTCGAAGCTCTTTGTGCATGGTTTTTAGTGGTACAGCATGCATGATTCTGATTACTTGCACAGCACAACAGCAGCAAGGTGCATATGCTGTGCTGCAGGTTGCTCTTTGCCCGGTAGCAACACCAAGGTCTGCTGTGTCAGCTGGGTGGTCTGTGTACTGCAGCTTGTTGCTGCTTGAGTTGACTTGACGCTGTGACCTTGTGATTGGCGCAAGATCACAGCAGTATATAGCTGGATGAGCTGCTGCCAAAGCAACGCTTTCCGAATGTTGATGTCATCTGCTTTGGCACACCAAGGACTCATCTACAACTGCATTGTTGAGATCAGAATGCTTCATGCAGACTAATGGCAGGAAGTTTCTTGTCAGCTTAACTAAGCTTGATAACGTTCTTTATTGTGAGTGTGCCCAATAAATGGCTGCATCAACTGCAGTGATTTGACATCACACTTTACATATAGGGTTTCACTTTAGCTATCCATATAGTTGGTTGCTGAGGTCTGCAGCCGAACGCTTGTGACAACTCCCTGAGCATGTGTCTCACATGCTGACTAAAAGGCCAGGCAGTGCAGCATCCATAGTTTATTACAATACGCAGCATTCACACTCAATAATTACTTGCATTCATTAACCATTGCCTTTGGTTGGCCTTTGTAGCATGCATTGGATGCGTTCGAACGGAATTCCTGCAGTCACACAGATTTAAACTAAAGTGTTATGCATAATTGACTCGGCAGACTTGTTGCACAGGCACCCTCGTGCACAGGCTCCCTTAGAGCACTGTCAGCTTACCACGAATTTTGTGCCTCTGTTCGTGTACGCTCAATTTGCCACGTTCATTCACCTTGAAGTACCAGGCACCCCATGTTGGGGATCATTGCGACCCCAAGGCGAGTCCCAAATACAGTCGAGAGAGCAGCTACTGGCGGCAAGTAGTCAGTGGTCTGAATCGCCTTGTTAGAACAACTAGCAACCAGACGCTGTTCAAGCTCCATCAGTGAATATAGTTTGCCATGCCGTATCAGCCTCCACATCTCAGGAACGGTGGTACTCCTTCGGCGCCCCCTTCAGACAGCCGTGGTGGTGGATCTTTTGGACGCAGTGACGGTGCCCGAGATTATGGCAGCAGTAGGGATTATGGAAGCAGCTTTGGAAGTAGAGACGCTGCACGGTCCGATGGTGCAAAGAAGCCGGAGCCTTCTGCCAGCACTAACGGGACAACATCAAAAGGTTCATCTGCACCAACAGCTGTGTTCCCAGACTGGCAGCCGTCAGAACGAGCTCTGAATATGTCTGAAGAACAAATCAAGGAAGCCAGGGAGCGGTTGAGCATTTCAGTAGAGGGGGAAACCAGCACAAGTGTGCCGCTGGAAGCCTTTGATGACATGGTAAGCAGACTGTACTTGCCAACAAATGTCCTGCAGACAGCAGCATCAACTTGCTTCAGCTGCCACACAGCTTACTGAGTGTGATGGCTATGGCAGACCTTGTGTATCATGGCTATTCTTAGCTATTTCCAACAATTAATTTCGTCTTTTCTGCAGAATCTGCATGAAAACATCATGCGGGACATCAAGCACAAGAAGTATGACAAGCCAACACCTATTCAGGCTCAGGGTATTCCCATTGCTCTCAAAGGCAATGATGTCCTGGGCTGCGCAGAGACTGGCAGCGGCAAAACAGCATCTTTTGGCATTCCTATGATTCAGCATTGCTTGCATCAGCGGCCTCTAAGGCGAGGTGATGGCCCCATGGGCCTGGTGCTAGCCCCCACACGTGAGCTTGCTCAGCAGATAGACAGAGAAATCAAGGATTTCAGCAGAACATCAAGGGATGTGAGAACTTCCATTGTTGTTGGTGGCACCAACATCTCAGAACAGAGAGGGGAGCTGCGAAACGGTGTTGAGATTGTCATTGCCACCCCTGGGCGTTTCATCGACCACTTGCAGCAAAACAACACCTCCTTGAATCGTGTCTCCTATGTTGTGCTTGATGAGGCAGACAGGATGCTGGATATGGGGTTTGAGCCCCAGATCAAGGAGATCATGCTCAGTCTTCCCACGCCACATCAGACACTGCTGTTCAGTGCCACCATGCCTGAGGAAATTGAGGCATTGGCGGGTCAATACTTGAATAAGCCATTGCGCATCAAGGTCAGTCCAGTAGGCATGACTTGAATAGAGGCTCAATCTGTTGTTGACAAGCACCATCTGCCATAAAACAAAACAACACCTCCATAACATCCTTTTGCAATTCCAGAGTCAGGTTAAGTTTCTTTTAGAGAGACATCATGATTGCTGCAGGCATGTTGCTGACAGCCTATTCTGTCACTTGCATGGGCATTTGTCCTGAGAGCTTGAGGATGTCCACAAGTGTCTCCAGCTGCTGCATCTTGACATGCTTGTGGCTACTGGCATAATCTGATTGTCTGCATGATTCTCTGCTTTGTCTTAGTATTGATCACTTACCCTTGCTGTACAGGTTGGTCAAGTCAGCACCCCTACAGCCAATGTCACCCAGGCCCTTCAGAAAACCACCGACACTCAGAAGCTGGATGATGTCGCAGCAGTGCTGCTGGAAGAATCACGGCAGGCTGAAAGCAGTGGGCAGCAGATGCCTCTTACCATCATCTTCGTAGAGCGCAAAGCGCGGTGTGATGACGTTGCTGAGTTGCTGCGGACAGAGGGGCTCAGTGCGCTTGCCTTGCATGGAGGCTTGTCGCAATGGGAGCGAGAAGGGGCTCTCAGAGACTTCACTAAGGGGGACGTGCGGGTGAGCATCAGAGTCTCTGCAACTTTGCAATGTGCCTTGCTAATCACTGTAGGCAGCTTCTGCATCTTTTGGCTCAGAATTTTGATAGTGGTTCCACCATGCGTGCATCCCGCCTTCTTGCTTGCAGTGCCCTGGCCTTGTGAAGCAGTGGCACTGCCAGGCAGGAACATTGGCGTGCAGCCACTACTGCAAGCATAGCTTCCCTTTATGAGCATAGGGCTGCTCATGTGTTCTCTGCTCGGTGAGAATCTTTTTTGCTCAGCAGCTGTGCATTGCCTGCAGATACTGGTGGCGACAGATGTGGCCAGTAGAGGGTTGGACGTGAAAGGCATTGCCCATGTCATCAACCTGGACCTGCCACGACAATTTGAGGACTACGTACACAGAATAGGTGAGCTGCCTGCTGTACCTGCCTGTTGACAGTGCGACCGCAAGCAGCAGCAAATGCATGTTTGTGTCTCCTTAGTATCTGGCTTGCTGTTGACCTTGCACTTTAGCGAAGCAGCAGGCTTTCAGACAGTGCTGGAGCAGCAATGCAGCAGCACTATTGCAACATTTTATTTGCTAGGAGCATGACCATTTTGTGCTTGAACTTCAGCAAGATCTGCTGTGCTGACCATGTTCTTGAGCGTCGTACTCTGTCATGATGGGCATACTTCTGACTGAGTTGGTGCCCTCAGGACGTACCGGGCGAGCTGGCAGCACAGGCCGTGCCACATCATTCTGGACTGACAGGGACTCTTTTGTGGTCACCCAAATCAAAAAGGCTCTTTCAGAGCTGGAGAGCGGTAACACCTTTGCTTTTGCCACTGGAAAGGCGGCCAGGCAGAAAGAAAAGGAGATGGCAGCAGAGTTCAAGGACAAAATCAGGACTGGCCCCTCAGCTGTTGTTGCAACAGGTGGTGCTGAAGTGAAGGTTGACGACAAGTTCAAATTTATGACTGCGCCTACAACAAAGGCTGGAGCTGCTGATGATGCATGGGATGACTAAGGGTGACCCTAAGGCTGCATTTATTGATCTCAGTTCAGCGTGTTTTGGTATCTTGTTCAGGTGCAGAAAGTGTGTTGTTGCAATCAGCCCCATGATGTGGTCATCATATAGCGCATAAAAGCTAAAACACTGTTGATTGCAGTCTATGCAAGATCTCTAGAGGGGATCTAGGTAGTATGTCAGATGAACTGACTTTGATTACGGGTGGGGCTAAGACCTGAATTCACTTAACACTTTTGCAGATCAATTGAATGCCTAGCAGTAGCGTTTGTTTATTATTGGACAGCTTTGTGAGGCCATCTGGCACCAGCCTAGAATGATCTGAACCTGCAGACATGCTAGTGTGTACGGCTCAGTAGCATGACACTTGCATCATTATTCATAGACACGTTGCCATGTAAACGATTGAGAAGATTCAACATAGCACCGTTCAAAAGGTCTGATCTTTAATCACTAAACTAGAGCATCACACATGCATTACATGCCTTCTGGACTCACATCATTCAAGTAAAGGTGTCCACTGGTACTGAGGATCAAGCAAAACACAGTTATCAAATTAACTTAATTGTTTCAAGCAGAACAGCAATCACAAATCCAAGCTCATACATACCAATAGCAAGTCTAAGCGAAAAAACAAAGAAAGGGGGTTGTCACAAGTGCTTCTATCAGACTTGATAAAATCCTCAAAGATCGTACATCAAGCAGTACAACAGCAACAATGACCACATGTTCAGAAGCCAGCAAGTTTGTCATCAAGCAAACCCTCTGGCTGCAACAGGCGTGAGCGCTGGGTGCGCCGCAATGTTTGTTTTGACTTGCCTAGCATGCTCTGCAAGCTCCTGCTCAGCTGCAGCATCACACAACCTTTCCTGAGTGGTATGAATCCGATGATCACACAACCTTTGAACGCATCAGCTGAGAAGCACATGAGAATGAGACAGGAGTGGGCAGGCACCCCTCAGGCCACCATACTAATTGCAGGTTGCACACCTGTTTTCAATCTGCAGCTACGATGTCATTGACCAGCCATGCAGACAGCTTCCAGAAAGCAAACTTGCTGTTTTGTTGTTCACGAGGGACAATGGTGATCAAATCCTAATCCCATCTATGTCGTGTTGCAAGCACTTGTGCAGCAGGTGTAGGGCGCAAGGTCTGGCTCTGATTCTCAGAGGCAGGAGGAACTCACTTTTGAAACCTTGCAATGTGGCAGGTGAGATGAACAGGCCCTGCTCACATGGTATGCGCTCTACCCGGGCCACATCTGTTCTGCACCTGTAGCAATCCAGGTGCAGTTTACTTGCAAGTCTGAGCTTGTTGTGGCTACAATGAACCCCAACAGCACTACGCCAGCACAGAACAAGACGGCACCGACAGCAGTTGGAGAGAGAAATGTGAAGCTTACAGTGCACACTTGTCTAAGTCGCTTGCACAGCTCAGACAGTATGTGTGTAGACAAGGCCACGTCCGCCCATACACAGCTACTGGAAAGTTGCAACTGATGCAGAAGTGAGTTTTGCTCCCTGTCGCTCGATTATGGAGCTGCCCTATCTGGGCTTGAGCATCCTGCACATCGCGAGTGTGTGTGATGGTTTGTGGTATTGTGAAGGCTGTTTGACCATGTTGTGAGCAGTCCTCTCAGTTGAGTTTCCCAGCACTACAAAGATGTCTGACCTTCTGCGCCATAACGACTTCTTCAACTAGGTTCCAGTAACACTAAGTCCTCACAATGATGGCAATCCGGTCGAAGGTCTATGGCGGCAGCACGGGCCACTACTTTGCGAAACAAACCTTGGGTGCCTCGTTTACCGTGCTGAAAATACTAAGCCTGGGTTCCTTGATGTGACCCAAGGTCGCAAAACGAGTGCAGAAATGATCACAAGTAAAGTCTGCTGCGTTGACGATGCTACGCAGGAGTTTGCACACACAACATTTTGTTTGTTTTTTGCCGTGTACGGACTCCGGACTCCGGATCCGCGCACAACGTCTCCGTGGTGAGTGGCGGTTCAAACTCCGCTCAAGTTTATCTCAAAACCCCACTTCGAAGAAACAGCTTAAGGGAGTTGCTTTCGCGGTAGCGTTTGCACAGAGCGCAGTGGAACATCCTGACTAGAGGTCGAGCCAGCTCAGGTAGTATATCTTGCCCGCGTACCCCTTTTTCCGAAAGTTCGTTGCTGCTGTTTAGCAAGACGCTTGGCGCCAGCTTGCTTGACCACGCGCGATTCTCATCTTTAGCATTAACGCGCACTGCTCTGATCTTTGGGGGCCACTGCAGGCTGAGGCATGTCCTCTCAGGCGCAGCAAAGCTCGGAGGCCGAAAACAGCGGATCACACTCGTCTGCGCGCGGTGCCATACCGTCACACCCCGTTGAGATCAATGACTCTGATATGGACGAAGCTTCCCGGAGTGTGAGCCCAGAGCCTTACACTCAGCAAAAAGCGACCTCTCAGGGTAAAGCTATCTGACTTACAGGGTCCATAGTATCTTTCACAGTAGGGACAACAGACAAGCTTGTATCACAGAGACAGGTTCAAAGGTAACACTTCTTCATTCTTGCAGGTGTTGCTGGTAGAACGCAGTCCAACTTGAGCAATAGCACCTACCCACCAGGCTACTCAGCAGATGGCATACCGCCTGAAATCTCTCCTGTCCTTCTGACAGACAAAGTCACACCTACAGAGCGGGTAGCTATCGTTGAGCACCAGCCCTTCTCAACAGAATCTGCTACTACAGACCTCCAGCAGGACAGCGCCATCCAGCATCCAACTGCTCTGAAGGCAGCTGTCCCCTCCAGAACTGACCATGGCATTGCTGATGCCTCCACAGAAGGCATCACCAACTCCCAGTCAGAAAGCCAACCTCAGCCATCAACACCATCTAGCCCCAGCAAATCTTCCAGCTTCTTCAGCAGGGTTCTGGGAAGTTTCATGCCAGGCTCAACCCCTGCGGCATCTGAAACATCAGAGCAGGGCAGGTACCTACAGCAAGCACCTTCTGCCTCTTGGGGTAAATCTCCCGAGTCAGAGGCAGTGGAAGAGGTCAGGCAGGCTGGTACATTCAGATCCAATGAGTCTGGCTTAGATGAGCCCACAGCTACCAAGCAAGCTGGCTTGGAGAGTGGTTCAGGTGGCAGCAACTATGGGAGGTCTTCGCCCACCACTGCTGTTGCTGCAGCGGAGTCTCTTGCTGACACCAAGGCTGGAGCTCATCATGACACAGCAGCTGCTGCTGGCCGTTACGCTCCTCAGTCGCCAGGTGATGCATTTTTGCAGACTCATTTTTGAAGGTGTTGTTACTCACGCAGTCAGGCATACTCTCAAGCTTGTGAAAGACTGCTGTGGCTGTGGGATCAACCTCATTTAGATTTGCTGCACACTGCTGTTTTGACTGCTTGCAAAGCACAGCTGAAGCTGACTGCAGACTATGTTTTTGCAGCTGGAACTTGTGTGTTGTTGCAAGCACTCTTCACTTTTTGCGCTGAATTGCATGTCGCTATTTTGAAACGCCCCAACCTGTGTGATGATTGTGCATATTCGTGGTTGCATTAGGGCTGTTTTGGTGGGAAGAGTGTTATGCTTGAGTGCTGTCTGACAAACTGTTGTATCATATATTTATGACATTACCAACATTGTGCGGCTGTGCTGCCTAACCATCAGAGGTGCTGTGACTTTATTCAGGTCGGTCTGAGAGCGAGTACTATGGCACTCCCCAAGCTTCTCCTGACAAAGGTTCTTCCCAGTATGCTGATGAAGATGTCAACAGAACAGCTCAGCATACCACTCACGGCAACCAATCTGGTCAGTCCCAGGGCTACAACCAGTCCCAGGGCGCATCCCAGAACTACAGTAACCCTCAGGGCCAGTCATATGGCTCAGACTCAGTCAGTCAGGGAGAGGGCACTGGTGTGGTAGACAAGCTGAAGGCTGCTGTTGGCATGGGCAGCAGCACCACAGAGGCAGGATCACAGGCTTCCAACCAGGGCTACAACCAGGGCGCCAGCCAAGGCAGTAACCAGGCTTACAGCTCAGGCACCAATCAGGGGTACAGCCAGGGAGGCAACCAGGGGTACAGCAACCAGGGGTACAGCCAGGGAGGCAACCAGGGGTACACCCAAGGCAGCAACCAGGGGTACACCCAAGGCAGCAACCAGGGCTTCAGCTCAGGCAGGCCAGCCTGGGCCACAGCTGCTACCTCTTCAGCTCCTGTCAGTGAGCAGGCACCAAGTGAGGAGCACAAGTATGGCCAGCCCTACGGCCAGTCAGACATGGCACGCAGCTTGTCAGCAGCTCAGGGGAGCAGAGAGTACGACAACACAGACAGCTTCAAGACAGCGCCCAGCTCAGAGTCATATGGTGGGCATCAGGCAGACACCGCTACTGGCAGTACCGGCATTGTCGGTACTGTCCTCCATGCAGTCGGCCTGGGCGGCGGAGATGACACTGTCACTCCAACTGCAACCCACACACAGCGTGACAGCAGCCCGACACGCAGCCCAGGTGTGTTTGAGCAACTGAAGGACGCTGTTGGGCTGGGCGATTCCAACGCCAACACAGCTGTAGGTGGCACCTCTGAGCACCTTACCAGTCAGCCAGCTGCAGCCACGACGCAGGAGCACAAGTATGGTCAACCCTATGGCGAGTCTGAGATGGCACGCAGCCTTTCCTCAGCGCAGCCCAGCACTGGTTACACCGGCAGCTCACAGCAGCAAGGCCAGGGCACTGGTGTGCTTGACAAGCTCAAGTCTGCTGTTGGTGTGGGCAGTGGCACCACAGCACAGACAGAGGGTACCAACCAGGGCTACAGCCAGGGTAACGCTGAGCGCTTCAGCTCAAGCAGGCCAGCCTGGGCCACATCTGGAACCATTGAGATTGCCGTCAGTCAGCCAGCTGCAAGTCAGGAGCGCAACTATGGTCAGGCCTATGGCGAGTCTGACTCATCTCGCACCCTATCCTCAGCCCAGCCAACTGGCGGCTACACTGGCAGCGCACAGAGCCAAGGTCAGGGTACTGGTGTGGTAGACAAGCTGAAGTCTGCTGTTGGTGTTGGCAGTGGCAGCAGCACCGGAACCGGCACAGGCACAGAGTCTTACAGCAAGGATTACTCTCAGGCTCGGCCAGCTGTGGCCACAGCTCCGGCCTCAGAGACACCAGGGAGCGGACAGGAGCACAAGTATGGTCAGCCCTACGGCGAGTCTGAGATGTTCCAGAAGCTGTCTGCTGCTCAGCAGAGTAAGCAGGACAACACCTCCAGTGACCAGTACACCAGGCCCAACACAGGCTACACTGATGGCTCAAACACACAGGGGCAGGGTACAGGCTTTGTTGACAAGCTGAAGTCTGCTGTTGGCATAGGCAGCAACACCACTGACAGCACAGAGGCAGTGACAGGCTCAGGCTTTTCTGCCAGCTCCAACCCTATCTATGACTCAGACACTCCACGCAGTGATCAGAGCACCCGTACCCTGCAGCCCGCACCCCCCTCAGCATCATGGGGCACAGCCAAGACATCATATGCACCCACTGCAGGCATCTCTCAGGGTGGGTACTCAAGCGGTGTGAGTACAGGGGCAGCTGGCACAGCTTCCCAGAGTGCATACCTAGGCAGCGCAGCTTCTGGAGCAGCTGCCACTAGGTCTGAGGGTGCCTATTCAGGCAACAAGGCTGACTCAAGCAACTATCAGGGTAATACACCAGCTCAGGACTCAGGCACTGAGCTGAGCAAGGAGTCACCTGCAAAGGGCAGCTTGTTTGGTGGAAAGGGCAGGGCACTTGAGCAGCCCAGTCAGGCTCCTAGCACTGGATCGCCAAAGGCAACCGAGGGTGAGTTGTTCTTTGCTGACTCTGTCATGCAATTGTCTATATTTGCTGTAAATTCAATTTCGCCTGCTATGCATGGCATGACTGTTGTCTGCAGCTGACAGACTGCTTCTTGCATGGCAGCTCAGGCATGATTTGTCAGATGTTGATGGATGTAGAGTTGCGGGGTGCACAGCAAACATATGTGGCTGTCAAAGAGTTTGAATGAACTGCAACAGTCTGCACTAACACTTGGACATTTGGAGAGCCGCTTAAATTTGCTGTGCAGCTCTATACTTTACATCCATGATTACATGTTCAAAAGATCATGCATCATATCTAACTTCTGTGAGTGACATCATGTGTGCAGGCATCAGAGGCAAGACTCCAGTGCAGGAATCCTCTAAGGCCTTCACTGAAGAGGTCCCATCAGGCACCTCAGCAGGGCAGGGCACTTCAACAGGGCAGGGCATCTCATCAGGGCAGGGCGTCTCAACAGGGCAGGGCACTTCAGAGGCTGCCCCAGCCAAGCTGGGCACTACAGCCTCCACTCGCAGCCCAGGGTCCCCCATGACTCGCACCGGGGCTGCTGCTGATCAGTCAGCAGGGCAGGCAGGTGAGAATCATAAATTACACATTGCCACCTAAGCTGATGGGTTTGCCACACATTGGGTTTGCCTGTTCAGCATGAGTCTGCAAGTGTGTGCTACATCGGCCCAGTACAAACCAAAGGCTTCTCAAACCTTGAGCTGCCGCAGCAGCCATACCTTGTTCAACCCAACTTGCCTGCCATTTGTACATTTCCCAGAGCAATGCATGTCAGTCTGCTGAGTGCATGCCTGCACATGCATGAGTTGCCGTAACAGGGTCAAGCTTGTTATTTATCACGGTATATAGACAAACACTGTGTCAGGTTTTTGTCAGTGTTGGTGTTTCAATTTTTGTTTCAGCCCCTGTTTGTAACACAATGTTGAACAAAAAAAGGATAGATGTTACAAAAGCAGTTTTATCATTGAATCAAATTAAGTACATTTTGTTAATGAGGACCGAGTCTACTTCATAGTACTTTTTCAGGAGATATTTGGTTGTGCAGGGCAACCTGAGCCGCCTGTGGTTTTGGGCACAACTGTCTTTGAGCATGCACTAGCCAGGAC
>JAABUK010008641.1_pt1 | contig 14201 bp, 17 predicted proteins | sample 5559141 | NCBI WGS metagenome assembly JAABUK01 (sample SAMN10711869, study PRJNA513367) | rock metagenome | isolation source: Antarctica rocks | place: Antarctica: Victoria Land, Pudding Butte nord | collected 2016-01-03
ATCACAGCTTTGTTTGATTAGTTTGTTTGTTTGTTTTATTTATTGCTTATGTTTGTTTGTTTGTTTGTGTTTTTTTTTACTTTGTTTGTTTTGCTTTTTGTTTGTTTGTTTATTTATCTATGTATCTATCTATTCATTTATTTACTTATATATTTATATATTTACTTGCTTATCATTATTATTTACTTGTATAAATTTATTATTCACTCCAGCTGAAAGGGCTCAGCAGTACATGGAGCTCAGGCAAGACACTCTCTCCATGTTGTGATTATATGATCAAAGCAGACATGTATTGAATATTAACTTCAGTGCAATCTCGTGTATCAGCAATTTCTTCTGATTCTGTCAGCATGTGCAGTAGACACCTGTAGAGCTCACAGAATCAGAGAGATAGCTGGCACATGAGATTGCACTGAAGTTATTGTTCATACCATAGTTGCATCGATCAAAGAGTATACTCATTGTGCACTTATGGCGTGACTCTATTGCTCGTCGTTGACACATGCATGTGGATGTGCAGGGTAGGTATGAACTCAGATGTCACACTCAACAATGTCTGATATCCAGGTTCATATGTAGTCCTGCACATCCACATGCATGTGTTGATGATGACCAATTGCAATGAATAATAATGTGTAGACCCTCATATAGCTGATGGAGTCAGCAGAGGTGTGATTGTTGGCTAGGCAAAGTATCTTGCTGTCTCTCTCTCTCTAGGTTGAGGGGTTGGATGTAAAGCTTGTCATAGCAGCAGCTTGTGCTGAAGCACAGGGCAGCTTGTAATGTCAAGTAACAGTGCAAACTGCGGCTGAAACAGCCATCAATGCCAACAGCATGCCTGTCACCAAGACACACACCACAAAAAAACATGAGCTGAAATTTCTCAAAATCATTAATTAAATTCACTAGAGCACTTTGACATTTTGTGTTCAAGCTGTGGCCCTTGATACCAATCGTCCCATTTGCCAGCCAGCGTGTGATTACAAGTCAACATGAAATGCACAGAAGGCAGATCATTGTTTCAGCTTGGAATCTGCTGCTCTCCAAATCTTGCCATGAGACTGACGTGTGGCAAGTCTAGAGCTATGTTCATGACACTTCTTGCTGGCAGGGACCGTTCTTACAGACAAGCTGCTCCTGGATTTCATTCTGGTCCAAATGTGTCCACATGGCCCATGTGCCCATTTGGGTCCTTCGCCTGACGTTTGGGTTACTCTTACACCGCTTGTTCCAAAGAAATCATTTAGTGCAGGCCACTGCCTGTGTAGGTGAACAAAAGGCAGAGAATTCTCTTTTCTTTTTCCTTGTCTGCTGTGTCATGGGAGTGATGCTGTTGGGGTGCAGGGCTGGATGGGGCCAGTGCAGGTGTCACGCGACAAGGGCATAACCATATCCCTGTTCTGTCACTAAAGTGATGCTGCTCAGGTGCAGGGCTGGATGGGGGCAATGCAGGCGTTACGTGACAAGGGCGTAACCACATCCCTGTTCTGTCAATGAAGTTATGCATGACCACATCCCTGTTCTGTCAATAGAGCGATGCTGCTGGGCTGCAGGGCTGGATGGGGGCAGTGCAGGTGTCACGTGACAAGGGCATCACCACATCCCTTTTCTGTCAATAGAGTGATGCTGCTGGGCTGCAGGGCTGGATGGGGGCGGTGCAGGTGTCACGTGACAAGGGCGTAACCACAGCTGCCGTGGCTGCAGCCGCCATGTTCGTGCTGGTGGTCACACGCTCCAACGATGAGTGGTCTAGCTGGTCAGAGCACGACAACATGTTTGTCAGGTACGCCGGTGCTCAAGAAAGTGCAAAGCTTGCCTGCTGCAGCCGTGGGTAAACAGCACTTGAGGGACTTGCATGGTTGGCTGCATGGGGTGTTGCTTTCAGTTCACAGCACCCTTTAGTGATGATAAAGATGAGGCAGAGTTAGCCATGCTAGAGTGGAGTGGGACAGCAAACGTATACTGATCAGGATGTTGTAAGTCGTGATCTGTACTGGTCTATGCATATCTTGGGCGAGCGATTACAATCGTGCTGTGATGGTATCGTTACAAAAGGTGTGTGTGCTAAACTGGTCTATGCATGTGTTGGGCAGTGAGTACGGTAGTGTTGTGACAGTAGTGGTATTGTTACAAAGGGTGTGTGTGGTGCAGCCCGGAGAACATGATGTCTGAGGTGCAGAGGTGGCCAAGCCGGCCCACTTTGGAAGACCTGAAGGAGTGCCTGGACTACTGCAGCACCAGCTGGGTGGGCCTCTACTGCCGCTTGGGGGGCGCCCACCTCCTGCTTGAGGTAATCTGTTGCTCTGCCTATCCCTGCCAAGCTTATGTACAAGCTCAAAGTGCTGTTGCTGAGGCAACTGAGGAGGTAAATTATTAGCTCATGTATAAGCTCAAAATACTGTTATCAAGGCAACTGGGAGGTAAGCAGCAATGCTGTTGGTTGGGAAGCTGCAGCACTGACTCGGCGGTCTTTGACAGCTGCTTTGGGGGGAAGAGGGGGGGGGGGGGGAGGGCAGGGCAGGGCACCCACCTCTTTTCATGAGTGTTGTGAGAGTGCAACTGTTGCAGTGAGTGGGACATTGCCGTACCAGGTGGGCGGCCTGTACTTATCTGGGGCTATGCACTTTGTCTGCTTGAGGTTTGCTCATTGTCTTCTGGGCCTTGCATGCCTCTCACCCATGCTGTGCCACATCCCAATAGCTTCTGCTGCCTTGCAGGCACTCAACATGCACAGAGATGCTGCACAGGAAGGTCACGCTGAGGCCCATGACGCCGTGCTAGCTAGTCTGCAGTGCATGCAGAGGTCCTCTTTCCTTGCGTCCTAGTTGTATTGATGCACAAGCTGACTTGCAGGCACTCAACATGCACAGAGATGCTGCCCAAGAGGGCCACGCTGAGGCTCATGACGCAGTGCTAGCTAGCCTCCAGTGCATGCAGAGGCCCACCTCCCTTGTGTCCCACACGCACTGATGCACAAGCTGCCTTGCAGGCACTCAACATGCACAGAGATGCTGCCCAAGAAGGCCACGCAGAGGCCCATGACGCAGTGCTAGCCAGCCTGCAGTGCATGCAAGCCCTCACCAGTGGTGGCGGTGGCATGGACGCCGCCATAGCTGCCCCAGACTTTGTGCAGTGCCTGTGCTCGGTGTTGGACCCTGACGATCAGGACTGCAGCAAGCTGGTGGTGGAGATGCTCACCAAGCTCTGTCTGTACTCTGCAGATGGCTACTGTGCTGCCATACAGGTATTTGCTCCCAGTACCAAACATGTCCAGTATTGAATATCTGCAGCCAGTTTGTTTAGGTATGTGTGCAGGTGTGTGTGCAGACAGCATGAATTTGTTGCGTTTTTCTTGCTTGTAGCATGGTTGAGCTGCTTTGGCTCTTGTTTTTTCTTCTGATGGTGCAAGCATCTCAAATGTAAACCCTTGTCAGAGACGCGTTTCTCATGAGGCTCAGTCATGCAGAGCGCTATTAGTGAGCAGACAGAAGATGGGATCATGCCTGGCTGATACAACTGCAGCTCTTGTTTCCTTATCTGTTTCGGCAAAGATTTGCAGAAGTTGTGAGGCAGATAATTGGTCGCACTGAGGCAGCACAAGGAGACAAACAGTGCATTGCCAGTGTTCAGCGCAGACCTGATTTGATGTGCTGCTGTGTTAGATCATACACTGCTGTCTCTTTGCAGACAGTTTTAGGCGAACTGAAAGAGATTGAAGCAGAACATGATCACAGCAGTCCTGGGTCTAACTCACCACAGCTGCAGCCGACTTCCACTCCTGGATCAGTAGGACCTGCCACCTCTCAACTGCCACCACCCCTGCCTCCGCCACTACCTCCACCACCACCAGGCACAAGCAAGGCTCTCAAAAAGTCCCCTCCTCCCCCACCCCCACCTCCTTCTGGGAGCACCAGAGTCACAAATCCACCCCTACCTCCCCCACCACCTCCTCCTTCTGGGAGCAACAGAGTCTCAAATCCACCCCCACCACCCCCTCCCCTAGTAAGCAGGCCTGCTGCATCACCACCACCGCCGCCACCGCCGCCACCTCCTCAAATCAGGGCTGCGCCATCAGCATCACCACCACCTCCACCACCACCGCCGCCACCAAACAGATCCAGAAATATTGCAGCTCCACCTCCACCACCACCGCCACCATCAAGCAGGTCCAGAGCTATTGCAGCTCCACCGCCAGCACCACCTCAGCTGGCAAAGCCAACAGCAGCAGCAGCAGCGACTATGGGGGATACACCTGCAGCAACAGTGTCACCCTCACAAGCTCTTCCTGCAGCAGCAGCACTGTCAGAAATGCCACTCACAACACTAGCCAGTGAAGCAGCCTCACTTGTGGAGTACCCACCGCCGCCAGGGCCTCCGTCCACAGCTGGGGCAATCCCACCGGCAGCACCCGCCACCTCTTCTCCTGTCTCCTCAGGAGTGGTCCCACCGGTGGGCAAGGCTGACCCAGGCCACTTGATTGAGGCAGTGCTGAAGTGCAAGGTTGCAGAGCCCGCATACAAGGGCCAGTCAGACTATGTCAGCATCATTGCTTCAGCCAGCACACCTCCAGCCTTACCTCCTGCAGGTCAGCTTCTTGTTGTTCCTTGTATGTTACAGCTGACCTTTCATGCTCATTGCACTGTGATTCAGAGAGTTAGTGCGTATGATCTACCCTGGCCAAACTACATCAATGTGTCTGTGAGCTGCTGACACATCAGATCAGCATCAGTTGCATGCTGGCCTGCAATTCAGCTGCGTGCATAATGCTTCTTTGCCTGTGCCACAGCATTGTAGGCAGTCACTCTCAGAGCAGGCTGACAGCTTGCAGGCAAGTGCCCACCTTGCCTACACGCAGCTATGTGTCATTGTCTGTGATACACAGTTGTGAACACCTGTGATGTCACTTGTTCACAACTGCCTGTTGTGTTGCAGGTCTAACAGAACACACACAACATGCATCACAGCATGCACAGCAGGCCGTGCTGCCAGTCGAATTCTGCAGTATTTTACTGGCCATGATGACCTGGAACCATCTTGACTCAGATCTATGCCAGCATGTCATCACACTGATCAACACGGCACTAGATTCTCCAGATGGCCCTCACAAGGGCAATGCCAAGTGCCCTGCCCTGAGGCAGCGCCTGGTAATGGCCCTGCTGGACAAAGGGCTCATGAGGGTGATCAGTGACCTCCAGGACCTGGTGCAAGAGTCTCTTTTCAATGTAAGCTTGCTTGCCATCAGCATAGCCATGCATTGCCACATGCAGTCAAGCACTACATGAGATGACATTCAGCGGCAGAGGATCACATAGTTTAGGATGTTGACAGTGAACACAGCTTCTTGGTGCTTCAATGCCAAATCAGCTGATAGACAAGCGCACTTTGCCACATGAGCTACAAGTTCCAACATTGCATCTTTGCAAAGCATGAGCAGGTCGACTGTTTTGCCAGTGGAATCACACACATGGAGTCACAAATGGAATTACACATGGAGTCCCATACATGGAATCACATACATGGAATCACACACATGGAATCTTAATTTGGCAATGCAGGATTTGGAGATGATGAAGATGACCATCAAGAGGCTGCTGGCCCCTGTCAAGCACCCTGCCAGTCCCTCTGCCCCCCCTCCTCCAGCACCAGCCCCCCCAAAGCGGCCCCCACCCCCTCCTCCCCCAGGTTTGACCACTGCTGCAGCACTATGCTCGATTGTTGACATGCAGCAAGCCAATGCAGTGTCTCTGTCCCACTGCTCTTATTGTAGAGGCAGCCTGTCTGCTGCAGTGTTCATGCGCCCAAACCATTCAAATAGCTGTATCTGCTGTTGTGTGCACTGTTCCTGGCATGTTGGCGGATTTTATGGTGGATTTTGACAGTTGCTTGCCTGATCTGACAGCCGGTTGGTTTGCCATGAACTTCTGCTATCTTTGAAAGACCTACAGCGTTGATGATAGGACCCAACACCTTGATAGTCAAGGTCCATGAAAGTACAGTCGCAGACTGTGCCTTGCCTACAGGCCGGGGCCACCCAGCAGCCCCTGCAGCCCTCAAACAGTGCCCCAGGGTCGACCCTGGCCCCCGCCCCAGCCGCAAGATGAAGAGCTTCTTCTGGGACAAGCTGCCAGAGAACCGGCTGCAGGGCACCTTCTGGCAAGACCGCCCACCCCCCTACTCTGCCTTACATGTGGAAGAGGTATGTTCATCGCAGCATGTGACTTGCACAAGATGCAATGGCAAGAGGCAAGCCTGCTTGATGCCCAACAATCACTGCAAACTGCTCCATTTTCTCTTTGACATACCCCATGCGCAAGGTGAGGTAAACCCAGCAGATGATCATTCTGTGCTTGGTCATCAATCAGACTCATCAGCCTCAACCTTCCAGTCAGCCCCCAAGCACATTTGCAGCCTTGTTTATGCTGAGGCTTGACACAATGTACACAGAATGTGGTTGCGTTATTACCCTGTTGGCTTGACCCTGTTGGCTAGACACTGCTGCAGCCCTTGCAGCGGGGTGCCAAAGAGCTTGCATGCAGAAACTAATGTAATCAAAGCTGTTTCAGCCATGACCGGATACAGCAACTTCTTCCAAAGCACCCTCATTCATAGACATGCTCTCACACACCAACACAAAGACTTGTTAACAACTATGTATCAGTTATGCTGGTTTTGGTCCAGGTTGAGACCCTCTTTCAGGCCATGCAGCGGTCTGCCAAACGGCCTGCTTCCACTGCAAGACAGAAGCTGGCTGTCCTTGATTTGAAGCGTGCCACAGCTGTGGGCATCCGCATGTCCAGGCTCCGGTACGTCCATTGTTCACTTATGGTTCTTCAAAGGCTTTGCGTGATGCACATGCATAGGCAGTACTGCTGGCCATCTTACCCACGTCTTCCAGAGACTCACTCTAATTTTTGTGGGATAAGTGGCCCATTGCCACACTTTATGGTGTCAGGTTTATCTGTTATAGCAGCTTCATGCGTGTGTGCATATGACTGGTCATTTGTGTGTAAGGGTGGCTATTGAGGGGGGGGGGGGGGGTGAGGAAAGGGTGGGTGAGGTGAGGGCTGCCAGGGCAAAGGAAAGATCCAGCAGTTGTAGAGATTGGAAAACCTCAGCACACAGCACACAGCATGCTGCATCATCAGCCACTGCTGTCAGCTGACATTGTCATGTGGGTTATGGGTTGCCTTGCATGCTGCCACGGTAGTCTTCTCGTCCTAGCATCCCATGGAAGCTGCAGATGATGTGCAAGCAGTGCAGCACCAGTGCAAGAGCCTCATAACCCAAACGATCTATTTCAATACAACCACGTTTAAATCAAAATACACAAAGAAGAAGAAATCTTTTACATGTTTCGGCCAGACAACACGTCCGATCACATGCAGCAGGGCCTAATGACCCTGCATCATATCATCAGTTTGCAACAATAATGTTTGTTTGTGGACACAGAAAGAGCAATGATGACAGCAAAAGGATGGTCAAAACGACAACAAGCAAGTCAAGAGTATCAGGTTGAAACCCCAATGCACGCAGCAATGTGCTGACACCACACACCTTGCATGTTGTAGGGTACCCTGGCAGAAGATTCCTCATGCAGTCATCAAGCTTGACTCCAAGGCCTTCCAGACAGCAGATGATGTGCGTGCAGTGCTGCAGTGTGTGCCCACACAGGACGAGGCCAACCTGCTGCAGTCCTATGTCAGGGCTGGGGGCAAACTGGAGGGGCTGAGTGACGCTGAGCTTTTCTGTATGGACCTCGTGAAGGTGAGCTGGCAAGCACACAGGACTTTGTTGTTCAGACCTGATTTGCTGTGATTGTGAAAGGCATAAGAGTCTGTGTGTATGAATGTGATCAATGATGTTGAAGGTAACATGCCCTGACTCACGGCAATGCCAGGTGCTTGGCCTGGAGGTCATTGTTGGGGCTGCTCTCTTCAGTGAACTGGTTTCATGCCATTGCCTGCCATGTCATTCTTTTTGGCTTCTTCATTTTCCGCACACAGGAGTGTCATACTGGCTACCACCCCTGCCTCTGTGATGCTTGTGTAGGCAATCTGGTTATCATAAGCAAAGCGTCGCTGCCTGGCTTGGAGCGTGTGCATGTGTCCAATGCAGTGTCATCACAAGCCAGGAGCTGTCAGCAGAGAGTATCTTGCCAAACATATCGAACCCAAATTGCGACTGCATGACTGTTTGCAGATCCCAAGAGTTGAGGCACGGCTGTCAACTTTCCTGACTCGTTTTGAGGCCCAGCAGCAACTGGCAGAGGCAAAAGGTATTCTTGAAGGGCACCAGAAGGCCCACCAGGAGCTGAAAGGCAGCCCTTGTATGGCCGCTGCCCTTCAGCTGACTCTGGCAATGGGCAACTTCCTGAACTGGGGTACCAGGCTGGGCCAAGGGGCTGGTTTTAGGCTGCGCAACTTGCCAAAGCTGCAGGTGTGCACTGGCTACTTTTCCTTTTTATTTAACCATTGCAAGCTGTGCTCAGAAGCATAAGGGTAGCTCCAAGTAGCAAGCATTATGGATCATGGTGCATGGGCCTTTTTGCTTCCTCCCACTCAGCTTGCTCTTGGCACAAGCTCCTCCAGGGTGCTTCCCATCGCTGTTGTTACCGTCATCATCACTGTCATCATTGTCATGCTTATCATCACCACAGCTGTGGACTGCACATCAAGAGCGCTTTGGCTTGCCTTCACACTCCTATTCTCACACTCCCAGACTGGAGGTTGCTCTGACACCAAGACTTGTCTTCATGGCATGCTTGAGTACCAAAATAGCTTTCGCGTAGGCTGTCATCTTGTGCAGGATACAAAATCCCTTGATGGCAAAACCAGCTTGCTGAGCTACATTGCTCGCCAGCTCAGCACAGGGCATTCCCCTGCTGCCCTTCTTGCCCATGAGATGCCCCATGTGGTAGGACCAGCCCTGAAGACCAGTGTACAGGTACCATTTCCCAGACCAGTCCCACTGTCTTGTTGAGCACTAGCGCTTGGCCACATTGTGTCAAGTAGCATGCAGTGATGAGGGTGAATCAGCAAGAACGTAGTGCAAGTGCTTGTGAAACATACCAAAGCTTTGTGGGGTTTGCTGGCAAAAGCTTCTCATCATGGCTTGCCAGGCTCATCCTTGTCCTGCAGACTACATGCATGCAATCCCTGCATCCGGAATTACACTGACAGGACTCTGTCCGCTTCTCTGACTCTGCAAAGCCTGTGCCTGATGCACAGTACAACAGTGGTCACTTCCCTGCTCTCATGATAGGTGTGCCGCCTGCAAGTGGCAGACTGTTCAATGCATTGCTGCAGGAGGTGACCGACATGATCGATAAGACTTCAGTTGCCATGGACCTAGTCAGATCAGAACTGAAGCGCAGCACAGTTACAGTGAAAGTCAGCTTGACGGTTCCCCCATGTGTACAAACAGGTAGTGTAGAATGTGAGCAGAAGTGTGGTTTGTCCCCCAAGCCCTCAGTCAGTCCAGATAGTAGCAATAAGCAAGCACAAAGCCCTAGTCAGGAGGCTTCACTGGTTGCTGATCAGCAGCAGCAGCAGCAGCAGCAGACCAAATCAAGTATGTCTGAAGAAAGCAGGAGATGGCGTGTCAGCAGCATACTCCTAATGCAGAGTCACAGCAGGGGCAATACTGTGGCTGCTCACCAGGCAGACTAAATCACGACGAAGACTCACGCACGGAGGTACTGGTCGAGCTGCTGTCAGACAACTACCAGGATGTGATGAGTCAGACCATGCGGGAGGTTGACAAAGAGCTGAAGCTGGCACGGCAGCTGCTAGGACAGTGCAAGGAGTCATTCAGCAGCTTGGTCAGCTTCTATGGAGAGAATGCTCAGGCCTTCGCCAATGATGCGGTCTTCTGGTCGGATGTGGTTGCCTTTGTGCAGAAGTTCACTGCCTGCCAGAGAGCCTTACGCAAACAGATGCAGGTATGGCCGTCGACTGAAGAGACAACATGTGTCCTGCATGTACCTAGCTCATCATGAGCTAAAACGCATTGTTATTATTACTACTATTGCTGTCCTGCCTGGAGTCTCCTTTGATCCTGGTTGATGCTCACAAAAACACTTCAAATAGCTACGATAAGTAGCATTATTGTTGCACCAGTATACATCTTCATTGTACAGATAGTGTTGGTACACGTAGCATCTTACTGTTGCAGCACTGCTGCCTTGCCTTTGACAAAACCCCATGCTGATGGTGAGAAGAGTTCATCACATGAATGTCCTATGCTTGGCTGTTAGCCACACACCTCGTTTCAAATCGCCAGTCAGCCCTTTAGCATCTCTGCAGCCTGTATTGTGTTGAGGCCTGTGGCACCAAGGCCATGCTACCTTTACTACACTGTTGGTTTTTCACAACAAAAGCTGTCAGTCCGCTTGTGTATTCATTCTCTACGTCTTTGAGCTCCCATGCATCTTCACCGGTTTATTGCACTTCACTTGCTCCTTAACTCTGAATGGCAAGTTGTTGGGGTCATACACTGGGAGCGTGTTTGCATGGTCCGTGTGTTCTGAGAGTGTGTGCATGCTCTTATGCAGGAGCAAGAAGACATGACAAGAAGGAAGGAGCTGCGCCGCAGTCAGACCTCCAAGACCTCCCCAACTTCTTCGCATGCAAGAGCTGCGCACTTCTCCCGTTTGCCTTCTGCTTTAGCTGCAGCTGTTACTCAGCTGACTGTCCCATCTTCCTCTACAGCTGCAACTGCTGATCAAGCATCCCCATCTTCCCCTTCTTCTGGTCTTGCAGCCGCAAGTTTGCTGACACCATCGTCGGTTGCTCAGAATGGCGCTGCGCAGCCATCTGTGTGCTCTTCTTCAGCCACTGCTTCCTCCTTTGTCCCTTCTGCTGCTGCTGCTGCTGCAGCCTCCCCTGGTGCTTCTTCTCCCTTACCTGAGACACCTGCTTTGCCTACAGCTTTACTCCAAGGCAATGCTGATGAATTACTGAGCCCCACTTCTTCCTCTGCTGCTGATGTTGGGGCAAGTCTTGCTTCACCGTGTGTAGCAGCAGCCTCTGTATCCGTCCGTCTTCAGCAGGATGCAAGTGTCGCTGCAGATGTTGCTCTCCAACCAGCGTCTGTGAGTGTGTCTACAGCAGCCCCTGCCCAAGCTTGTGCTAACTCAGGCGGCAATGCATAGACAGGGCTCAGCGTGTCAGAGACTGATGTTGTCGCAAAGACTGTAGTGGTGACAATTTCACAGATGTCTTTGACAAGCGCTGCAACCAGCGTATCAGCTGCAAGCTGCGCTAGATTGGAATCAAAACGAAAGTGGCTGAGTCTAGCAAAGCCTGAAAATCATGTTATGATATGCCATAGCATGATCATAAGCACTGACTGGGCTTCGTTCAGAATACTGCATGCTGACACATCAGATCAAAAGCAATGACGTTTGATGACATGCCATATGTGTGTACTGACTGATCCACAACACCATGATCTTTCGCTGCTGCTGCTGCTGTACATTTCAGTGATTTGGTACAAATTTTGTTGTCAGGTTGATCTGTACAGTATTTGTTATGTGGCTGATCGTGGCAGCTTTTCAGGTCCAGACTGTCTTTTTAGCTTCAACCTGTCAGTATATGTCCTGAAAGCTGGAAACAAACATCATTTGCATTGGTGTGTGTTGGACCTTGATGTGTTACAGCGTGTAAGCATCACTTTGTCCATGAGAACGCGTGTTTGTACTGACACGCGCAAACTACAGTATGTGTTTGACTGTCAGTGCTGCACTGCATACCAGCATATGCAAACCGGCAAAGCCAGGGCCAGCAGTACCTGCAACAGTTGTTTAGTGTCATGAACTTGGACTTGCTGAGTCGAGTTGTGTAATGTGCACCAAGTCAGCAACTTCATGCACAACTAGATGGGTTACACCCTAACAACGCACTGCGCCCTAAAAATCTTAGCCTTGCCTAGCATCATGTACAAAGGACATCACAAGACTGCTGTAATTTTCCGATTAGTAAACCAACAACCCACATACCCTTGAAGCTCACAGCAAAGCACAATGTGTATGTCATACGGTACCTTCTGCAAAGCTACACGTCATTCATGATTGAGATACAGGAGGGTTCTCTGCTGAGATTCAAGTCCGTCTTTTTCAGCAGATGATATCAGCTTGAGTTTCTTGCAACATGCTGCATGTATACACAAGCTGAGCAAACTGTGCATCACACTGTCAATGTGTGTTATTGCTCTCAGAAGCGGCGGGGGGGTGGAAACTCCCGGGGGAAGGGCCCCTTGGGCCCTTTGGGGATCCGGAGCGGCCATATGGCGCCATGCAATGGCCCCTGCACCGTTATGCAGATCACGCCGAGTGAAGCATAAGCATTGTCCTGTCTTGTGAAGACTTACTACTCGCTGCACGAACCTGTCTGAGGCCAACTGCTTATTGTCTGAAAACAGCATTCGCAGTATTCATACAGTTGACCCGATCTGTTGATTCTTGGGCGTCGTTCTTACGTGCAGCACTACTCTTCCAGCCTGACCAATATGAGCCTCAGACTTGAGTTTACGCGGCGGCTATGCTCACTGGCCTTTGAACTAGGGAGCCGTGGGAGTCCTCTCCTATCGAGTGGGACAGCTTCTTTACAGTCATATACAAGCGTCTGGCCCAAGTTGTTGCAGCGCTGGCCTGGAAGCTTTATATGGTCAGTGTTCCACGTTCATCACAGATGATATGATCATCCTCGACTGCAGTTTACACCAGCCTTGCTCTGCACACTTTCAGGGACTGCAAGTCCATATGTACGACACCTGTCTTTCTGGGGAAGCAGTGCGGTTCCAGAAAGAACTCCCCTGATAGTGTGCCCTTGTCATCAGCTTCACACATGACATCAACATCCTCAAAACAGCAAAGCAAAGCTAGCAGACCCAGGGCTAGAGTAATCGGAGAAAGAAGAGACAAGTCAAAGAGAAGACGCAACAGGCAACAAAAAGGTGCACAGTTGACACTTACTTGACATTACGCTGAGATCACTCCACTTCTTAGCATTACATCATGTGTTGTTCACCAATATGGCATGCAGGACAAAATTGTGTTACGGCGATGTTGTGATCTGGCAAAAATTGCAGTGTCTGAATGCCAACATGACTTCTCACAATCACATTGAACATGAACAAATGAATGGCATATGACATGTCATGTCATGTCTACAAACAGGTTTGGACCCAGCTAGTGTCTGCAAAGCTCTTGTGGCGTTGGGAAAAGCGGGCAAAGCAGATGAAGCTGAAAGCCTGTGGAACAAGTGTGAGGTACACCGTTCAATCATCTTCAGCTGTTGCGTGACGTAGAAAGCATGGTGTTCTTGTACCATTGAACACCAACTTTTATCAGCTGCTCACATTCTGTATTGTGTAGGCAAATGGTATGCTTGCAGACGAGAAGCTTGTCGGAACTTTGTGCGCCAACTTTGCTGAAGCAGCTGAACCAGAGGCAAGTGCTTCCTGAAAAGATCATGTATGAGTAAAGTCAGAACAGCGCCTGCTGTACCTATGGCATGTTTGCCAAGATCATCACACCAGTTGTGCAGTGTGCTACATGAGAGCAAATTCATAGCATCTGTCCTGAAAAACCAAGCTATTCATCACAAAATTAGACTCATGATTTGCTTGGTGCGTTGCAGAAAATCAAGATTGCCATCAGCAAAGGGAAACATGCTGGCTTGTTTCCAATACCATCAGCATATTCTAGTTTGATAAAAGCATATGGCCAGTGCCAGCAATGGCGGCAGGTCAGAGAGGTTCTGATAGAGATGATACAATTAGGGGTCCCAATCAATAGGCTCCACTACATGTCAGCTTTGAGGTCTTATCATAGGAACAATCGATGCCAAGAGGCAGAGGTGGGCTCTGTACTGTAGTCAAAAGCCTGGCATCTTGTTGCGTGGGTTTTCATTCACATTGTGTGGTTTTTGCAAAAAGGCAGCATAATGACAATCACCGCAAAGTCACTTGTTCAAGACATCACCTGCTTGTAGAAGAGGTTGACCTGCCATTCAGCAAGCATGTGCAGTAGGGTTTGTTCTTCAAGTGCAGTTGCTCGTGGCATTCAGTGCAACCAACATGAACAGTACACATACGCATGCTTGTGGTTGTTGCAGTGGTTGCTCAACGAGATGATATCACAAAAATGTGAGTTGGATCCTTTAGCATTTCAGCTTCTTGCTGACATGTATGCCAATCGG
>JAABUK010008642.1_pt1 | contig 14200 bp, 12 predicted proteins | sample 5559141 | NCBI WGS metagenome assembly JAABUK01 (sample SAMN10711869, study PRJNA513367) | rock metagenome | isolation source: Antarctica rocks | place: Antarctica: Victoria Land, Pudding Butte nord | collected 2016-01-03
CGGGTCATGCCCTTTCTCTCCCGGCTCGAGTCGCCGGTGACGTCCTACTACGTCCTGCTCGGGACGACGGTGGTCCTCGTCGTCATCGGCCTCGTGATGGTCCTCTCGGCCTCCATGGTCACCTCGATCAAGGACGACGGGTCGTCGTTCGCGATCTTCCTCAACCAGCTCGTCTTCGCCGTGGCGGGCCTCGTGGGCGCCGCTGTCGCCGCCCGCATCCCCGTCCCCTGGTACCGCCGGCTCGCCATCCCGGTGCTAGGCGGCGCCGTCCTCCTGCAGCTGCTCGTGTTCACCTCGCTGGGCGTGAGCGTCGGCGGCAACCGCAACTGGGTCAGGCTCATGCCCGGGGTGCAGATCCAGCCGTCCGAGCTGACCAAGATCGGGCTCATCCTCGTCGGGGCGCTCGTCCTGGCGAACAAGCGCAGGCTCCTGGGGTCGTTCCGCCACGTACTCGTCCCCTTCATCCTTCCGGTGGTCGTCGGGACGGTCGGGCTCGTCCTGCTGGGTCACGACCTTGGCACGGCGCTCGTCCTGCTGGCCATCGTCGGCGCCCTGCTCTTCGTTGGCGGCGTCCCGGCCCGGTTCTTCGTCCTCGCCGGGACGGTGGCCTCCGCGCTGGCGCTGGGTCTGGTCGTCACGAGCGAGAACCGGATGGGCCGGATCACCTCATGGCTGACCGGCACCGGGTGCGACGACCCGAGCGGCGGCGCGTGCTACCAGTCGGTGCACGGCCTCTACGCCCTGGCGGACGGCGGCTGGTGGGGCGTCGGCCTCGGAGCCAGCAAGGAGAAGTGGAGCTGGCTTCCTGCGGCCCACAACGACTTCATCTTCGCGATCATCGGCGAGGAGCTCGGGCTGCCGGGCACGCTGGTCATCCTCCTGCTGTTCACCCTCATCGGCTGGACCTGCTACCGACTCGTCCTGCGGTCGCGCGACCAGTTCGTCCGGATCGCTACTGCGGGAGTGATGACCTGGCTCCTCGTCCAGGCAATGGTCAACATCGGCTCCGTCATCGGACTGCTGCCGGTCATCGGGGTCCCGCTCCCGCTCGTCTCCGCCGGTGGATCGGCGCTCGTGACAACAATGGTCGCGCTCGGCATGCTGCTGTCCTTCGCCCGCAACGAACCCGGTGCCCGGGAGATCCTCTCTGCGCGTCCGAGCGTCGTCAGACGCTCCCTGGCCGTGCTCCCGAGCCGCAGGAACCGCGGATGAGCTCAGCTTCTCGTCCTGCCTCGGTCCTTCTGGCCGGGGGAGGGTCGGCCGGGCACGTCTCGCCACTGCTGGCCCTCGCCGACGCCCTGCGACGCCGGGACCCGAGTGTGCGGATCACAGCGCTGGGCACCGAGGCGGGCCTCGAGGCCCGCCTCGTCCCGGCTCGCGGCTACGACCTCCGCCTCGTGCCCAAGGTGCCCATGCCCCGCAGGCCGGACGTCGCCCTCCTGCGACTCCCGGGAGCCCTGCGCTCGGCCGTTGCCGCAGCAGGCGTGGCCATCGACGAGGCCGGCGCAGACGTCGTGGTGGGCTTCGGGGGCTACGTCTCCGCACCGGCATACCTCGCCGCCCGCCGACGCCGGCTGCCCATCGTCATCCACGAGCAGAACGCCCGGGCGGGGATGGCCAACCGGCTCGGCGCCCGCTTGACGACCTTCGTGGGCACGACCTTCCCCTCGACCGACCTCGCCAACGCGACGGTCGTCGGTATGCCGTTGCGCCGGGAGATCTCGCGGCTGGACCGCGCCGCGCGACGGGCGGAGGCGATGACGGCCTTCGGACTGGACCCGCATTGGCCGACCGTCCTCGTCACCGGCGGGTCGCTCGGCGCCCAACGACTCAACTCGGCGTTCGGCGGGGCAGCCGCCGAGCTCAGTGCCGCGGGGCTCCAGGTCCTGCACGTCACCGGAGCCGGAAAGGGCTTTCTGCCCGGGGTCCCCGATGTGGGGGCGCCCTACGTCACGGTCCCCTACGCCGACCGGATGGAGCTGGCCTACTCCGCTGCCGACCTCGCCGTCTGCCGCTCGGGGGCCAACACCGTCTGCGAGCTCACCGCGGTCGGCCTCCCGGCGGTCTACGTCCCACTCCCGTTCGGCAACGGGGAGCAGCAGTTCAACGCCGCCGACGTCATCGCCGCCGGGGGCGGGCTTCTCGTCGACGACGCCGCGCTCACCGCGGACTGGATCACCGACGAGCTCATCCCGCTCGCCTCCAACGGCGCCCGCCTCGACGCCATGGGTCTGGCGGCAGCGTCGGTCGGGCAGCGCAATGCCGACGAGCGGCTGGCCGACCTCGTCGACCGGGCGTTTGCCGAGCACGCCCGGGGGCACGCGCCCCGATGACGCTGCCGACGTCCCGCTTCGACTTCCGCGCTGAGGTGCCTCCGGCGCGGTCCCTTGGACACGTCCACCTCATCGCCATCGGTGGTGCGGGCATGTCCGGCGTCGCCCGCATCATGCTCGGGATGGGTCTCACCGTCTCGGGCTCCGACGCCAAGGAGTCCCTGGTGCTGCACGCGCTCGCTGCGGAGGGGGCCGTCGTCCACGTCGGTCACGACCCCGCCCACGTGGCCGGTGCCGACACCGTCGTCATCTCCTCGGCGGTCCGCGAGAGCAACGTCGAGCTGCTCGCGGCGCGCGCCGCCGGGGTGCGGGTCCTGCACCGGGCCCAGGCCCTCGCGGCAACCATGGCGGGGAGCCGGCGGGTCGCGGTCGCCGGGGCCAACGGCAAGACGACGACGACCTCGCTGCTGACGGTTGTCCTGCAGACATGCGGCGTCGACCCCTCGTTCGCCGTCGGTGGTGAGCTCGCCAAGCAGGGCACCAACGCCCACCACGGGAGCGGGGACGTGTTCGTCGTGGAGGCCGACGAGAGCGACAGCTCGTTCCTCGTCTACCGGCCGCACATCGCGATCGTCACGAGTGTCCAGCCCGATCACCTCGACTTCTACGGTGACCTCGAGACGGTCCACGAGGCCTACCGGGCCTTCGTGTCGACGATGGGGCCGGACGGGCTGCTCGTCGTCTGCATCGACGACCCGGGCGCCCGCGACCTCGCCGAGTGGGCCGCCCGGCGCCCGGTCCGCGTGCTCACCTACGGCGAGAGCGCGGACGCGGACCTGCGGGTGAGCGACGTCACCCACGCGGGGCTCGCTGCTGGGGCCATCATCCACCTCGGCGACCACACGCACCGGCTCGCCCTGCGCGTGCCTGGCCACCACAACGTCCTCAACGCGACAGCGGCGTTCGCCGTGTCGGTCGTCGGGCTCGCCCAGGCCCCCGATGCCGTCCTTGCGGGTCTGGCGTCCTTCACAGGCACCCGACGCCGGTTCGAGCGGAAGGGCCAGGCGGCCGGGGTCGTCGTGGTCGACGACTACGCGCACAACGCCGGCAAGCTCGCCGCCGTCGTCGCGACCGGTCGACAGCTCGTCGCGGACACGGGAGCGGGGCGCCTCGTCGTCCTCTTTCAGCCGCACCTCTACACCCGCACCCACGACTTCGCCACGGAGCTGGGTCGCAGCCTCGCCCTCGCCGACGTCGTCGTCGTCATGGACGTCTACGCCGCGAGGGAGGACCCGGTGCCGGGCGTCTCCGGACGGCTCGTCGTCGACGCGGTCCTCGCCGCCCGTCCCGGCGCTGACGTGCACTACGTCCCGTCCTGGACCTCCGTCGCCTCGACCGTCGCCGAGCTTGTTCGGGCCGGGGACCTCGTGCTCACCGTCGGGGCCGGTGACGTGACGATGGTCGGCCCCGAGGTGCTGCGGGCGCTCGAGGCCAGAGCAGGCGGCCCGTCGTGACGGGCCTGGAGCAGTCGACCCGGCGGACCGGTCGGCACGCCGCCCGAGAGGGCATCCACGCCTCTCGAGCGCGCTTCGAGCGGCGCGCCGCGGCGGTCCGGCGCCGGCCGTTGCGGCTGGTGGGGATCCTGCTCGCCCTGCTCGCCGTCCTCGTCGTGGCCGGGTGGGTCCTCGGGTTCAGCCCGCTGCTCGCCGTCCGGTCGGTGAGCCTTGACGGCGTCACCGACGCGGGCGAGCGCGACGCAGCCCTGCGTGCGGCGGGGATTGCCCCCGGGACCCCGTTGGCGCGGGTGGACACCAAGGCTGCCGCGGCCCGGGTGGGGGCGCTCGCGACGGTCCAGTTCGTGGAGGTGGGTCGCTCCTGGCCCAGCACCATCGTCATCTCCGTGCGCCGCAAGGCTGCTGTGCTGGTCGTGAAGAACCCTCAGGGTCAACTACAGGTTGTGGATGATCACGGGGTGGCGTTCGAGACCGTGGCGCGGGCTCCGGCCGGCGTCCCGGTCGTCAACGCCGCGACGAGCGCGCCGGACCCGGACGGCCTCAAGGCCGCCCTGAGCGTCCTCACCCTGCTTCCGGCCGCCCAGCGCGGTGCGGTCACCGAGGTCACCGTGACCAGCGCAGACCTGGTGACCTTCCGGCTCGGTTCGACGACCGTCGTCTGGGGCGGGGTCGAGGACGGACCGAAGAAGCTCAAGGTGCTCAGCGCCCTGCTCCCGACCACCCCGGCGGTTCTGGATGTCAGCGCGCCGGACACTCCGGTGACCCGGTGAACAACGTCGAGTTCGTCCCACCCGACACACCTGACACACCAGCGAGTGAATCTGCTCTGCAGGTTCAGGACACGCCGCGGCGGAAGTTGCCCGCGGGTGTCCGACGCAATACCGTCGGGCACGCGCAGAGCTTGACACATCTCTCACCGTAAAGTAAACCTCGAGACATTTTTCGCCAGTGAACGTGAACTCAGGAAGGCCCACTGACGTGGCAGCAGACCCGCACAACTACCTGGCCGTTATCAAGGTCGTCGGCATCGGCGGTGGCGGTGTCAACGCCATCAACCGGATGATCGACGTCGGCCTCAAGGGCGTCGAGTTCATCGCCATCAACACCGACGCCCAGGCGCTGCTGATGAGCGATGCCGACGTCAAGCTCGACGTCGGTCGGGAGCTGACCCGGGGACTCGGGGCTGGGGCCGACCCGGAGGTCGGGCGCAAGGCGACCGAGGACCACGCGGAGGAGATCGAGGAGGTCCTCAAGGGGGCCGACATGGTCTTCGTCACCGCGGGCGAGGGTGGTGGCACGGGCACCGGGGGTGCTCCCGTCGTCGCCGGCATCGCCCGTGGCCTCGGCGCGCTGACCATCGGCGTCGTGACCCGGCCGTTCACCTTCGAGGGTCGGCGTCGGGCCAACCAGGCGGAGGCGGGCATCGCCAGCCTCCGCGAGGAGGTCGACACCCTCATCGTCATCCCCAACGACCGGCTGCTGTCGATCAGTGACCGCACCGTCTCGATGATGGACGCCTTCCGGAGCGCCGACCAGGTCCTCCTCTCCGGCGTGCAAGGCATCACCGACCTCATCACCACCCCCGGCCTGATCAACCTCGACTTCGCCGACGTCAAGTCGGTCATGCAGGGGGCGGGCTCGGCCCTGATGGGCATCGGCTCCGCGCGCGGGGAGGACCGGGCCGTCCAGGCGGCCGAGCTGGCGATCTCCTCCCCCCTTCTTGAAGCAAGCATCGACGGGGCCCACGGAGTGCTGCTGTCCATCTCCGGTGGCTCGGACCTCGGCCTGTTCGAGATCAACGAGGCGGCCCGCCTGGTCCAGGAGGCGGCCCACCCCGAGGCGAACATCATCTTCGGTGCGGTCATCGACGACGCCCTCGGCGACGAGGTGCGGGTCACGGTCATCGCGGCCGGGTTCGATGGCGGAGGCCCGGTCAAGCGCAACGACGGCGCACTCGGCACCGTCCAGAGCGGCGGGCGGCCCCAGCACGGCGGGTCCGGTCCTCAAGGTGGCGGCGGGCAGCGTCCGGAAGCCGGCGGTGCACCGGGTCGCGGCGGGGAGGACGGTGATTCGGGCCCGGCCCGGCCGCCGGCGCAGCACCCCGGCCCGCAGTTCCAGCCGTCGCAGGAAGAAGGCCAGGGACAGCAAGGTCAGCAGGGACCGGGCGGTCCCGCGCCACAGCAGGACCAGCCTGCTCAGCAGGCACCGGATCAGCCGGTCCAGTCCCCACCGCGGTCGGTGACCTTCGACGACGGTGACGACCTCGACGTCCCCGACTTCCTCAAGTAGCCCGATCGCTCCGCTCGGCTCACACGGACCCCAGCAGCGACCCGCCACGAAACGCACGGCGATGCGCCGGAGCACGGCCCCCGACCTGGCCGGGCTCCGCGCTACTCGCCAGGCACGCCGCGCAGGAGGTTGGCCGGTCAGCCGCTCGTCAGGCACGCCGCGCGGGAGGCTGGGCCGGTCAGCCGCTCGCCAGGCACACGCCGGGCGGGAGGCCGGGCCACCGGTCCCCCGCTGCTCACCTCGTACCGTCTGGACCCATCCCGACCACTGGCCCGGGCCTCTGCCGGACCAGCCGGGCCGGGTGACATACGGTTTGGGACGTGTACTTCTGGACCGACGAGATCATGCCGACGGCCGAGCGCCCCGGTGTGCGTTGGGGATTCACCTCTCGTCGAGGCGGTGCCAGCGCCGCCCCCTTCGACGGGTTCAACCTGGGTGGAAGCACCGGTGACTCACCCGAGGCCGTCGAGACCAACCGGGCCGAGGTGGCGACGGGGTTCGGGGTGCCCCGGGAGCGGCTCGTCTTCCTGGATCAGTGCCACGGCAGTGATGTCGTCGTGGTCGACGGACCCTCAGGAGACATCCCGCACAGGGCTGACGGCGTCGTCACCACGCGTGACGACCTCGCGTTGGCCGTCCTCGTGGCCGACTGCGTCCCGGTGCTCCTCGCCGACCCCGCGGCCGGCGTCGTGGCCGCCGTCCACGCCGGCCGGTCCGGCATGACGGCGCGGATCGTCGACCGGGCCGTCGAGACCATGCGGGCTCGAGGGGCCACCCAGATCATGGCGGCGGTCGGGCCGTCGGTCTGCGGGCGCTGCTACGAGGTGCCTGCCCCGATGCGCGACGAGGCGGCAGCCGTGAGCCCGGTCAGCGCCACCGTGTCGTGGACCGGGACGCCGGCCATCGACGTCGCGGCCGGCGTCGTCGACCAGCTCTGTGAGCAGGACGTCTCGGTGACCTGGGTCCCCGGGTGCAGCCGCGAGGACGAGCGCCTCTTCTCCTACCGGCGGGCCGGGTGGACGGGCCGGTTCGCCGGGGTCGTCAGGCTCTCGCCGCGAGGAGGCGCACCGTGAGCGGGGAGTCGACCGCTGCGCGCCGGGCGGAGCTCCTCGCCAACCTCGCCGCCGTCCGCGAGCGGGTCGACCGGGCCAGCGGGGCAGCGGGGCGTGACCCGGAGGGGATCACGCTCATCGCCGTCACGAAGTTCTTCCCCGCCTCCGACGTGCGGCTGCTCGCCGACCTCGGCGTCCGGGACATCGGCGAGAACCGGGACCAGGAGGCCCGAGAGAAGGTGGGTGACGCGTCGCTCGGCGGTCCCTCGCTCACGGTCCACTTCATCGGACAGCTGCAGACCAACAAGGCCGCCTCGGTCGTCACCTACGCCGACGCGATCCATGCCGTCGACCGTCCGAAGCTCGTCTCGGCTCTCGACCGGGCGGCCACGACGGCCGGACGTCGGCCACGGGTCCTGGTCCAGGTCGGCCTCGACGACGAGCCGGGACGGGGGGGAGTGTCGCCGGAGGCCGCGGGGGACCTCGCCGACGCGGTGGCGGAGAGCGCCGCCCTCGAGCTGGCCGGTGTCATGGCGGTGGCACCCCTCGGCGGTGACCCGGACGCGGCCTTCGCGCGGCTGCGGTCGGTGGCGGACGGCATACGGGCGACTCACCCGAGCGCGACGTGGGTCTCGGCCGGGATGAGTGGCGACCTCGAGGCGGCGATCCGTCAGGGGGCGACACACCTGCGTGTCGGCAGCGCAATCCTCGGATCCCGGCCGACCGTTCGCTAACGTCACAGGGACAACGGGTTCCACACGGGCAGCTGACAAGATCAAGGGAGTTCCACCATGGCTGGGGCGCTTCGCAAGACGATGGTGTACCTCGGGCTGGCTGAGGACGACGATCGTTATGACGGGTACGACGACGAGCACGCCGACGACCACGGTGACAAGAAGGACGGTCGCGAGGATCGCGGTGCTGCCGTGACCCCGCTTCCGACGCGGCACACACCCGTGGCCCGGGTGGTCCGGGACACCGAGGTCGGTCCTCTCAACCGGATCACGACGATCCACCCACGGACCTACAACGAGGCCAAGACCATCGGCGAGGCCTTCCGCGACGGGACGCCCGTCATCATGAACCTCACCGACATGGATGACAGCGACGCCAAGCGCCTCGTCGACTTCGCTGCCGGCCTGGTGTTCGGTCTGCACGGGGCGATCGAGCGGGTCACCTCACGGGTGTTCCTCCTGTCGCCGGCGCACGTCGAGGTCTCGACCGAGGAGTCCGAGGCACCGAAGACCGCCACGCGGGGGTTCTTCAACCAGAGCTGACCTAGGCCGCATTGGGTTTCCGCGACGCCATCAGCGAGACTGGTCGACATGCGCGTCATTGGGTCGATCTTCTCGCTGGTGGTGTTCCTCTTCTTCCTCGCGTTGATCGGCCGCCTCATCTTGGACTGGGTCCAGGTGCTCTCCCGCGACTGGCGGCCGCGCGGGGTGATCCTCGTGGTCGCCGAGGTGGTCTACAGCGTCACCGACCCGCCGCTGCGTCTGCTGCGCAAGGTCATCCCCGGCGTGACCATCGGCGGGATGCGGATCGACTTCGCCTTTCTGGCGCTCATGGTCCTCACGTCCGTGCTGATGAACGTGCGGATCGCCTGAGCGACCGCCCCCGGTCGGGCGGCTTCGGTCGAAGCGACTCCCGGCCAGCCCGGCTTTCCCGTGGTGCCGCGTGTTGGACCGGTGCCTCCGATTCGCTAACGTGGCCTCCGAAAAGGTCCTTCTAACGAGGTGGAACTATGGCGCTGACGCCCGAACTGATCCTCAACAAGCATTTCCAGACCACCCAGTTCCGCAAGGGCTACGACGAGCGCGACGTCGACGACTTCCTGGACGAGATCGTGGCGGAGATGCGAACGCTTCTGGCGCAACGCGACGACATCCGGGAGCAGCTGAACGACTGCCGTGCAGGTCGTGGCCAGGTTGTGGGAACGGGCGGCTCTCAGGACGGTCCTCGGACCGCGCTCGCGGGCGACGCCCCAGCCGACAGCGAGCAGGCCAAGGCCCGGCTCGCCGAGCTCCAGGCCGACATCACCGCAGCAGAGGCCCGGCAGAAGGAGCTCTCGCAGCGAGCCGCTCAGGCCCAGCTGGAGGTCGAGTCGGCCGAGGCCGCGGTCAAGGACCGTCAGGGCGCCCTCGACAAGTCGGTCCAGGAGCGGCTTGACGCCGCCGAGGGCAGTGCTCGTGAGGCCGGGGAGGCCCGGCGGGCTGCCGAGCAGCGGACCGGTGAGCTCGAGCAAGAGCTCAAGGACCTCCAGTCCGCGCATGCGTCGTTGCAGCTGCGGCACTCGGAGGTGGCGCGGGAGCACGCCGAAGCCCAGCAGCAGGCCCTCGAGGCGCAGCAGCGCGCGGAGGATGGCGAGCGTCAGGCCACTGAGGCCCGCCAAGGCACTCCCGAGACCGAGCAGGCGGGCGCCGTCGCGGCCCAGGCCCAGGACCAGGGAAGCAGCACCGGGGCCATGCGCGTCGTTGCTTCCGGTGCCGGGAGTTCCGCGGCCGGTAGTGCGAGCGCTGCGGCACTCATCGAGCTGGCCCAGCGTCTGCATGACGAGCACGTCGGCAAGGGCGAGGCGACCCGCGACGAGCTCATCTCGGACGGACGGCGCCAGCACGACGAGCTCGTCACCACGGCGCAGGCCCGTCACGACGAGCTCGTCACCACGGCGCAGGCCCGTCACGACGAGCTCGTGGATACCGCCCAGTCGCAGCACGACCAGCTCATGGACGAGGCGACGAGCCGGCACGAGCAGCTCATCACCGAAGGCCGCGAGAGGTCTACGGGCATGGTGGCCGAGGCGCAGCAGCGCAAGGCCGCGGTGCTCGCGGAGCTCGAGCACGAGAAGGGCCTGCTCGAACGCAAGATCGAGGAGCTGCGGGGGTTCGAGCGCACGTACCGGTCGCAGCTGAAGTCCTATCTCCAGAGCCAGCTCGAGGAGCTGGACCACACCGGCGTCGAGCCGGCCCCCGACGACCAGGGCGGCGACTCCGAGGACGGTGGGCTCGGCCAGCGCCCTGAGCTCAGCAAGAGCTAGGCGAGCCGCTGAGGACGCCAGCACGGGCTGTGGTGTCCATAACGGCGACACGGGGCTAGGCAGAGCGAGACATCGTCTCGTCTACAGAGTCGCCTGCGCGGGCGGGTCGCGTTTGGTGACCGTGACGTACGGGCCTTATCCTCAGGCCCACTTGTCAACGACGACACCCCACCGAGAGGGGCCGACGCGCCATGGCCGCGAAGACGATGACCGCCACCACCAAGGCGGCGAAGAAGACGTCCGCCGCCACCACGGCCGCGCCTGCCAAGAAGGCCGCTCCGGCGAAGGCGGCGCCGGCGAAGAAGGCCGCTCCGGCGAAGGCGGTGACTGCGAAGAAGGCCGCCCCGGCGAAGGCCGCGCCGGCGAAGGCCGCGCCGGCGAAGGCCGCGCCGGCGAAGGCGGTGACTGCGAAGAAGGCCGCTCCGGCGAAGGCGGTGACTGCGAAGAAGAGCGCTCCGGCGAAGGCCGCTCCGGCGAAGGCGGCGCCCGCTTCGAAGGCACCGGTGAAGGCGGCGGCGCCCACGAAGAAGGTCGCGGTGAAGGCGGCGGCCAAGACGAAGACGGCCGCGAAACCGGCTGCCGGGAAGCAGGCGGCACCGGCCAGGACCGACCCGCAGAAGAGCGTGGCCAAGAAGGGGGCGCCGGTGCGGAAGTCCGCGTCCGCCACCAAGGCGCTCGCCCAGACAACCACCTCACGGACCGCCACGAGCACCACGACGAGGACAGCTGCTCCGCTCAGGCGGGCCGGCAGGCCGGTCTCGGCACCGGCCCGGCCGCGCGTCGCAACCTCGGAGAAGCCATGGACCGCGACGGAGCTCCGGGAGATCCGTGCCGAGCTCGAGTCCGAGCGCTCACGTGCGCTGGCCGACCTGAAGATCGCCGAGGCGGACCTGCATGGCCTGCTGACCGACGCCGGTGAGGGCTCCGGGGACGACCAGGCCGACGCGGGCGCGAGCATCTTCGGCCGGGAGTACGAGATGGTGCTCGCCAACAACTCCCGCGAGAAGCTGGGACAGGTCGGGCACGCGTTGGAGCGGCTCGCCAACGGCTCCTACGGTGTCTGCGAGACCTGCGGGAACGCGATCGGCAAGATCCGCCTGCAGGCCGCCCCTCGCGCCACCTTGTGCCTGCCGTGCAAGACCAAGCAGGAGAGCCGCTGATCCCGAAGCCAACAGCTCAGCCCGAGCCGTCGCCAGCCCCGCCCTCCCGGCGAAGACGTCGCCTCTTCGGGCTCCTCGGCGCTGTGGCGGTCCTGTCGTACGTCGCGGACCAGATCTCCAAGGCCTGGGCCGTCTCCTCCCTCACCGACGAGCCACCCCGGCGACTGCTGGGGTCGGTCCTTCAGCTCGACCTCATCCGCAACTCGGGAGCCGCGTTCTCGTTGGGCACCGGGAGCACCTGGCTCCTGACGGTCATCGCGGTCCTCGTCCTCGTCGTCGTGGTCCGGACCAGCCGCAGGATCGGCAGCCCGAGCTGGGCCTGGGCCCTGGGCCTGCTCCTCGGCGGCGCCCTCGGCAACCTCACGGACCGGGTGGTTCGTGAGCCGGGTCTCGGCCGGGGTCACGTCGTCGACTTCCTCAACTACAACAACTGGTTCATCGGCAACATCGCCGACATCGCGATCGTCGCGGCGGCCATCCTCATCGGTCTTCTCGCCGTGCTCGGCATCGCGGTCGACGGCACCCGGGACCACGACCCCCCCGGCCGCCATGAGCCGGAGGCGCAGCGGCAGGGGTCCTCGCCCGGCGTTGCCCCCCCGAAGGACGCAGATGCCTGACGCCAGAACGTTGTTCGTCCCCGAGGGCCTGGAGGGAGAGCGCGTCGACGCGGCGATCGCCCGGCTCTTCGGGGTCTCGCGGACCAAGGCGGCCGACCTCGCCGCTGGAGGGGACGTCAGCGTCAACCACAAACTCGTCGGCAAGTCCGACCGGGTCAGTGCCGGTGACCTGCTGGAGGTGTCGATCCCCAGCGTCGAGGGCAGGCCGAGGCTCGAGGTCGTCGCGGAGCCCGTGCCGGGAATGACGATCATCCACGACGACGCCGACATCGTCGTCGTGGACAAGCCGGTCGGGGTCGCGGCCCATCCCAGTGTCGGGTGGACCGGGCCGAACGTCGTCTCGGGCCTGGCTGCCGCCGGCTACCGCATCTCCACCTCCGGTGCGAGCGAGCGGCAGGGGGTCGTCAGTCGCCTTGACGTCGGCACCTCGGGCCTCATGGTCGTTGCCAAGAGCGAGCAGGCCTACAGCCGGCTCAAGCAGGCCTTCCGTTCACGGACCGTCGACAAGACCTACCACGCGCTGCTCCAGGGCCTTCCCGACCCCGTCGTCGGCACCATCGACGCGCCGATCGGTCGTCACCCCGGGCACGACTACAAGTTCGCCGTGATGGACAGCGGCAAGGCGGCGGTGACCCACTACGAGGTGATCGAGGCGTTCCGGTCGGCGTCCCTCGTCGAGGTCCACCTCGAGACCGGGCGCACCCACCAGATCCGGGTCCACTTCTCCGCCGTCCACCATCCGTGCTGCGGGGACCTGACGTACGGCGCAGACCCCAGGCTGGCCACGCGGCTCGGGCTCGACCGCCAGTGGCTCCACGCCGTCGGGCTGGGCTTCGAGCACCCCGGCACCGGGCAGCGCGTCACCTACACGAGCGAGTACCCCGCCGACCTCCAGGCGGCGCTCGACCGGATCGCCACCTGAGCCGCCCATCTCCACCCCTGTGAGACTGGTGGGAAAAGCGCGCTCCACCCAGCCCGTCACCCCGACTGGGTCTGGGGTGAACCGTTGGGCACCGCGAAGTGCCTCGGCTGACGCAGGCTTCGCCCCGGCATACCAGCGGGTCGGCGGGTGGCCGGCCGCCGGGTTGGCGACACCGCCCCCGACACGCCCGACGGGGTCGGTGGGCGGGCTTAGACTCGCCCGTGATGTCAGCCCAGCCAGCCCCCGACCAGAGCTTCGCGCACCTGCACGTCCACACCGAGTACTCCATGCTCGACGGCGCGGCGCGGGTCGACGAGCTGCTCAGGTCGGCGGCCGAGATGGGTATGCCGGCCATCGCGACGACCGACCACGGCTACGTCTTCGGCGCCTACGAGTTCTGGTCCAAGGCCCGCAAGCACGGTATCAAGCCGATCATCGGCGTGGAGGCCTACCTCACACCGGGGACGCACCGCGGCGACCGGACCCGGGTCAAGTTCGGTGACGCCGACAGCACCTCCAGGGACGACGTGTCCGGGTCGGGTGCCTACACCCACATGACGTTGCTCGCCCGGACCACCGGCGGCATGCACAACCTCTTCCGGATGAGCTCCCTCGCCTCGCTGGAGGGCCACTACTTCAAGCCGCGCATCGACCGCGAGCTGTTGTCGCGCTACGGAGACGGCCTCATCGCGACGACCGGCTGCGTCGGGGGCGAGGTCCAGACCCGGCTGCGGATGGGGCAGTACGCGCAGGCCCGCACGGCGGCGGCCGAGTTTCAGGACATCTTCGGGAAGGAGAACTTCTTCGCCGAGGTGATGGACCACGGGATTGCCATCGAGCGGCAGACCCAGAAGGAGCTGCTCCGCCTGGCCAAGGACCTCCAGCTGCCGCTGCTCGCCACCAACGACCTGCACTACACCAAGCCCGAGCACGCGAAGGCCCACGCTGCACTCCTCTGTGTCCAGTCGGGCTCGACCCTGCTCGACCCCAACCGGTTCAAGTTCGACGCCGAGGAGTTCTACCTCAAGAGCCCCCAGCAGATGCGCCACCTGTGGCGCGAGCTGCCCGAGGCCTGCGACAACACCCTGCGCGTCGCGGAGCGATGCGACGTCACCTTCGTCGAGGGCGAGGGGCGCTACATGCCCCGGTTCCCCTGCCCCGAGGGTGAGACCGAGACGACGTGGTTCGTCAAGGAGGTCGAGCGCGGTCTCACGATGCGCTACCCCGAGGGTGTGCCTGACTACGCGACCAGGCAGGCCCGCTACGAGACCGAGGTCATCCTCGGCAAGGGGTATGCCGGGTACTTCCTCGTCGTCGCGGACTTCATCAACTGGGC
>JAABUK010008644.1_pt1 | contig 14199 bp, 14 predicted proteins | sample 5559141 | NCBI WGS metagenome assembly JAABUK01 (sample SAMN10711869, study PRJNA513367) | rock metagenome | isolation source: Antarctica rocks | place: Antarctica: Victoria Land, Pudding Butte nord | collected 2016-01-03
ATTAAGAATTAACTGAAGAAATTTCTTAATCTTATCCGCGTAAAAGCTATAAAGAGAGTTAATCTAAGCACTCTTATTATTTAGATAGATGCTAAATCATTATTAGAAGAGAATTTAAAGATCAGTAAAGAAGAGGTCAAGCTTATTAGCCTTATTATTAAAGATAATAATATTAATAGACTTAAGCTCTTTAATTACGAAGATTAGAATGAATTAATTGTTTATTAAGATAATTAATAATTCATACTTTTATTTAAGTTAAATCTTAATCTTCTCTATAACTTTATAATAAATATTATTTAGCTCTTAAGTAGTAAGATCTTTATAAGTGCTGAGATCTTTATAGAATTTATTATTATTAGCATCTTCATTCTTCTTAATTAAGATATAAGACCCAACTAAGTTAGTAAGAGATATTAATTTAAATTTTAAAATAATAAGAGGATTTATTTAAGTCTTATATTATAGACTGCATTAAAGATTCTCATACTAAGTTAATAGATCAGACTTAAGTAATAAGATAACTAAATACTGAATATTAGATATAATATTCCGATTCAATATCTTTAAAATCTTAGAGATACTTAGTTTAAGACTGTAATTCTAGAGGTCTATAATTCTAAGATTATAATTCTATAGATTTGTAATTCAATATTTATAATTCTGAGATTATAATTCTGTAAATCTGTAATTTAAGAATTATTCTATCGGGTTTATGCTAAGATAACGCTTAGAATGTTAGAATCGGAGGCTGGGAAGATAGAAAAGATATAGAGAAGATAGAACAGTAGAGTATTAATAATAAGATAAAACTGAGCGTAAAACAACTATTTAGAATAAGTTAGTAAAAAAGTCTTATACTCTTTCATAATTTCTAAACTTATTAATTAGTAAATAGTTATATAATAAAGCTCACGGGAATATCTATCTCTCTTCTTATTATGCAGAATAATAAAGATAATAAGATTAATATCTTTCCGTATAATAGAGTTATAGATCACGTATCTAAGTTAATCGAGATTAAGAATCTGACTTAATCATAATCACGTGTTTAAGTTAATCAAGATTAAGAATCTAACTTGATTAAGATCACGTGTTTGAGTTAACCGAGATCGAGGGTCTGACTCAGTTAAGATCACGTGCTCTCTGAGCTGGGCGCGTATAATAGCGGGCAAGAGACTTATTTACAGAATCTTTCTTATTAGATCTTCTTAATACTATTTCTGTTATCTTACTTAACGCACAGATCTCGCAGACTATTAATAGAATTGAATTTATAATAATAGCGCCTGTGATATTATTTTAAAGATAAGAGATAATATCTTGTTCTAAGTAACTTATTATAATATGTTATTAAGTAGCTGATACCTCTATATCTACTTGTGAGACTATATTTAACGCGAAATTTAATATAGAAATCTTAAGAGGATTATATTCAAGTGTCTAATAAGATCTAACCCGTTATATAATATAGAAGGTCTTCCTGTTACTTTAATAATATAGTCTCTATTTTTCTGTATCTTAGTAAATTTCTTTTAATATAAATCTATATAAAAAGATTATATTCATGAAGAAACTAGAGGTGAGAGTCATCTTAAGAAGAGTTATTATCTCCGGGTCTGTAGGCGTTTAAATAAAGATATCTACACTTCTAAACATCTTAATAGAATAGACTGTTTTGTCTACTATTAACTTATTATTCTTAGTAGCTATACGCTCGAATTTAAACCTTAATAAATTATTATAAACATAAGAGTTCGCGCCTGAATCAAGTATTTAAATATCTTATAGCTTATAACTATTTTAATTTACTATAAAAGTGATTATTTTCGTAAATATTTTCGTATCTAAGCGTTTTTTCTCTTCTTAAGATTCTAACATGGAATTCTGATTTTTCTTATTCTTAAAATAAGCTCTTTTTCATTCTATTTTCATTATTCTTCTGATTCTTTCACTTTAAGTGATTTTATTATCTACAGTCTTCTATATTTCTATATTTAGGATCTATTCAGCTGATCTATTCTATTTAATTATATAAGGACAGAAGAAGTAGAAGTGAATTTCAGAGCAGAGATAGAGTCTAGAAAATAGAGGCGTTGATTTTTTAGATGATTAAGTAGTGATCTCAGTAGGATCTTCTTACAGTATTACAAAAGCTATATGAGAGGGCGCCTTAAATTCTACTCTATTAATTTAAATATGATTCCGAAATGACTTAATTAGATTAAATAGAGTCGATATATTCATCTTTTTTCTAATTTTCTTCTTTAGATATAGCTCATAAGAGCTTGTAAATATTAGGTCAACTCTCTTAATAACTCTGATAAGATTATATAGAGAATACTTATTCTAAATCTCTAAAAGATTAACTCTCTTAGTGTCTATATACATCTTTTCCCATTATTAAAGTTATTTCTTATACTATTAATCTTTTAGAGTCTTTTTTAGATCTAGATACAGCTGAGATAGCTCTAATTATCTCGCTCTATCTATCAGAGCAAGCCTTTTTTATAGGGTCTTAAGAATGTCATATATAGTATTGAGGTCTATTATGAAGGTCAAATTCAAACGCGAAATGATTTTCATAATAAACTTCTGTAAATCACTTAATGCGGCTCATTTCTTCTTATAATTGGAGAGCTTATTCTTATATTCCTCTCAGAGAAGCTTATATATCTCTATTTAATTCCTGTTTAGCTTAATAACTAATATAACTATCAGGTTAACGTTCCTAGAAGTTAGATCAGATGGCTTTTTAAGGATAGTTGGGTCTTCCTCCGAATTCACGTTAATATATGATAATATATCATCATTTTATACTCTTTTTTAGACTATAAATAGTCATTCATTTCAATCCCTTAGAGAATTGAGAATGACCGTTATACGGGTGATTAAGAATAGAGAAGTGGACATTATAACTAATTTGAACAGCTTAAATGTCAATATTTGAGTCAATTAGACGGAGAATATGGATACTCAGTATTGATTGCAGGATAGCAGACCCGGGCTCATAACTGTCAGACAAATCCGCCTTGAAAGCTAGTAGAATGTCTGTTGAATTGATGGAATTGACTGTCTAAATCTATGTAGAATTGCGCGTAGAATGAGTGTTATATACTCAAGAAAACGCTCGAAATAGCCTTGTTGGACAGGGCGGTTGGACAGGGCGCAGGCTAGCCGAAACCTGTCCAATGGACGCCCTGAGACCTAGGCTGTTTGACAGAATCAAATTGAGACCGCAAGCACACCCGCAGATTCTGAGTGTTTTTCTGTGTAGCCTATCTGAGCTAAACCAGAGACCAACTTGAAAAAGAGGAGATTTCACTGCTTCTGACTGTCTACATATGTTGGCGTTTTTCCAAGCTTCTTGCCCCGGGCACCAAGAAGGACTGAACTATAGATTAGGGTGTGGATGGTGTGGAAAGAGCAGAGCAGCAGCGGCTTGATTAAATGAACGAATCGAGGGAGGGGCAGCTTGTTCATGCGCGCCCGCCTGCCGCTGTGCTGTTGCAGCTGGATTTTTGTGTGTGTTTATGATGGTGACGATAGAGTCTACGCCAGGATATGTGGAGTAAACAGAATATGTGGAGTAAACAGAATATGTGGAGTAAACAGAATATGTGGAGTAAACAGAATATGTGGAGTAAACAGAATGGTGTGAGTGCGATCGTTATGTTGAGAGGGAAGATATGAGCGGTGTAGAAGGATGAAGTGGAGTAATGGTGACACCCTTAATACACCCTTAGAGAGACAATTGCGGATGAAATGGATAAAGGATAAGCCGAGGAGATGCTGGTGGGTCTAGATGACCTTTGTGAATCCGTGAATGGAAACAGAGATGTTCTATGAGGCTCTCGTTAGGGTTTTTTGATGTCAATGAGGAAGAGGAGAGGAAATACGCTTACCAGCTTACTGCCTCCGCCGCCTACCATTGCTGCAGGCTGCTCTCTTAATCTCCATTCCAGCCTCACTTTTGGATTTCAGAAAGCTCAAGACGACTCGAATAAATCGTCTACATAGCCTAGCCTCTCCCTCTGATCGTCGCATAGCCTCGCAAACTCCAACAACAATCGGTACACATAAATCTGCATATCCTCCCTCCTAAGCACAATCTCTGCCCATGACTTCCCACCGTGCGCAATCCTGTGCGCCGCATCATCATGCGAGTCATACCCGTTGTAGCCAAGGAAATAATCCATGATGCCATAGATATCGATAAAACTGTTGTCCATTGGGACGAAGTGCAGCCAGGGCACGAGCCGCGAATCGTGCCACTCGTTGTAGATGGTAGCTTTGATGGGGAGCGATGTTGATAGTAGAAAACTACGGTAGCGTCCGCTGAAGGAGTTGCCATCAAGGTCTGGGAGGTATTTAGCTGCGTACTGCTTGTGCATCGGCATGTGAGATTTGACTTTGTAGTAGTGGTTCGTGTAGGAGCACGTCACATCTTCTTCCGGAAAGCAGCTGAGGTGTGTGAAGGCCGCGTTACTAAAGGTAGAGATCCAATCACCAAGGACACCAAGTCGGAGAGCTTTCAAGTTGTAGAATTGATACGACGGGAGCTCAAAATTGGGCGGGCCTTCGCTTGCGCTGCTGGTTGTCTCGGAGAGACGCACGGACGTGCCATTTACCATCGAGAGGAATCGGTGACGGTGGAAATGTGTCCAATTTTCCCGTCTGTTACGTCCGCCTGTTGCTGAACCGCGCCAAATCAATCTGTCCTGCTTGTACTTCCATAGCCCGCCGTGAGAGTTGCCGCCAGAATAGCGCTTGTCCTTGGTCCAGTACATTGCCGGAGGAAGTAAGATTTCATTGTTCACTGACAGTTTGGAGCCGCCGAAGATAGGTAAGAGTTCGCTTGTTGTAGATGTGGAGATAGGTTCGATAAAGGTGCCGTGATACTGCTGAAGGTTGGGCTGTATGCATGGGTCTTTTGCGAGAGTCCAATTGGCCACATACCCTCTGTATGAATGTTCCGGATAGCCGGAAGGCAACGGCGGCGGGCCAGAGAAGTCATAGGTTGGTTCCATCTTGCGAGCAGGAGAATCTGGATGGCAGCCTCGGCGAGCAAATTCCCAGTATCTGCCACCGTGCCACTTTGGTTCAGAACGCCCTCCAGGCTCTCTGGCGAGGCTCGGTAGTCCAGTGTAGCTTGATAGAACATCCGACGGCGCGAGTACCCTCCTGCTAGCAATCTCTGCCCTCATGTACTCGTCTATTTTCTCCCACGGCACCAATACCCGAGACTCATCCATAACATTGATTGCGAGATCGACATCGGGAAGATAGGATGCGATTGTCTGTATCATGTCGTGCCACAGCAACATCCATGGTCCATTCGTGTCGGACTTCCATGTCGTACTACCGTTGCGTACGCTGATGACATGGTCAAAGGTTTCTGCCTGGTGCCGTATCTGCTCCGCCGGTACTCCCCAGAAAGGATTCAGGTCAGTGTATATCTGGTCGAAAAACTCCTCCACCATCACCGCATTGTGAGTTTGCGCGAAACGATACCATGCCTCAAAGCCCGGTGGGGGATGTCTGCCTCGTCGCAGGCGGTACGCTTTGGCAGCTGACCCTACATCATATGTCCGCTGATTAAGGAGGTTCTTCCACTCGAGGTTTGCCTGTTCTCTCAAGGCGTCTATTGGGTGGTGCGTAGGCTTCTCGCTGAGATCCGCAAGATTCACCAGCAATCGTGTTTCTGAGCGTTGGACTGGAAGAAACTCGATAACGGTGATAATGCTGACAACAATTATAAATAGGATGTAACGATGTTTTAGGCGTGAGAGTCTGGCAACTGTCCAGATTGACACGTCTTGTAAGAGCGAAATGTTCATCTGGGAGGGCAGAGACGTTTTTCCCAGGAAATGCAGAGCTACAAAGTGCTGTGTATTGTTAACTCGTGGCTTGGACGGAACAACATTACCCACAGGGAGAACAGAGGGTACTGGCAGTTCTATTACTCAAACGGACGACCCGGATGAGTAGGCCAGACAGGATTCTGCCCGACAAGATCCTGTTCCTTGACTCTGATTCATGCTTCAGCCGCCTATGGCAAGGGGGCTGACGATTGCTTCGCCGATCCATCGTTGGTTCGGGGTCGTCCACTTGATTGATAGACTACTCTGCTTGATGCAATCCTTCGTGTTTCGATCTGATTTGGAATTACAGCCACAAGCCGCAGTGGGCAATTCCTTCGGCCCGTTTCCAGCCGCTTTTTAGTATTTTTCTGTCTTGATCCTCATCTGCACCAATCAATCGCCCTGTAACTGTGCAGGGTGGTTGATATCCCTTGTGTCACTGAATGGGATGTTCCTTCTGCCAAGACTGCACCCAAATTTTGGCCAAGCCACTATCCCCAATAAGGCATGCAGCCCATTCAGTGACACAAGGGATAATCTCGAAGGGACCTGTAAATATGTCAATCGAAGCCTTTTCAGCCTTCTGTAGCTGCCCCGTGTGTCTACGTGATCTGTAAATCTATGATACGCAATATGAATATGTGATCTGGGTGTCTAGGTGTCTGTGTGGCCTATGTACTCGTAGCTGTGTGGCAGTGTGCCCAAGGTCAAATCCACTGCAGCTCATGAACAGAGAGATTGAATGCATTAATTCGCACGACGATTGCCGTTGATTGTAGGCTGTCACGATGGTTAGGCATTTTGGCTGAAAAAAAAGAAGGTAAGACAGATAGTTGGATAAGGGTGGACGGCTTGAGATCTTCCTATTAGAATTCGAGTAGATGAGAAAGAGGCTCAATACTTTGCCCAATAAGGTTCGCTTGAAGGCAATTAGAAGGACGACGTGCTGATGGAACATCTCCGGGTTCTTTAAAGTCATCAAGTATCCTTTACTGGTATCCATTTGAAGTTCGTGAGGAACGGATTCTGATTATTGCTACGGAGGTCTCGCGGCTGACCCCTTGGAGCATGACGACCCCTGTTTTTAATGCCAAACCCCTGAGCACAAAATGGATCGGAGGACCAACGTAAAGCGATTATGAACCTTTATCAATCGACATACTGAAATGACGAGAGTCCAGGGTCTTGCCAGTCGGGGATCAGCTCAGTCCTCGTCCATCACAAGATCTTCCATCACATCTTCGCCCATGTCTTCATCATCGGAGCTGGCGCATCCTATATCAGGAACTGGTTCGCCAATCACGAATTTCTGCCATTGCCAGTTACCCTGTTTGAGATGTGTGTTCTCCCTCCGCAGTCGTTGAATTGTTCCACTCTGTCGCTGGATCTTCCAGCCCTGCCGTCGGCTCTTTTGTTCCAGTCGTCGAAGTCGAGAGGGATCGTCCTCATCCTCAGACGACTCTTGATCGGGTTGGACATCCTGGCCGTCGTGAGCTGACCCCGAATGGCCACCAGTACTGTTCTGAGAATTGATTGGAAGAGGAAGAAGGTGAGCAGGAGCAGCGGGCTGATGAAATTTGGGATGCTGGAGGGTCACCTGCGGTGTCTGAGGCGTGGAAGGAAGTGGAGCAATAGAAGGTGCGATTGGGGGCTGTTGGGGAACTAGAGGCTGCTGGATTGCTGGTGGGGGAGGAAGCTGAGCTTGTATCTGTGTGGAAACAGTAGCAGCAGGGCCAGTGATGACTGGAAGATTGGCGGCTGGCGGAGGAAACTGACCAACTTGCTGCATCAAAATTGCAAGTCGGCGGCTGGCCCTTGCATGAGTAGTGTCCACGTTTGAGATAGATCCGTTGTCCAAGTCCCCATCTCTTTCCTCAAACGTGACATAGCATCTTGAAGCACTTTTCGAGAGCGGAAATGGTGGGCTGTCCCACTGATTCGATTGAGTACTCCATTCTGTGAACACCAATGCAAGACTACCGCAATGTAGTTCCTTGGTTGCCCCTTGAGATGAGCTGACACGGTTTCACTTATGAGGAGTTCTATCGACATTCCATGAGCTTTGTATTCTATTGACATGAACAGCATATTGGTTAAGGGGCCCCGCTCCTGAGAAGGAACTCACCTATCATATTGTGATAGTAGGCAGCAAGATCAGCCGGAGAGAGATTCTGGTTCTGTGGTGTAGTGACGGCACGCGACAGCTGGACTTCAATCCTGATTTCAGGAAATTGCCTAATCGCGTAATGGAGAATGGAGAATGTGGAAGGTTCACGTTTTTGGTTGCTGGCGTAGAACAGGGTTCATTAATATTGCCTACCTGGAGTGTAACCATGAGTGCTGGTTGATTTGCGGCCATGGCGAGCTGTTAAAGCTGTCTTTAGTCCTCGAGCAGGAGGAGCGTCAGCTTGTAGGTAGATGCAGCGGGCAGAGGTGGATTGACAGGTAAAATGGCTTTCTGGAGGAAATAAGCGATGTCGTTCTGTTGCCTCAAGAAAACACAAATCGTGGAAGTGGGTGACAAAAATCGAGACATCTCAGGGCTAAGCGTGCACAAAGCAAGCGAAGAGAGAAACACTTGTTTTCACAATGGACACTCAACACTGTTCAAGACTGCTTCAATGACATCGTCCGGGGTTAGCCCCTTCATAGCGTCCTGAACAGCTTCCAAATCACTTCCGTACTGCATACTTCGCTCCTTCTCCGGAGCACAGAGTGACAACCTGTGAGGGTAGATCTTTTTCGCTGCGAGAGCTACCAAAGAAGGCGTTGAATAGTCTAACCCATGAAGAGGTGCAAGACACCTATTAGTCAATCAGTCATCATCCTCAACAACAAGAGACTTTCACCTACTTCGTCAACAATTCAAATTGGGACGTTGCATATGGTGAAACACCACCAGCAACACCACGTTCCATCCGCAAAAAGACCACTATGTCCTGCAAGTACCGCCTCACTTCGGCAGAGACTATAGTGGACCGACTTAAGTCCCGGAGTTGGGCAATCTCCTGCTTCGTTATCAGCTTTATGCAGTCAGCAAGAATCAAGGCGTCAACCTCTGTTTCGAAGCGCCTGCTCCCGTCATTTGCAATATGCAGAGGAAGAGTCTTTCGCACAACCGAAGAGGAAGAGGATTGATCGTCAGAATGGGCTTCAGCATCAATCTCTTCTAGATTGGGGAACCCATCTTCAGGATGGTGATAATGGGAGATGAATATGCGATCGATCTGCACTCGTAAGGGTCATACCTCTGCAATATCTTGAGAACGTACCAGGTGCTTGTTCAATCTCGGGGCCTCATAAGACCTGGAGACCAAAGGAAGGAACAAGAAGACTTCAGGAGCAGTATGAATCGTCGTACGGCTGAAGATCCGTTTCCGGCGCATGAGCTTGATGATCCGTCAGAGCAAAACAAGGCATTCGAGGAGCATGCCAACCTCAAGACCTTGGATCTGGATGCCTTCATGGGCAGAATTGAAATCCTTGGCAATGACGACGTTCACCAGTTTTCGAGTGTCCAAAGTCGTATCACCCGATTTGGCCAGAAATTCAGCTCCAGTACCAACATTATTGGATCGATGCCGAGAAGCTGAGTGCTTGGGCGTGTCAGAATGCTGGTGATGGAAGAGAAAGGGAGCGTGTCGCAAGAAACAGGAATGACAAGGGTTCAGAGCATCGTACCACGTTGCTCGAAGAGTTTGCAGAGTCATCAAAACTGTCCCAGCGGTTGAGTTGCTGAACGAGTAGGGCATTCCCAAAAGTCTCGTTCGACTCATAATCATCCAGGGACAACACAGCATATGATAGGTTGAAGACGTCTGATGCAATCTGACAAACAGAAATCAGCTGAAGGTTTTTCGTGTCGACATTAACCTGGTCCTACCAGCGCAATTTCCTGTGATACATCATCAATCAGGTCTTCTTCAGTCTCGATGAGGCAATGTTGTTTTGCAACCAGGCATAGCAATGTTGCCAGCTCGAGGTCCGAGAGACACTGGACCTTGGCAACAATACCTTCCAAATCCATACTCGCGATACTCTGCTACGTTGTCAAGAATTCGAGTGACAGCCCCTTCCTACAAGCTCCAGGGACCAATCGTGTAGGCAAATCGTCCATGGCAGTATGGATGCCAACGCCGCGTTGATGAGTGTAGTGTTGCTAATCACAAGTGAGAAAGTTCATGCGATGTTGAGCGGTGAATGGTAAGGTCGTGCACGGACCATGTTCCCGCTCCGCCAAACCACTTCGGGTAATACATATCATTGTGCCCGAGAAGCATGAACAATTCCATACGACTGATTCACAATGAGAAAATTCAGATGAACTCTTCAAACCCAAGAGTTGGATGGGAGAAGGTTGGCGACCAGTTTTATCGCAAGATACAGCTCTACGAATCAGTCTTTGACCCAGACCTCGAGCTTGAGAACTACTTAGTGGCTGGAGCACCCCACGGTGGTGCAATAGGTATGGCCTTTTCTTCCATTCTGAGACTCTGCTTAATGCCAAACAGCCCTCTTCCGTGATGAGAGCAAGATCACAAGATATCGTGGTGCATCAGTTGCCAGGGCCAGCATCGACATTTACTCATGTGCTGGAAAACTCATCAGTCGACTCAACTGGGACAAAGGCTCTATTCGGGGTCTTGGCTGGTCAGAAGATGAACAGCTGATTGTTGTTATGGAAGACGGGACTGTGCGTTGTTACGACAGCCTTCATGGAGATTTCCATTCTTTCTCACTGGGTCATGGCGCAGAAGAATTTGGGGTGGTGGCTTGTCGATTCTGGTTGTCAGGTTTTGTTGCCCAATTGTCCAACAATGCTCTCGTATCAGTGTCATCATACGAAGAGCCAAGGCCGAAGGTACTCGCAAAGCCACCGGAAGGGGAGCTGCAATCGTGGTCGCTGATTCCACCTGCTTACACACTCTCTCGAACAGTGGAGGTTTTGCTGGCCATTGATCGGACAATCTACGTCGTTGACGCTACCGAGTGTGAAGATCGGGGACTATCTGATGGGCCATTCAAACACGTCAAAGTCTCTCCGAATGGGTGTTTCGCAGCACTGTTTACAGAAGACGGCAAAGTCTGGGTAGTAAGCAGCGACTTTCAGAACAAGCTCAGCGATTATGACTCCAAGGCTAAGACAGTTCCAAAGCACGTTGAATGGTGTGGTAATGACTCGGTCATTCTCGCATGGGAGGATGAAATCCATATGGTCGGTCCGAAAGGAGTGGCTGTGAAGTATTTCTACGATGGCCAAGTTCATGTCGTGCCCGACCTCGATGGCGTTCGATTGCTCACGAACGAAGTGTGTGAATTCCTGCAAAAAGTGCCGGATGAGACTGAGGAGGTTTTCAAGCTTGGCTCGACATCTCCTGCATCTGTTCTTCTGGATTCGATCGAGCAATTAGAGAACAAGTCACCCAAAGCCGATGAAAACATTCAAAGGATCAAACCCAATCTACCAGAAGCAGTCGACACTTGCATTCGAGCCGCGGGGCATGAATTCGATGTGCACCTCCAGAAAGAGCTCCTCAAAGCTGCATCGTTCGGGAAGTCTGTGCTTGACCTTTACAGTAGCGACGAGTTTGTGGAAATGTGTGAGAGGCTGCGAGTCCTGAATGCGGTCCGCGATTACCGGATAGGTCTTTCAGTGTCCTACGAACAGTATGTGCGGCTGGGTCCCGAGAGACTGATCTCGCGTCTTGTCAATCGCCATGAATATCTCCTTGCCATCAAAGTTTCTGACTATCTTCATCTGCCCGCAAACAAGATCTACGTGCACTGGGCTTGCCAGAAAGTCAAGATAGCTTCGGCCGATGATGACGCTATCAGCCAGCTCATAGTGTCGAGATTGAAAGGGAAGACCGGCATTTCATTCTCGTCGATTTCACAAGCAGCCTATAATGAGGGACGTGGACATCTGGCCACGTCACTACTTAACTCTGAACCTCGAGCTGGAAAGCAGGTCCCACTCTTGTTGAACATGGAGGAGGACGAGATTGCCCTTGACAAAGCCATTGAGTCTGGAGACACAGACCTTGTCTTCTTCGTCTTATTAAAACTCAAAAAGAAACTTCCACTGGCTAGCTTCTTCCGCACCATCAACACCAGACCGATGGCATCCGCGCTTGTGGAGTCTTCCGCCAGAGCACAAGATACCGAATTGCTCAAGGATATGTACTACCAAGACGACCGATCCATTGACGGCGCAGACCTGCTCTTCGAGGAGGCAATGCGACAAACACAGCTACAGACCAAGACGGATAAGCTGAAGCTTGCTGCGCGATTACTCACTGATTCGAGAGATTCAGCTGCCCAGCTCCACACCAACACCTTCAACGAGACAGCGCAGTTGCTGAAGATGCAGGAAGCCTTCGATAAAGATATTACCGATAGCAGCGGAAGCTATACCGGGCTCAGCGTGAATGAAACGATGTATCGCCTGATCAGGTCTGGGTATGGTAAGCGGGCAGCGAAGGTGCAAAGTGAGTTCAAGGTCCCAGAGAAGACTTTCTGGTGGATCAGGTTGCGAGCTTTAGTTGCTGCTCGACTCTGGGGAGAGCTCGAGGAGGTGGCCAAGAACAGGAAATCACCAATTGGTTGGGAGGTATGTGTTTCCAGCCCCATATCCAAGCCCTCCTTCGAGCACCGAACTCATCCTAACTCATCCCCCGTCAGCCCTTCTACAACGAGACCCTCGGAGCTGGCAACACCCGGCTCGCATCGACTTTTGTTCCCAAGTGCACAAATCTCACGGTGCCGGAGCGTGTCGAGATGTGGGTTAAGTGCGGCATGCTCGTCAAAGCTGGTGAGGTGGCGTTGAAAGCCAAGGATATGAACACGCTGCAAGATCTGAGCTCGAAAGCCACAGGTCAGCAAGCGGTCGAGATCGAGAGGATGATCACGCAGCTGAAGCCGCGGCGGTGACGAAGAGTTCGGTCCATAGACCATAAACATGTATGTCCGTTGCAATAAGCTGTTGTATGAGCGCAGGAGGTTATCAATTCTCGCCTGTGTCATCGTTTGCTCCTCAGGTGATTTTATCGTCTTCGTTCTCCAGTCCATCTGCTTGAACCTCCAGATCTACACTCTTTGCTTCCGTACTAATTCCCTCATTCTCCCTTTCTTCTCCCCGCGTCTCCACAATGGCATTCACATCGGCTTCATCCTCCCACTCATCCTCGACAGCCAAACCGTCCCCCTCCATCTCCTTGCCCTCCCCAGTCCCCCCATTCGTCGCCCCCCCATCCCTCCTCTTCACCCCATTAACCTCCTCCCACCCCCTCCTCCTCTCCCTCCCCACTTTCTCCCTCTTCAACCCCACCTCCTTTTTCCTCTCCAACTTCCCCAAAACATCCTCCGCCCGCGCAAACACCTTCTCCTGCCTTAACCTCTGGTGTCTTGTCTGCTTCTTTCCTCCTCGTTGCCGCTTCTTCGTGATTCCAGCGTTCGTCAAGGATATATGTTTGGGTGCTAGTGTGGGCGTGGAGTCTGCGGCGCGGGAGAGGGCCTCGAGGGATTTGGGCGTGTTGGCGGAGGGGGAGGTGGCGCGGTGACGGGCGGCGCGGGAGCGTGGATTTGCTGTTGGGAGGAGGAGGATGAGTTAGTGAATGGGCATGAGGAGTAGGGGAGTGGGTAATGGAGAATTAGGGGGTAGGGCGTACAGGAAGGGTCGGCTTTCAATTTGGGTGTTTTGGCCATTTCCAATTCAGATCCGTTGGAGGGTTTGTAGAATACCCTTGGTGGGCCTGAATTTATTGAGGGCTTCGATTGAGCTTGTAAGGTTATGATCGAATTCCAATTATGAATATTGGGGAAATTTATGCCAAGAGATGACAGTTCTGTCCCGAGGTCACGCCGGCATGGGCCTAAGGTCATCCGCCCTCTGACAAAGAGTATGTGTCAAGCAAATAGCCAGAAATGCTTTGTATTGAATCGAATTGAATCGATTGAATTGTCTGAATCAACTGCCTAGAATCTATTGTAGAATGCCTCTGAAATGGGGCTAAATATGAAGAAAATGAGGCTCAAATCAGGCGGAGTTTAGCTAGCCAATTGACCGATTGCAGGCCTGAGGCGCAGGCAGTTCGTGATGAATGAGTGTATAAAGAAGAAGCTATCTACGCAGACTAGCAAGGAAGAAGGAAATAGGTCTCTGCTGAGTAAGCCGCCAAGGAGGACCTATCCCTTGTGTCACTGGATCTGTGACCCTTCCCTTGGGGGTTTAGCGTTGCCGCATTTAGTGTGATAATTTTGCTGCAGTCTTGGCATAAGGAACATCAAAATTTAACGTCACCTCATTATACTTTAAATACTATTATTGTCTGCATCA
>JAABUK010008645.1_pt1 | contig 14198 bp, 16 predicted proteins | sample 5559141 | NCBI WGS metagenome assembly JAABUK01 (sample SAMN10711869, study PRJNA513367) | rock metagenome | isolation source: Antarctica rocks | place: Antarctica: Victoria Land, Pudding Butte nord | collected 2016-01-03
GTTCTAGAAATTTCTTGATTTCTAATGAGTCTTCTGAACTCAATTTTCTGATTTCAATTCTAATTCAAGTTTGAGTAATGTAGCTTGTTTTTATATTATTTACATGTCAATAGCAAGATTAATGAGTTTTGAACTAATGTTATGAGTCTGCATAAAGCGAATCATATGATTGTATTCTAACTAGAAGTTCAAAGCTGAAGAAGAAAGAAAATGCAACACGTCATGAGTTTTACTCACGAAGACACGCTAGATTGCTAGCGTGTCAACATCAGCTTTATACTAGTTTATGATAGTCTGACATGATTTATGTTAAACTAACTTGAAGTGCATGATTGCAACATCATTTATGAAGTAAATGACTGAGTTTGATTATTCTTTAGAAACATAAAGACAACTAGATCATGTAAGAATTTAAAAGATAAACAGCTAGAATTTTATCAAATCACTGTCAAAGTTGAAATCTTCTATCATTTTCATTTATTGATAAGCATAAAGCAACTGCATTCAATGTTCAGTTTAAAGCTATTATGTTCTTGTCTTGATGATCTTTTATCAGAACAGCATTCAGAATCATTTAAATCTCTCACTATTGAAAATGATGAGTATTGAAAGATAGATAACATTTTAAACTCTAGATGTTATCAAGATTAAATACAATACAAAGTCAAATGAATGAGATTAAATCAAGATGATGAATGAGACTAAATCAAGATGATGAATGATACTATGTTAACAAAGAAGAATTTAAGAACTTGAAAGAAGTTTTAATTGAATTTCATAAGTTTTATTCAGACAAGTCACACTAAATTGAAAAACAATGAAAAAAATTTGCGTTTCATTTGTTTTATTCATGCAAACATGAATTTTCAAAGAGAAAAATAATGTTATGAATGTATCAGAATTAATTAAAACTAGTTAATGATTTAGCTGAGATCTGATCTAAATCTGATTCAGACTTGACTCAGATATGATTCAACATTTTTTCTCTTTTTTGACATCTTTTAATCAGCTTCTATTGTCTTTTAAATAAACGCACTTCTTTGTATTATGAGTGATCAATAAATTTCTATGACAAACACATTTCTTTGTATTGCAAACATCTTTTAAATAAACATCTTTCTTATGTTTCAACACGTCTTCTTTGAGACTAACGTTAATCTGAGTAACTACTATATAAAATGTGTTCTTCTTGTCTTTTATATCTTTTTTCTTCTGTATTTTTAAAGTCTTAGTTATAATTATCTTTATAGATCAAACATTCTAGTCACGCATGCACTTTGATTAGTTTCTAAACATGATTTCAACATTTTCTAAACTACTTAAGATGATATCAATAGTGAACAACTTGAAATTAAATGAATTATCAGACATGTTGATGAAGCAAGATATGAATATATTGCTTTCAATCATTACTTTAATGAAGACAAATCATTTTTCAAATTTGCTGCAATTTTATGCATCTGAGTTAACTTGAAATAGTTACATGCTTTATGTTTTAACTTCTTGCATTTGAAGCAAAGTTCTTTTTTAAACAACTTGTGAGTAGCTCAAGAAATGTGCAGTCACACTAAAGAATATGCGCATAGATAATATGATTAAATTTAATAGTAGCTTAATAATATTTATTTGTATAGAAAGTTAACACTAAACTATGAAATACAGAAGTGAACTCTTCTTTATATACTCAGAAGACTAAGTTCAAGCATCGTTGATGAGATTAGCAAGATTACATGCAATCTCTGTGAAATTTCTCGAAGATTATATGTGACTTGAACTCTTATCGTTGATAAAATGTTGAAATTTGTATGCAACTTGAATTCTTGTAGATTCAGAGTCTTTGAGAATCAACGATAAAAATTCTCGTAGACTCAATGTTTCTGAGAATCGACAGTAGAATTTCTCGTAGACTCAATGTCTTGATTTTCATAGACTCAGATTCTTGTCTGAGAACTTAATGATAGTGTTCAAGAATAATTTTTGTGTCTGTTTTTTATTTTTTGAAGAACTTTGATTCTCATAGATTTGAGTTCTGATAACAGCTTTATTATTTTCTTTTCACTTTCATTATTCTCTTTCTTCTTACTATTGATTATCTCATATTCATCATGTTGTAGTTTCTTCTCATTTTTCTTTGCTTCATAGCACATCTTTGCATCATCGTTTTCTACTATAATGAAATCATTTAAATTAGAATTTATTGCATGTATTGAATTCTGAATTTCTCATTCTTTGACAGTTAAGAAAGTGATAAATTCTGTTGCAAAATTCTGAAAAGCTGTCATAGAATTAATATCATCAATCTGCTTTAACTTCTTCAAATCATCATGATGAAGAATTCTTTATTGAATTAAGTGAACTATAAAAATCATAAATTTTGATATTTCTTCACTTACATTCAACTCATCTGTTATTTTCTAAAATTGATATTAGTTTCTACAACTGAGAGATAATGCATATAAATAATGCATATTTTTGTTACTTTTGAAGCAATTTTCTCTGCAATACTATTTACATCTTGTATCACAGCAATTATATTGAAAAGCTTTGTTGTTTCAGCAATAATCTCAGCATCTGTCTTGCATCTGATTTTCAATTCAAATCATTCAACTATAAACAGATCAACGCTTTATCTAGTATTGCATTACTGAGATGCATTAACATGAATATTTTTGTTCTTTCACTCTTGTTCTATCTCATCTCTTACATTATCTTTCATTGCTGCTTTGTCAATCTCATTCACTTCTTTTCAAACATTGAACTGTCTTAATTTGTGTAATCATTTAAATATGATTACATGATTATTATTCTGTCACTTGTAATATTCTTTGATCTCATTGAATCAATTTTCATCATGATTTCAACTTGCAATAGACTTTAAGTTTATGAATAAAGTGAACATTATCTGTTAAAGTCAGTATTGTTCTCTTGATGATGTATTTAAGTAATGCAATAATATCAATGAAATTTGAGTAGTTTGATAAAATATGAACAGATAAAGAATTTTGAAAAGTAAGAAATAAACTGATAGTCTGATAATTTATCAAGTGAAATGAATTAATTTTCATGAAGAATTATCTTTAAATTGTTGAACAGAGTGAAAAGTATTTATTAAAGTCAGCATTATTCTCTTGATAATGTATTTAAATAATGCAACAGTATCGATGAAATTTGAGTAGTTTGATAAAATATGAACAGATAGAGAATTTTGAAAAGTAATGTTAAAACTCTCTTGCATGAAATTATGTAACAGCAATGATTAAATAATCATTGAGTAATTAAACTTTTGAAGTGATTGCTCTGATTGCTTAAATCGAGAGTGATCACAGTGAGCATGATGAGCATGATGCTCATCTTGCTTATCTTGCTTGAGAATGATCGAAGTGATCATTCAGAGCAGAAACGACTTGACATGATTCTTCTATGTCTATATAATGATGATTGTTCTCTTAGATAAAAGCTTCGTGCTCAACTCATGTAAGTAGTCAATACATATTATTGTCTCAGCTATCTTCAGATCTTAAGTTTAGTAATAGTGATTACTGTTTGATCTCTGTATATATCTTGTGTTGTTAAAGAAATGATCATTACACTTTGAGCATCACTCTTTCACAAGATATCAGAAACGTTCATTTTCTTCAGTCATGTTTAGTCAGTCAGAATGAGTCATGTCTAGTCAAGAAACAAGCATCTTCAGCGTGAATAAGATCAAGATCTCAACATTGAACTTGTATCACAATGATTGAGATAAACTCGAAGCATATCTAGTACAGATAAAGCTATACATCAAACAACATTCATTTCAGTTAAAATTCATTGAGAACAAAATACTCTTTGCATCTATCTATTTAAAAGATAATGCATTCACATGATTTCATCACTATCTAACGAATTATCTGCAGAAGAAATCAGAAGAACAAGAAGAAGAAATTAAAATGATATTTTGTGATTCTCAAGCATTTGAGAAACGTTTAAGAAGAGTATTTGAAGACATTGACAAGAAATGTACAGCAGAACGTCAGTTGTACAATCTGTGACAGAAAATCTTCGCAGCAACTTATTTGATCAACTTTCAGCATATTGCAATGAATATGAAATGAGACGATGCAGCTTTCATCAGTCAGTTCTATCAGAAAATGCAAGAGAAAATCAAGAATGAAATCATTAGAATCAATAAACTCGTTAACTTGCAGAAGATGATATTCAGAGCAATGATCATCAATAACAGATAGTATGAGAGACATCTGAAAAAAGATAAAGAATCAACTATGTCAGTAGTATTGAATTGAAAGTTCAAGAAGAAACGACGACAGTCATACTATAATTCTCAATCTATGAAGTTAAATGCAACTTGAAAAACATTGATGAATGCTTGCAATAAAACAGTTCAACAAAGCAAGACATGTTACACATGCAAAAAGCTGAGTTACTACTTCAAGAATTGTACTCAGAACAAGTATAAGAACAAGTCAAAGTCTTATGATAAGCAAGACAGATCTTTTGCAGCAACAAAAGAAGATCAGAAAGACAAGCATTAAGTGTTGTCGTGAACAGCATGTTACAAGAACAACTGTCATACTCATCTGAGCAATAAGAAAGATTCTGAATGATACTTGAAATTTTCGCGAAAGAATCATTTTTACGCAGCAATTCATCATCAATCGAAAGTGCATGATGAGAATAGTGATGAAAGTTTGTTCACTATAATCGCAAAATCAGAGATTCTCGACAGCGAAGCATATAACTCAAACAGGTCGAACAGCACTGAAGAAGCTATTCATTAAGCAGTTGAAGAAGAAAATTAACTTAGCGAAACTCTATGAGCATTCACTATCACAGCAGAAGATGCTCTCAATCAAGAAGAAGATTATCTTGAAGTAAAGAAAGATTTCAAAAAGCTTACAAGTTAAGCAAGCTTTATAAGCATGTACAACGAATTGTACACTCTCTTTCAGCAAAAAGAGAAAGATTTTTCACAGCGAACATTTGCAGTTTGAAAAGTGAACTGAATTATTGAGTTTAGCTAAAGAGACATTTGTCGTTTAAAGCGAGATAAAGTTGAAATTTTAGCTGAGCTCATCTGAATGTGATCAGATTTTATGAATAAAATCTGCGATCATTTCATATATTGTTGAACTGAATCGCGCTTTCGTCGCTTTCATCACTTTCATTGCTTTCATTGCTTTTGTTTCTTTCGTTGCATTCAGCCTACTACTCGTTTATCTACTCGCTCATCTACTCGCTCATTTACTCGCTCATTTACTCATCTATTTACTCGCTCATCTACTCTTCATTCTACTCGCTCATCTACTCTTCATTTTACTCGCTCATCTACTCTTCATTCTACTTGTTTAGCTACTTGCTCATCTACTCGTCATTCTACTCGCTCATTTACTCTTCACTCTACTCGTCTAGCTACTCGCTCATTTACTCGTCACTTTACTCGCTCATCTACTCATCATTCTACTCGCTCATTTACTCTTCACTTTACTTGCCTATCTACTCGCTCATTTACTCGTCATTCTACTTTCTATCAAACTTTCTATCAAATGCTCTATCAAACGCTCTATCAAATGCGTCGATCAAGCGCACAAAACACATCAAACAGTGCTTCAAACAATGCTTTCTACTGAGCTTTTCACTGATCTTTCTACTGATCTTTCAATCAAGTCATTTAGTGAGCTTTCTACTGATCTTTCAATCGAGTCATTTAGTGAGCTTTCTACTGATCTTTCAATCGATCTTTCTATCAATCTTTCTATCAATCTTTCTATCAATCTTTCTATCAATCTTTCTATCGACTTTTCTATCAATCTTTCTATCAATGTTTCTATCAATCTTTCTATCAATCTTTCTATCAATCTTTCTATCGACTTTTCTATCAATCTTTCTATCAATCTTTCTATCAATCTTTCTATCAATCTTTCTACTGAGCTATCTATTGAACTATCGACTGAGCTTTCTATCAAATGCTCTATCAAACATTCTACATGCTTCAAAATACGTGTCGATCGAGCGCATAACACGAATCAAACAATGCTTTCTACATGACTTTCTACATGACTTTCTATCAAGCACTCTTCATGACTCTTTATCAAGCACTCTTCATGTTTTTCTATCAAGCACTCTCGCTGATCTTTCTACTGATCTTTCAATCAAGTCATTTAGTGAGCTTTCTACTGATCTTTCAATCAATCTTTCTATTGATCTTTCTACTAGTAAGCTTTCTACTGATCTTTTGATCGAGTCATTTACTGATCTTTTTACTACATGACTTTCTACATGACTTTCTACATGACTTTCTTCATGACTTTCTACATAACTTTTCATCAAGCTTTGAATTGCTTCGCAATCAAGAATCAAATTTGTTCTTTATCAAGCTTCAAACATGACTCTATCAATCATTCTACATGACTTTCTATCTCTTTAGTTTACTCATTAACTTTCTCATTAACTTTCTCATTGACTTTTTTATTGACTTTCTTGACGCATATATTAAATAACTATTATTTAGATAGTCAAATCAATCATTAATTATTCAACGTTGCAACTACATATCAATGCTATAAATGTTAAAATAGTCGTGTTTATTGAATTAAATGATAAAGACGCATACTGCGCTCATGAGAATGCTAGAAATGCTAGAAATGTTGAAAATATTGACGCTTTTATGAATATGCATCAGCTAAAAGTGACGCAAATCTAAGACATGAGATTAAATGAATATTTGAAATATTGATCACTAAAAGCGCTAAAATCTGTCTCTGTCACTCTTTACAAATTGCAGATGAATGCAACAGATCAAGAATGATATACATCAAGTCATTTATGACACTGTGCAAGATGAGTCAATTGCATCACGCAAGAACATTTGATATCATGACATAGTTATGTGTTGAGATCATGTCTAGAATCTAATCACACTGCAGCGAGATAATGCGTAGCTGAGTAGAATGTTTGATCAATAGAGATAGCTTTAACTAGAAAACTAAGAATATAGAAGAAAGAAGACAGTTTCAAGCTGTATTTATAGTAGAGCGAACAAAGAGACGAAGTAGTTGATTTGCTAGAACTCGAATAAATGAAATGTTTCAGCATATTTCGATTTGAAACATCGTTGTTTCTTGTTCACATATTGAAATCTCTAGAGTCTATTGACTAGACTCTATTCAACGTCGACATGCTTCGTAACATTATCTTCTTTTCTTTAAAAGTCATGTTTCTATGACTTGTAATGTAGTTCATAGCATTGACGTAGAGCTTGACGCTCATCTTTCTATCAATTTTTCTATTGATCTTTCAGATCATCGAAATGTCTATTGTAGCAGACTCACTATGAGAGAAAAAGAACAATCATTGTAGCAGACTCACTATTTGACGTAGAAACATGAGATAGATCGATTCACTGATAGATAGAACGATGTGAGTAGATAAATCATCGCATTGACAGCGTCTTTGTAGCAGACTCACTAGAAGAGAATTAACTAACTCATTGAAGAGATCGATTCTGATCGTGTCATTGAAGCAGACTCACTAGAAGAAAATCGACTAACTCATTGAAGAGATCAACTATTGAAATGTCTTTGTAGCAGACTCACTAAATTAATCTGAATTCAAATCGAGTTGAATCAAATTTGATGATACAAATTATTTTGACTCAACTGATTCATGAGCTTTTTGAGAGAAAGAAGATTGAACAGCTTATTTTCACTCGTCTGCTTCATGAGAATGAGTTGATTCTCAAGCAATTCACGAAGATTCTTTATCGTTGATTCTATTAATCGAGTGAATCAATACTACTGAATGAGCGATAGATTCTCTAGCAATTCAATGATCATATGTTTTCGTTGATTCTATTGACTTTCTGATGTTGTTCTGTCTTTCAATGTTGTCAATCATCAGATAAACAAATTTCTTTATACTCGTTTCGTTGTTTATTGAGTAGCTTGAATGAGTAATGAAATCAATATCGTGTGGTAAACGAATTCTTAGTTTAATGTTGAAATCATGTCTAGAATCTAATCATACTGCAGCGAGATAGTACATAGCTGAGTAGAATGTTTGATCAATAGAGATAGCTTTAACTAGAAAACTAAGAATACAGAAGAAAGAAGACAGTTTCGAGCTGTATCTATAGTAGAGCAAACAAAGAGACGAAGTAGTCGATTTGCTAGACGAAGTAGTCGATTTGCTAAAGCTCAAATAAATGAAATGTTTCAGCATATTTCAATCTAAAACATCATTGTTTCTTGTTCACATATCAAAATTTCTAGAGTCTATTGACTAGACTCTATTCAACGTTGACACGCTTCGTAATATTATGAAGAAGTCACTCACAGAAGTTAAGTTCATTAAGCAAGAAAAATATGTATTTCTTGATGAAGATCATATATTCAGAAAACTTAAACAGATGACAAAAGTCATCAGAAAGAGATTTGATCTGTGCAATTTGAAGAAATATTCACTTAAGAAAATCAACTCAAATTGATTTCAGTACATAAAACAAGTATTGAAAGAAAGAACTTTTAGTTTAAAAAACTAGAAGATTCTTTGATCAACAGATCATTGAAGAAGTCTAGTTGAAGATTGAAAATCGAAAGCATATTTATCTTTATCAACGACTCATCGCAGTTACGAGTCTGAATCAAAGTTAATGATCATGCAGCACGACTATTTATAGACAGTGACTACATCAAGAATTACATATTCTCAGAATTTGCTAGAGAAGCGCAAATATCTACACAGAAGAAGAAAGAATTTTACAATCTGCAGAACTTCAATGAAACACTCATGAAATACAACAATGAACTAATAGATCAAGAAACTCGACTCATTCATTTAAAACTTGAACAACATTGAAAGAAGTTACATTTAAATATTACGAAGCAGTCAGACAGTGATATAGTTCTAGACATATCATGACTTCGTATGATCAATTCAATGATTGATTGAGTCAACAAGATAATTGCATTTCTAGATACAGAAACAACGCGATTGCACTTAATATTGAAGTCATCACAAAATGTGAAGATATTCATTATGACGAGCGAAGAAATGCGCGAAGAGTTCAAAGAGATCAATGACGCACAGATGTTATAAAGTAAAGAGATTCAGAGTGATCACTTGAAGAATCTCGCTATCGTTATTATTTTTAAAGAATATCAGAAATATAAAATTCTGTTTGAGAAAGAAAGTGATCAGAAGACACTATTCAAACATCAATCATGAAATCATGAGATTAAGCTCGTTGATGACAAGAAATTCACGAAACAGTTCATTTACTCATTGTCAGCAGAAAAGCTTGATGCTTTGTGACAATATTTGAAAGAAAACATGCAAAAGAAATTTATTAAAGAATCACAATCATCAGCAGAATACTCAATTTTGTTTATTTCGAAATTGAATGAAAGTTTAAGACTATGTGTCAACTACAGAGCATTGAATAACATCATGATTAAAAACAGTTATTCATTATCACTCATAGCAGAACTGCAGAACAGACTGCAGAGTGTACAGTGATTTACAAAATTCAATATACTCAAAGAATTTAATTGAATACAAATTAAAGAAGAAAATGAGTGAAAGACAGTTTTTCATACTCAACTAGAACATTATGAGTATTTGATCATGTCTTTCAATTTAATCAATGCTTCAGTCATGTTTCAGATCTTTGTAAATAACATGCTATAACGTTATTTGAATCAATTCATCATAGTATATCTGAATGATATATTAGTATACTTGAAGACGAAGAAAGAACATGTACAACATGTTAAGAAAGTTCTACAGACTTTGACGAAAGTCAATCTGTGCATCAAGTCAGAGAAAAGTGAATTTCATGTACAGAGTGTACAGTTTTTGAAATTCATAATCATGTCTCAGAATCTAAGAATGAACTTAAAGAAGATAGAAGCTGTTACAACTTAATTGATATCAAAGTTAAAGATCGAAGTTTAATTCTTTCTAGAATTCACGAACTTTTATAGATGCTTTATAAAGAGATACTTCAGAATCATCTCGTCACTTATGAATTTTACAAGAAAGAACATATTGTTCATGTGAACTGAGAAAGCAGAGAAAGCTTTCAAGAAGCTGAAGAAATTGTTCATCTTTCAGTCAGTACTGATCATGTTTGAATCAGAAAAACTTATTACGCTTGAGATGAATGCATCAAACGAAGCTATTGAAGCATGTATCAGTCAATCAGATGATAAGAAACATCTGCATCTCATTGCATTTCACAGTAGAAAGCTTACAGAAGTTGAATTGAACTATGAGATACATGACAAGAAGCTGTTAGCTATTGTCGACTCTTTCAAACAATGAAGAGTGTATCTAGAAGAATCTAGACATCAAATTCAAGTATATATAAATCATAAGAATCTGTTATACTTTATGATCACGAAAGTTTTAAATCGAAGACAGATTAGATGATCAAAAGAGTTGTCATCATACAACTTTCAAATTCAATATTGAAAGAAATCTGAAAACTTGAAGATCAACGTCTTGAGCAGAAGAGCAGATCACATGACAGATAAATCACAGATAAATCAGATTATTTTGCAAGAGAACTCAGATAATTTAATTGTCTATAATAGACAAAACGCAGTCACTTTACAAATTAACAACAGAGATCTTGAGAAATGAGTAAAGCTAAAGCTAACGAAGAACTCAGTTGCACAAGATATTATAAAAAATATTGAGAACAACGCGAACTTTGAGATTATCAATGAAATACTAACATTTCAAGATCTGATCTATGTTTCAACAAGATGCAGATAAGAAATGATAAATGATCATCACGAGTCAATGATACATGAACATCAGAGTTCAAATAAAATCATTGAGAGAATATCTAGAATCTACTATTTCTCAAAGATGAGAAAACAGATAGAAGATATTATTAGAAAGTGCAATGTATGTATTCATACAAAACACAATCAATATAAATTCTATGAACTTTTGAAAAGTCTCAGCACATCAGATCATACGTGAAAAAGCATAGCTTTGAACTTCATAGTCAAGTTATTTAAGTCAAAAGAAAGAGTCATTGAAACAACATATGACTTTATCTTGATTATAACAGACAGATTAATCAAGTACAAATACTTCTTATCATATAAGAAAGCAACATTCGCAGAAGATTTGACTTACACATTTCTGAGAATGATCATAGCAAATCATGAATTATCAGATGAGATAATTTCAAATAAAGACAAGCTCTTCACATTGAAATTCTGAAAATTCTTGATGAATCAGTTAGAAATTCATCATAAGCTGTCAACAGCTTATCATTTGTAAACAGATGAACAAATGAAAAGAATGAATCAGACATTGAAACAGTATCTCAGATGTTATATTAACTATAGACAGAACGATTGAATACAGTTACTATCAGTAGCACAGTTAACTTTTAATAGCACAACAACAGAAGTAATCAGTATATCATCATTCTTTGCAAACTATGAGTTCAAGTTAGAAACTCTTAAGAAATCGCGTGAATTTACACAATTAACTCAAAAAGCTACGCTACAGATAAAACAATTGCAGCTGCTACAGAAAGAATTAAAGAAGAACATACAGTTTCTTAGCAAGCGCATGATTCTGTATGCAAACAAGAAAAGAGATAGAAGATCTACTTTTAAAAAGAGAGATAAAGCATATCTACTAAGACGAAATATCAAAATGAAAAGATCAAGTAATAAACTGAATCATACAAAGCTAGAATCTTATAAAATTCTAAAGACTAAAGAATCAATTAACTACAAGTTAAATCTGTCAGCATTTATGAAAATATATTCAATATTTCATATTTGTCTTTTGAAGTTTGCAGACTCAAATACATCAATTCAAACAGAATCTTCAGAAATTGATTCAGAGAGTCAAAACATCAAATACGAAGTAGAAAATATATTGAATAGACAGAATATCAAAGATCAGTCTCATTGATTAGTCAAGTGAAAAGATTATAAACATATCAAGAACACTTGAAAATTGAAGAAAAATCTCAAGAACTGTCAGACACTTCTGTGACAGTTTCAGTTGAGAAATTCAGTCAGTCAAAGTCTGATGAAATCTCAATCTGCTTAAAGAACACATCAAAGAGAAAATCATTCAATGATGATTTGCTAGTCTTTCTCTCATCTTTCTTGAGCTTGATGATGTTTTGAAACTTTCATTTAATCATTATCTGTTTCTTATTTTTCAGAAATACAAATTGATTTTGCAAATGAGTAACTCTCACGAAAATTTTTTGCATTTGCTTATGAGCATTCAGCAGCTCATCAAGAACGCAATTGTGTTCTGTCTTTACTCTTTTTCACTTCATCATCAAGAAAGTAAGATCACACTTGCAATCAAGATGCATACACTCAATGCAATGATCAAATTCATTGTCAACATGACATTTCTTTTGCAAGCAACTGCAGTGTTCATAAGAATGCATGACAGTACGCTCAGAACTTGTACATTCAAGAAAATCTCTGCAACGCAAGATAGAATTTTTGATTGTGCAATGAGAAAACATGAAGAAAAAGTGATTTTCAAAATGAAAATTTTAAAAGAAGATTTAATGTTAAAACTCTCTTGCATGAAATTATGTAACAGCAATGATTAAATAATCATTGAGTAATCAAAGTCTTGAAGTGATCACTCTGATTGCTTGAATCGAGAGTGATCATAATGAGTATGATGAGCATGATGCTCATCTTGCTCATCTTGCTCGAGAATGATCGAAGTGATTATTCAGCGCAGAGATGACTTGACATGATTCTTCTATGTTTATATAATGATGATCATTCTCTTAGATAGAAGCTTTGTGCTCAACTTATGTAAGTAATCAATACATATTATTGTTTCAGCTATCTTCAGATCTCAAGTTTAGTAATAATGATTACTGTTTAATCTTTGTATATATCTTGTGTTGTTAAAGAAACAATCATTACAAGTAAGAAAAAAACTCATTAAGTGAGATGAATTTAAGTGTAATGAGAAATATTTAATTATTATTCTTAACACTTATTTCTTAACATTTATTCAATATTTTCTTCAATTTCTTTTCTGATTTTTTAATCACTTCTTCTATCATATTTTAGTAATTAATGCTTCAACAAATAATACTTTTGAAGATAATACTTTCAAAAATCAAATTTACATAAATCAAATCAATCATTCTTGATAAACAATGACATGCAACAAGCATGTTATTGATAATGCATACTGATAATGCAATATGACTTGTTTATTGCTGACAAGTTCATTTTTAGCATATGCATCAGCACATAAGACATTTAAGAGCTCAATGCATTCAACTGATTATTATGTTATCAAAGAAACTTCAGTCTTTAAATTTACTCTTACTACTAAAAAGATAATGTACATGAGTAATGCATTATTTACTGACATACTAATGCTTTGCAACAGAAAAGATGTTACAAATCAGACATTGTTGTGCTGCGTGAAATTTGAAAATATCAAAAGATTGCAGAGAATCTCATTCTCAAAATAATCTTTGAAAGACTGATTAGAAAGATTATGCATGATTATGCTTAAGTGAACATGCTACAATATGATTTTTGCATTTAATGCTTTGTTTTGAGTGCTCTTCAAGAAGTCACTGAAGACTTTATGATTTTCTTTATGAAAAGTAAGTGCATTATTCTTTTGCATTATCACTTTTGTTGTAGAATTTTCATTGACATTTTGCTTTATGCAAACATCAACTTAACAACAATTCATGTCAAATGCATCATCATTCAAGATAAAAATATGAGATTTATGAAGAATTTCATGATGAATCTTGATGTCATATTTTTCAAGATAAACTAGAAAATATCTGTCTTCATTAATTAGATAAACAGTGTAATTCTTGAGATCACATTCATATTATTCTTGTGCATTGACTTGATTATACTTCTAATAAGTACTCACTCTAAATGCAAGACTTTTAATAAATGAAGCAATATTACAGATTTATGAATAAATCTACATCAAAACAGTCTTCAAAGATACTTAAAATGAATCAGCAGATTCATTAATTTCTTGATCATCATTCTTCTCTCTGCAATAAATATTTCAGAACTCAGTAATAATCTCATCTGAATTTAAATTCATAGTTTGATTGTAATACTTTATCAGCATTATTTGTTTCATCATTTTTGAACTCATCTGTAATCAATCTTATCAACATACTTTTTTAGCAA
>JAABUK010008648.1_pt1 | contig 14192 bp, 24 predicted proteins | sample 5559141 | NCBI WGS metagenome assembly JAABUK01 (sample SAMN10711869, study PRJNA513367) | rock metagenome | isolation source: Antarctica rocks | place: Antarctica: Victoria Land, Pudding Butte nord | collected 2016-01-03
GAAGACTCGGACGCATTGTCATCGGCGTGGCTTGGCCGGGAGCGGGGCAGTCATGAGCGTGCGTGATCAGCTCGAGGACTTTTGCACGCAGCTCAGGCGCAGGCAGATAGAGGGATCATTGGCGACTGGCAGGCGCACTGCTGAGTTGCTCAGAATATTCATATCCACCAATCGGCATAGCGATGCGCTAGCGCTCGTCGAGGACGTCAGATCAGTTGGCAATAAACTGCAAGCAGCCAAGCCTATAGGTTTGCTTGGACAATGAAGCTGCTGGAACAACAAATTCTGCACGAGCACTATTACTGGTTCGAAGATGCGTTATATGGCGACGATCCAAAGTGCAGACTTGACCCATTTGTGTTCGCATGCAGAGCTTGCAATAGGCAACATCACCAGGCGCATCCTGCATATGATACGTGAAGAATCTGAGGAGGTATGCTGTGTACAAGAATTCTCACACTGTATAGTATCATCATGCCTGCTGATACTGCTAGACTTTTAGCATTGCTAGTGCCTGCACAGCGCACAAAACTGTGAAGACCATCTGAACAGCAGTGGCGGTACTCACAAGTGATTGCTGATTTACAGGAGCATGATGAGCTAGAGGATGTTGCTCAAGGAGAGCAGCCACAGAAGCAAAAGGACAAAGCTGGTCTGCTGAGCAAAGCCCTAAGGGCACCCTTGGGCACCCGTACTCTCAGCCTGCACAATCTGCTGGATCAGGCACCCTTCTTGGAAGGACAGCAGGTACAGCAAAGAAGGCATGCATGCAATTACCTTGGTGTGTGAGTCAACGCCCAGCGTGCAACAATTGCATGTCAAAATGAGCATGCTCATATGAGGTGTCTTCATCACTGGCTTAGGCCTCCTTGCATATATTGCTAGTTTTCTCATCCCTGCATGTTGAGCTTGCACATGCTCAGATGGGTGTGTTGCAAAGTGCACAGTAAGCACAATGCCAGCAGGACAACCTGCACATACAATGCAATGTCAAGATCCATTCATTCTTGCCCGTTCTGACACTGCTGCATCTGCATCATGTTTTGATTGGCCACTAGGACTTTCTGCCTAGCCTTGTCAAGCCTCATGACAATTCCCAACAAAACCTTGGTTTGCCACACAACATGGGCCACAAGATACATACAGGTCAGAATGTGTGAACGTCATCAGTGTCTATGCTTGCAGATGCAGCTACAATATCTGGAGAGACAGCAACAGCATACAGAGCAAATGCAGCAGCCGCCAGTGACGCAGCAGCATCAACTGCCCGGTCCTGGGCCATCCATGTTTGCTCCTGAAGCTGATCACATCACAGAGGCAGAAACCAGCAAGAAGAGCAAGAGAGGGCCTGTCTGGAAGCGCAAGCATCTTGTCATTGAGCAGATAAATGAGCTCATAGACGAGCTAGACGAAATAGATGGTAACATTGCTTTGCAGGTGAACTCCCATTGCTACTTGCACACGGCTGTGCTGATTCACACAGCAAGCGTTGTGATTGCCCTCAATTGAACCCACGCACATGTCTTGTTGCAGTCTTAGTGGTGGACATGATCATACAATCATTGTGACATCAAACATTTGCATGACACATCATTGGCTTGCTTCTGATTGGCATTGCTTGGACAATCCAAATCTGAGGCAAAAAGCTCATTGAGGCTGTCATGGAAATAGTCTCACCTGGAATTGTGCTCATGCTGATGTCTTGAGTCTTTTGGTAGTCTCAAACTTGCACAGCTCTGGCTTTCAACTGCAGAGATAGTGTGACCATGTGTCCATACAGGCTGGAGACCATATACATGCAAATGAGGTCATACTGACTTTTGGCATGTCAAACACCACCTTGCTTTTTCTCAAAGAGGCAGCCAAGAAGCGCGACTTTCAGGTGCGGCATGACCGTCTAGTGCAATTTGCTGTCATATGCTGACGCATGGGAGCCATTCTTTGGGAATCTTAACGTGTGCAGTGGGTGACAATTAGGCATAGTATGCAAAGGGTCTGCACCAGTGCATAATAGCTTGCAACTGCAACAAGGTAACACAGGACCACACAGGCATGAGGACGCGCACATCTGCACGCATGACCCTACGATCTGGCCGACATGCCAGCCCATGCTGAACAGGGTGGGGGCAGCCGGCTGCCACACACGGCAAGCAAAGCAGCATGGCATGCAAGCTCCCTGCTGAAGCAACTCGCTGCTCACACAAGTGCCCATCTGCTTGCATCTGGGTCCTTCTCCAATGCTGTCTGCCTTCCTAGCCTGTTTCATACGCCATCACACTCTCTGGTTAGTGCTCTGGTCCTGCCAAAGTTCAAGCCTGTCAACCACTGACCAGCAAGACCAGCTGGAAGACACGCTCACAGCACTGACATACAAATGAGGCAGTAAACTTTCAATAAGCACAGCAGCAGGCACAGCAGGGCACAGACCCATATGCTCTTACATATTGTGCTTGTCGAGCATCACATTTTCAAAACATCCTGAATGCTGAACATGGTTCTCCTTTGGATAACAGTTGATGCTTGTTGAGCAGCACACAGAGCACAGTAGCTTGTGTATGCAGGTGGTGGTGGCAGAAGGGGCGCCCATGTACGGGGGCCACCAGCAGGCTCGCCAGCTGGCACAAGCTGGCATCAACACCACAGCCATTGCCGACTCTGCCATTTTTGCCATGATGGCTCGAGTCAACAAGGTCAGAACCAAGCCTCCTGCCCTCTTTCACCTCCACACAGTGCATTTGCATCTCTTCTCTGTGGTCTTGGTGTCTCATATCAATGCAAGTGTGCCAGCGGTGGTCTGCCCTATGCTCAACAATGGGCCTGATTTTGATCTGGGGGTTAGCTACAAGATGCCACTCTATGAGACAGTACAGCAAGACAGTGCAAGAACATGTTGCGACTGCTGGAGACAGTCCAGCTGGACCCAGCATCTCTGACGGACAGACAGACAGACAGGCAGGCAGGCAGGCAGACAGACTTGTTGAGAATAACAGTTGTGCAGAACTGTGGTGCGTATGTTAATACATCAGAAGCAGTCTATTGCTGCCCTGGTTTCGCACATGGTCAAAACAACTCATATAGCAGCCTGTGCTCCACTGCACAATTGTGCAACCAAGTCTTAAAAACATAAGTTGGCGCATCAATGGCACTAGTGCTGCCGTGAGGCACATCTAGCTTGCAGGTTTGCAGCAGGATACAGTCCCGACTGGTCATGCAAGACATCTGTAGCAATGCATGACAATGGCTCATGCTGTCTACTGCCATCACTTTTGGGGCGCTGTTATCACCACCCAGGCTTTGCCATCCCCACAAAATTTTGCCATCCTCACCAAAGCACTGCCAGCCTTATTGAGACAAAAACATCACCACAGAGGCACTGCCATCACCAGAGAGGCTTTGCCATTGCCACTGAGGCAACCATCATAAATGAGGCACTGTTATCACAACTGAGGCACTGCCATCACCACTGAGGCACTGCCATCCCCACTGAGGCACTGCCATCCCCACCAAAGCATCCCCACTGAAGCACTGTTATGACCACCGAGGCAATGTCATCAACACTGGGGCAGTGTTAACACCACTTAGGCATTGACTGAGGCAGTGTGACTGGTGCAGGTTCTGGTGGGGACCCACACTGTGCTGGCCAATGGTGGCATCATGGCCCCTGTGGGAACACATGTTGTGGCTCTAGCCGCCAAGCATCACAGCTGCCCCTTTGTGGTGCTGACTGGCCTGCACAAGCTGAGCCCCTTGTTTCCTCATGACCCCTCTGTCACCTTCAACGACTTTAGGGTGAGCCTTCACACTGGTCTGATGCAACCCCTTTACCTTTGTCATGCTATAGCACCCTTGCTTGCACACTGCTGATTCCAATCTCTATGAGGCAACACCTATGTGCAGGACAGACTGTCTTCACATCTACATCATCAACATGCTTGGATATGCCATACAATGTGCATGCTTGAAACATCCAATGCAAATACCTGCCTGAAAGCTGATGACTCAAAAGGTTTGTGTTCAGTGTGCACCAATTTCAAATGTGTCATGCAGCTTGTTGCTTGGTACTGTGCTTGCCCAGAACAGAATGCAGGCTTGCTAAACATCACCATCAAAATACACTCTGGGGTTGCATTGTTTTGCTTAGTGTGCTGCTGTACAGTAGCAACATGCCAAGACATTGCTACTTGCCTGCAGTCGCCAGCAGAGATCATAGACTTTGATGTGGTGGCAGAAGCCTTCCCTGCTGATTTAGAAGATGGCACTGCACCAGAGGATGTCTATGTCCATGTAGCCAACCCCATGTTTGACTACGTTCCACCAGAACTCATTAGCTTGTTTGTGACAGACACTGGTGGTTACACGCCATCATACATCTATAGGCTTTTAGCAGAGTATTACACTAGGGAGGACTATGATTTGAACAGCAAGGCAGTACATGCTCTGTCCCGTTAACACCAGTCTGCCCTGTGTGGCATTTGATCTGTCTTGCTGATCTTGTAGCCATATACTAAGCAATGCAATCTAGACTGGTTTCATTGCTATTTGCACTCATACGTAAAAGCACAGCACAACTGCATTGTTTTGTTCATGTTCAATGCTAAAGACGCCCAAGTCAATTACATGAAGACTAGCAAGCTCGCCGCCTTTGTTGCAATCCACAGCATGCAGCTCCTTGATCTGTGTAGTTGTCATTGTGTATCAGTGCGACTTGCATGTTGCAATTGAGCTTTCTCACGTTCAATGTACTGAAACTTAACTTGGTAAAAATCAGAAGGCAAAATTTGGTAACTAATCTGGTTGTTGTACCAGGGGTCCCGTACCCTGTGATGCATCTGGTCCTCCAAACGGCGACGCTGGCGACGCTGTGTATCTGACTGCTCTCTGCAAGGAACTAACTGCATGCCTCAATGGTACTGTCAATGTGCTTACAGCTCTTGTGTACAGAGCATGATATACATAACATCTTTTTGTGCAATGCCTACCAGGACCTGCGCACAGAACAGTATAATGCAGTACCTGTGCCCCCTCAGAACGCACTCTGATAGAGGCACATGGGCTGATGTCTGCACATGTGTACAAGTCTGGATATCTATGGAAGTAGAGCAGAAAAATACTTCATATACTTCAAGAAACCTAACAGCTGCGTATGTGTTGGACTAAGCATCAGGTGATGACACCATGATACAGTGTAAACAGAACATGTCATGCATTTGGTCAAGCACATGTAAGATTGCCCCAAACTGCTAGGTATCATCAAACACTGGCGATTTGCACAGTGGACATTGCGATCGCAAGCCACTCTGCCGCAACCATGGCTGTATGCATTTTGTGTGAAACTTATGACTGCAGGGTAAGATGCTGAGTTGATCCCCATGAGTGAAGGAATCCAGACAGACGCTGCACACAGTCTTGTTGCCATCGCCGCACGGTGCTTTCTGCATGATAGCAATACTTGTTTGTGGAAACAGGCAAGTGATGTGTGTGTGAGATATAAGCTAGCTGGTTCTTAGCATTCTAACCTCTGTGACTGATGCACAAGCAGACGCAGACGCAGAAGAAAACTGCATGTCTCCATAACAGCTGACTGAAAATGGTACCAGTCTGTAGCTTCACCATGTGCTGCATGATCATGCACTGGTGCAGCATCTTGCCAGCGCATCATGCAAAAGGCTGGTGAGCTCAGGTTGCTCCTTGTATGGTCAACAAGTGTGCAGGCATACCTGGTCTGTTTGGTATGTGAAGGAAGGTACAGATGCGAGTTGCGCTTCAGAAGCTGTTGACTGTTGTGGCCCTTGATTGCCTGGTTGATCAAGCTGAAGGAGCATTTCATAGTCTGCAAAGGCATGATCAGAGAGTGTCACAACACGACAGCACTCACAGACAATCAGCAAGCACACTTGACACTGATGACAACAACTTCAAACTAGCCTTCTGTACACATGTCAGAGCGGGGCAGTAATGCTATGTTCAGCCATATCTTCATCGCTCTCATGACATGGCAACTTCCTGAGGGTTTTGCATGAGAGGTGCAATGCTGTGCCATGATGAGCACAGTTGCTTACCGGAATCATCAAAATCCCTGTTTAGCATAGCTAGCCGCAGATTGTGTAGAGCTGGGCTGTTCAGCCCAAGTGTGCCCATCATCGAAAATACAGCTGCGTGATGCAACGACTCATTGAGTCGTTGATTTCGTGTTTGCAAGGCTGGCTCATTGTTCGAGCGCTGGTGTGCCTCTTGTCTGACTACGGCGTTGTACTGTATGCAGCTCGCCAAAGCAAATAGGGCCAGCAGGAGAAATAACACCGATGAAAAGGGAACAAGACCAGCCAGAAACAGCAAAATTACTATGCCTGCATGCCGCTTCGAGCGTCACTAGGCGAAGAATACAGTGAGCAGCTGAGGTAACCGAGAGCCGAGTAAGACCTTTGAGACACGCTTCAAGTTTCGATCAAAGACTTTCCGAGGTGGTCGAGTCTGAAAAGACTGCCGCAATCTTTACCTACGATGAAGCGCTGGCTGGCTTGTGCTCTGTGCCTCAAACCTGGTGGGGGCCCTGGTTGCAAGCTGCCATTCCAGGCGGTTGGGACTGGTTCGCCAGCCTCCACATCAAAGCGTGGACCAACAAGCGCCATTTGCACTCTCAAGCTTCAGTGCCGAAAGGGGCGCGATTGCCGCTCGGTACAGTCCTCGAGCGTGAATGAGTCAGAAAGTTCCGCCATAGGAAGCCGGAGTATGACTGATCTGCATGCACGTGACCACAGCAAGCTCTGCAGCTGCACAACCTTTTGATCATATGTGCCGCGTTTCGTCGTGGCAAGCTGTGGGCGATACTCCTGCAGCAAGATTTAGACTGTCTCCCCAGGGCAGTTATCTTGGCTGGTGTTACGGCGCCGTGACTCTCTTTTGCAAGCACGCTGAAGATCAAGGATCGCAGCGCTTTGCAGTGACATAGGCTCTGTGAGTCATTCACGGAAGTTCTGTCCGATGTCACTGACCGCCGCTGGGGTCGATACATAAGTGCTTGCGTCATGGCCTTGGTGTTTCAGCCAGGCGGTAAGCACCTTTCAAGGCATATACTAGTTGTGGCCGGCATCGGTGCTACATTTTCCTTGAGTGGGATATACATGCTTGGCCGCTGGGTCATGACTCCACGTGCGGCCAAGGAAAGCACTGAGAAGCGATGAAGGTGGTTTCACGTGCTTTGCCAGGCAGTGAGCTGCATGAGTATGCCTGACTAAGCTGATGCCAGGACTGCTGGTTGCAGATATGGCTGCAGCAACAGCTTGCTGAGTATTTGCATAGACTGCACAGACAGCTGAAGTTGTTGCGCCAAAGGGCTTATGCAACAGGCCTGACACCTCTCAGGTGAGGTGTACAACTGAACACGCACATGTCTCACAACAGCAGCACACAGGTTCATGTCTGCGCATTTTTGCTGTGACCTCAGCCTGCTGTAATGCTTTCATACAGGATCTCAGCTCAACCGCCAATGGTTCACGTACAAGACCCATGGAAAGCACCTCCAGCTGCAGCCCCATTGAAATCCTTGCATGAGCTACTGAGCTGGCAAGCTAATTCACAGCCTTTTGACAGTCTGCTGAAAGCCACAGTGCCTTTACCAAAGGTGCATGCTGATCAGCCTGCTCATGTTGTCAATGAGCTCATTGTGTGTTGAATTTATGGGGTGCATGCATGAATGTTGGGCTTGACATTGCCTTGCCTAACATCAGAGGCATCAACCACATGCATTGCCTTGTGCGTAGGCCAAAAGTCCAGATCATCAACCAGACCGTCCCAGGTTACTCGTTTGTCACGACCTGCATGGCAACTACCACTCAGATGCCTTGCCGCAAGGCGATCAGGATTCAGATTACTACAGACTGACGCAGTGGAGCAGCATCGACACATTTGTGTACTTCGGTCATGCTTTAGTCGCCATTCCCCCACCTGGCTGGATCAATGCAGCACACAGCAATGCTGTCCCAGTGAGCCACCTGCAAGCTTTCCCTTAAACTCAGATTTTGGCCACTTGTCTGACCCGAACAACTGTGCACACAGTGGATACGTCTGCAGCAATGACTGCCATTGATGATTTTGTCACAGTCATAGCAAGGACAGCATGTGCTGTCAATGCATCAAACGCTCAGAAGGCACTGCCATGAGAGTATGCATTATTGCTTCTGAGCTGACAGGGCTTCTACATTCTGTGTGAAGTGACACTGAGAGAGGCAAGGTCATGTCTCAGCAGCTCTTCTTGATGCATGCTTGGACATGTGTGCAAATCATTCCTGGCAAGCCAACATCAGAGCCAACAGCAGGTTGCATGCAGGTCTTGGGCACCTTCATCACAGAGCATGAGTCAGGCTCTCTGCTGTGTGAGCTGCTGCTGTGGACAGAGCAGAGTGCCGAGGCAGCTGCCATGCAGCTAGCTCAGATTGCAGCTTACTACGGCTTTGATGGCTGGCTTCTCAACATTGAGAACCCAGTCTTGCAGCGCTTGATCCCAAACCTGGTTCACTTCATCAGGCAAGCTTGGAACAGCAAGCTGGCTAGCAGTTTTTGCTGCTCACACTGCCTGACTTGTTGACATAGGATCACATTGTTTAGATGCACCCTCTGATTGGGCAGAAGACAGAGGAGACATAGCCAGCTAACTCACCGGTACAGTGCTAGTTCAGGCTTGACAGTGTGTCTTATATAGGCTTTGTATTAGGCCAATAACAGCTTGTATTGCTGCGGCCAGTCAAATGCAACAATGCTCATGTAGATAGTCCACAATGCGCCTGCTGACTATTGACTACACTGGTTGTGTGTACCCCAATATTTCATGGTTGATGTTTCAGGTCTGTCTTTGATCTGGACAGGGGTTTGAGTGCAGTGTCAGCTGATTGCAAAGTGTCATGTGGGTGCAGGGTTTTGAGGAAGGTCATGCATGAGATGGTCCCTGGCTCTCAAGTTGTCTGGTAAGCCACCCTGATGAAGAAGTGATTGGATGCCTGTCTGAAGCCTGTTGACCAAGCTACTTGTGTTTGTCACAAGCCACTGTTGTATCGTGATTGTGGGCTCATGTACGAAGTGAGGATTGATGTAATGCAAGAAAGTGACAGGTCAGCAAGACGCACAGCGCAGATGATGCCATCAGGCCTTTTGTTTATGGTTTATGTGTCAATAACTACAAACAAACTTCAAGAAACGAAGTGGTTGGTTTGATTTAATACAGGTATGATGCAGTGACCACAGAAGGCATTCTGGAGTGGCAGGACACTGTGAATGACCTAAACCTGCCCTTCTTTGAAGCGGCAGATGCCATATTCATAAACTACACTTGGAAGGAGGACACACCTGCTCAGGCTGCAGCTGTGGCAGGGGTAAGAAAGCATGATGTGTACATGGGGGTGGATGTGTTTGGCAGGAACACCTACGGTGGTGGCGGTATGACATGCGACGTTGCCCTGACTGCTGCAAGATCAGCAGGTGAGGCCTGTGCTCAATTCTTTCTTGCCAGTGCTTGCAGCTGCCACTTGACTCTTGCCTGTAGCTAGATATGCACTACAGCCCTCCTTGACTGTGTGTTTAGCTGCCATCATGATCAACTTCAGGAAGAGCATGGGTTGGGTTCTGATATTGAAGACTTCCAACGGCGTGCTCTGTTGTATGTCATGCAAGATGCGTCAGGCAGTGCTTGTAGGATTTGCCTGTGATGTCCAGAGAAGATCCTGCAAAGCAAACTTGTGCATGCCCGCCCTGAAGTGCACACCTTTTCAAGACCAAGCAATACCAAGCAGTGCAAAGTTTGACATCACAAGCTCTCAATCTAGATGGCAGTGCCAAAACAAATCACATTTGGGTTTAGGATTCACAACCCAAATGTCCTAAAGCATGCGGCTCCTGGAGGACATGAGACACCCGTGTTCAGCAAGTGTGCTCTGTGCAACAAGACACACAGCTGTCATGTCAGTGCAACGACACAGACATACTCAACAGGCTGCAGTGTTTAAATCACCTCCTGTGTTCAGGCTTATCTGCCGCCCTGTTTGCGCCTGCCTGGGTATGGGAAGTCGGCAACCGGCTAGACTGGCTTCAGAGGCAGCAACAGTTTTGGGACAAGATTGAGGCCTGCTGGGAAGCGCCCAGGGCTCTGGTGTGCCAACTGCCCTTTAGCACTTGCTTTGACCAAGGTGCAGGCAGCGCCCGCTTCTCAGAGGTCAGCCTCACACACCGTTCATGCACATCAACTCTTGCACACTGTTTGCTGCTGATACTGGTCCTCCCAGCTGAGACCAGCACCGTCTGTGTATGTTGGGTGTATGGTGGGACCTGTGCATTACCCTCTAAAGGAGTTCCTGATGGACAGTAGGATTCCAGCCTGCTGATTTCTGTGTTGTCAAGTGTGCCTCAAGATTGATCGCATCCAAAGCAACTGAAAGTCAACACTGCGTGCAAGTCCTAACAGGCAGGACGCTGTTCTTACTCCTGCGGTCTTGCCAATTTGCGCAGCTCGCTTTGGGTTGTTGGCCATTCCCTCTGAACGACATCCATGTAGAATAAAGTGCGCCAGCAGTCTCACCAGCACAGCCCAATCCCAATTTGGCTTTGTCACATCTCCCCACATTGCTTGTACACCGCCACTCAGCAAACCAAATGCCAGGGCGCCATCTGCATCACAGACTCAGCTGTTCAAGCACTTCGAAAGCATGTATCAAAAGCATTTGTGCTGCAGGGCGAATTGCAAAGTCAGCAGCCATGGTACAACTTGTCTTGTCAATCTCCTCAGCCCACTGTGCGGCTGCCAAGCACCAGATTTGACCCCTTCACGGGCCGCTTTCAGACTCAGCTGTCAGATCAGCTGTCAGATCATCTGTCAAATCCGCCACCGCTTGTCGCCTCTCTGTGCAACGACTTTGCTTTCAGATCCGGCAGTTGTCTGCAGATTAAAGGTGCGACTGCATGCATTGATGCTTGTGTATTGCCTGTTATGGGTGTTGTGGTGGGGCTGCAGTTGGGGCAAACTTACGACTCAGGTGTGATTATGTCTTTGCGGCTCTCAAGGCTATGCTGCTTCCTGTTCATTATTCAACTTCATGCAGTCAATGCTACTCTCACTCTCGTTTTACTTCATTGCAAATTTGCATATGGGTGCTGTTTCAATCAGCAATGGAGCGAACATGGAGTTGCAGCATTTGTTTCCTATGTGTTTCCAATGTGTTTTGCACTATGCTGTCCTGTATTGACCTGTTATGACACAGTGCAGCTGAGTGAAGGCATGTCTCCTCTGCAGGAAATGTGGCCCCAGGGGTATCAGCATCAGTGGAAATCTTCACAGCTGATCTGCTCATCCCTGAGCCAGGTTTGCATGTCAGCTTCACCTACAAGGCCCCTGCCCAGCCCACCCCTACCCACATGGAGCTGTGGTGCTGGATGGAGCCCAGCATCACCGTCACTGCCCCTGCCTGTGCTGCTTCCAGCCGTCACACTCAAGGTGAGTCAGCTATGCTGCTCCTACTGCATGTACTTAAGCTGCTGCTGCTGCTGTGTACATTGTTGCTGATGCTGACATGTCTGCTAACCTGATGCAACTACTGCTGGTGCTGTTCAAACCAGCACTAGAGCTCATATAACTGCCAGACTGATGCAATCTCTACTGGTGTCAATGCTTATGCAGATGTGACTGTACAGCAGATGCTGCCTCTGCTGTTGCTGTCAGTGCTGATACATTTCTTTGCATTGATTTTGAGGCTGCCTCCACTGCCTCTGCTGTTGCTGTGGTTCAGGTACTGCCCGCATATTGGCCATGTTGCAACCTCACGGAGTCTGCCTTGTCAGCCCAGACGTGGACACATCACACATTCCTGTGGAGCAGTGAGTCCTCAAGCACAACACAGCTTGCTGTTGCTCTGTCTTAATACATCACATGCACCATGCACAATGTTGAATGAGGCGACTTGCAGTGCAGGAGTCTTCCTGTAGCATGTTGTGATGATCCTGTACCTGATGACAGCTGCAACTGCATGCTTAGCTCTGTGCGTTTTACTTGCAAGCAGACACCCCAGCACGCTGACACCTTCCAAGGAGTTCCAGCGTTGTCGACTTCTCATTGTTACATGGTTCGTCCTTCTCCACGTGGTTGGCGTCAACAAAACGGAGGAGCACGCCTCATTCAACAATGAGAAGTGGACAACTCTGGGATTCCACAGCAGGGGTCATCGTGCTGGGTTGTGTGCTGGTGTCAGGGACTTTATCTCTATCAGATATCAGGATTTGGGAAACCCTGTGCAGCCTAAACACATCCCTCACTTCCTGCCCCCATGTCATCCTCAGCAAGGACTGAACTGCACCATCTTGCTAGAACAAAGTTGGTTCCTGCATGCTTTGCCTGACTTCACAAGTTTGTACTTGGCCCAGTGAAGAGTATGCAGCCTACTGAAGGCAGACAGCCTGCAGCATAGTGAAGCTGTGTCATCATGCACAGGTGTGAAGAGCGCACTGTGCAGCACAGCAATGGCTGGCTGACGCTGTACTACAGGCTGCCATCCCACCTACCAGACTTTGCCCATCTCACTTTGCGCAGCATAGAAGTGGCAGCAGTGACGCCTGTCAAGCCTGATGCTGCCATCATATCTGCTGACAACTGCTTGGGCTATGTGGGTGAGTCAAATCACACACAGGCTCACTTGCTGCAAGCATCTCACTATGAGACTCTCGTGCGCATGATGCCTGAATGTCTCATTGTGCGTTTCATGGCTGCATCTCAGCACAATTATGGAGTCTGTGCAGCTCTGTTGGCTTCTCTACATGCCCATTGGCTCATTGCAACAGGCTGCGTAATTATTGGTTCGTGTGAATCATTCTGATGAACTTCCACACACCATGTAAACTCCACCTCCTTTGCTTCTTTAATCAGCTGCCTAGACTGACAGTAGCTTGTCTAGGGATTGCACAGTCACTGTAGCATGTGTGTCACTCCTGCACACCGGTAAATGCCGCAGGATGGTGTTTCATCGTGTGTTGTGTTACCTGCCAGTGCTGCTTGCCATATTTCCCAAATGTATTTTTAGCTGCTAGCTACACACTCTCCTCAGATCCCTCAATGCAATTTCAGAACACTGCTGCAGTGTACATATGCACTTGTCACCCCATGCACTTGTCTTCTCATCCTGTTGTGTTACAGGCCTTTTGCATACTCGATGTTTCCTTTGGCGCTGCAGGCCAGATAGACCTCACTGAGTGGGAGTCAGTCATTCAGGTTCCCAGTATCAGCGCGATTACCTTCTCAGATGTGATATGGACGGCCCCTTCAACATATGCAGACTCTGGTGAAGAGCGTCATGCCTCTGCTTCAGAGCAAGACCCCGTGGACGCTCCATCAGTACCAGGTCAGGCAGTCAGTCCCACGTATCATGACACAATTTGTATATATAGGTTTTCAGCAGTGCACTGATATTCGATGGTGGCTCACGCATGCCCTGTTGCTGTACTGTTCCTGATTGCATGAGTTTGGTGCGTTTATTATGCTGCTGCTGCTGCTGAATGCTAAACATGCACTAAATGCCCAGGTAACCCTGTCTGATGCAACTGCTGTGACTCATCCCAAGGACTACTACAATGTAAAGTCCATCATCAGATGGCTGATGCACTGGCACCGTGTGCATCAGTCTGATGCATGGCACCATACGCATCACGCTCTCCGTCATATTCAGGCACCAAAGCACCAGAAGAAGTGTCACAGCAAGTCCAAACAGATACAGCAGCCAGTGTGTCCTGCACAGACAAATCCAAGGTGATCTGGTTGTATGTCACCTTAGGCTTCCCACCAGATGTCGTTGGCACAGTCAGCAACTTCGAGGTTTTCTACAGACTTGTTGATTCTGCTAGCTCCAAAGCAGATCTTCCAGTGCCCATGTCTAATGATGATCAGGGCTGGACTTGGCTTGGAATAGCATCAGCGCATCAGTTCAGAGTGACACAGTTAGAGATTCCAGTCAGCGTCACTGCTGTTGAGTTTGCTGTACAAGCTGCTGATGTGCTAGGCAAGCTTGTTTTGTTCCAGAATGCTACAAAAGCAATGCTCGACAGGCCGTGATACTGGCATGCTTGTCAGCCACAGTGTTCAGTCCGTGTTTGGACGTGGCTTACACTCTCATGACCTTTGTGTGAATCGGATGTGACTTGTTGCTGTCACAATGTCAATGCTGTTG
>JAABUK010008649.1_pt1 | contig 14192 bp, 1 predicted proteins | sample 5559141 | NCBI WGS metagenome assembly JAABUK01 (sample SAMN10711869, study PRJNA513367) | rock metagenome | isolation source: Antarctica rocks | place: Antarctica: Victoria Land, Pudding Butte nord | collected 2016-01-03
AATCAGACTAAATATGAATTTTAGATCTTATAATAAAGATATAAATAGAAATAAATAAGTTATTATAGAAAGATTTACTAACGCTCTCTAATAATATTTTTTATAGTATTATAGCTAAAATACTCAGTCTATTATAGCTGATTTAAGCCCTTTCTATATTTTTAATTTTGATATTCTTCCTGTCAAGACTGCAGTTAATTTCCACGCTAAATCATGACAACACTATACTCAAATAAGAAAGATGTCATTTCAGTGATATAAGAAATAGCGTGGAAATTAAGTGCAGTCTTAACATTAAGAATATCAAAATTAAAAACATAAAAAAGACTTAAATCAGCTATAGCGAGCTAATCATTCTAGCTAATATACTATAAATAGCATTATTAAAAAGCGCTAAAAGATTTTTATATAATAGCTTATTTATTTCTATTAATAAATCTTTATTTAAGCTTAAAATCTATATTTAATTAAATTTTAACAGACTTCTTAAAGTTTAAGTAGTTATACAGGACTAATTATCGCAGCTGAGATTCTATAAATAGTACTATTAGATAGCTAACTCTTTACTCTTTAAAATGATCTAGTCAGATTCTATTTAACTCTATTATAAAGTAGGTGCACTTTGATTTTTAATCAGAAGTAATAATACAATTTATTTTTTCTAAATTAAAATCGAAGTGCATTCACTTTACAATATAGCTAAATAGAATCTGACTAGACTATTTTAAAGAATAATGAATTAGCTATCTATTAATACTATTTATAGAATCTCAGCTACGATAATTAGTTCTGTATAATTACTTAAACTTTAAGAAGTCTTTTAAAATTTAATTAAATATAGATTTTAAGCTTAAATAAAAGTTTATTAATAGAAATAAATAAGCTAATATATAGAAATCCTTTAGCGCTTTTCAATGATGCTATTTATAGTATACTAGCTAGAACGGTTAGCTCGCTATAGCTGATTTAAGCCTTTTTTGCCGTTTTAATTTTGATTTTCTTTATGTCAAGACTGCACTCAATTTTCATGCTATTCTTTATATCACTAAATTAATATCTTTCCTATTTAAGTTTAGCGTTGGAGAAAACTACTATTGCCTGCATCGGGCCAATTATCGTAGTTATGATATTAAAAATAGCATCATTAGAAAGCTAACTTCTAGAGCTATCTAGTGATACTATTTATAGAGCTCTAGCTTATATAATTAGCTAGCTATAGACTTCTAAATATTTGATGAGGAATTTGAAGTTCCTTCTCAAATATTTAGAAGCCTATAGCTAGCTGATTATATAAGCTAGAGCTCTTTAAATAGTATCACTAGATAGCTCTAGAAGTTAGCTTTCTAATGATGCTATTTTTAATATCATAACTACGATAATTGGCCCGATGCAGGCAATAGTAGTTTTCTCCAACACTAAACTTAAATAGGAAAGATATCAATTCAGTGACACAGGGGATAATGCGGAAACACTATTCCTAATAAAATAATGTCATTATTTCAGTAACACAAGAAATACTACAGCTCTTTAATATATCAGCTACTATAGAATCTTATAGATTATAAATACTTACTACAGATCTGCTTTAATATCTTAAGATATAAATAATGTTTTCAGCTTAATATTAATCTCACTTTTCATGTCTGAAGACTGTATTTCAGAGTTATAATAATGATTAATATAAAAGAATCAATATCATTCTCGAAATATTAATATATCTATCAGAATTTTATTAAAAGATTGAAAGAGAGTGAAGAATTAATGATGAAGAATAACTTAACTCTTATTTTACAGTTAATATAAGTTAATAATTATAATAAAGATTAATATAAAGTGTTTTCTATTTAGTATGAGTATTCTCTTATATTATTAATGTTTTTATCATCTTTATAAATTTTATAGAATGAGAATTGAAAATATTTATTATCTTAATATCACTCTTCTTAAGATTAATAGAATTTTTAATATTATCTTAATTTTCTATTATTTTACATTATTTTAATATTAGAACTCTAACTTTTTCATCTCTCAGTATAAAGATATTATGCATATATCTTAATAGAAGTGTGAGATATACTAATTATTATATTAATCAGTAGTAATTAAAGTTGAAAAGTTGATGAATATTTATATTATCTTCTGTGTCACTGAACTGATTGCATTTCCTTATTGAGCATAATAGCTTGGCGAAATTTTGCTGCAGTCTTGATAGAAGAAACACCAAAAAATCTGATTTTTGATGTTTCTTCTATCAAGACTGCAGCAAAATTTCGTCAAGCTATTATGCTCAATAAAGAAATGCAATTAGTTTAGTGATATAGAGAATAAGAGAATAATGAAAAAGTAATAAGATATATACTAATCAATCTGCGTTAAAACTTTTTTATTTTTTTATTTTAAAAATTCACTATTTTTTATATTAAGATTTTAATAAATACTTAATATATCTTATTAAATCTTTTATTCTACTTTTTCTATTTATATTTCACTCACTTTTTCTTCTATAACGCAACTTTATTCAATTGTTATACTGATTTTGATAAGTCTCTTTTACTTATAATAATGATTAGTATAATTAATATCTTAATCTACTATTTAGAATTTATTAATCTTTATACTTTTATATTTATCTTCTAAATTAAAAGTAAGAAAATAATAAAAATTTTACTTTACTTATATTTTACTTATCTTTTATATTAATCATTATTATAATATTGACTTATTTTAATAATAACTATTTTAATATTATAGAATTACAGTTCATCACTTCTTAAAATTAAAGATAATAGATACAGATAATGAAGTTTAAGTAAGTTAATAAATATCTTTAATTTACAATATTAAATGAATATAGCTTCTCAGTTCTAGAATAGTAATTAATACTGAAAATAATTGTAAGAAGAAATCATATTTTAAGAAAGATAAGATAATAGTAAGAGAAAGACTTATCGTTATTACTACAAAACAATTTAGAAAGATAGATATTAAAGCTTTAAGTTCTAAAAAGAGTATTATTAAAAAGCTAAATAATAGAAGAGATCTTAAATCCCGCGCTAAAAGAGTTGTTAAAAAGATTTTAAAGATAAATAATAAAAAGATTATAAATTCTTTAAGAATTTATTATATAAAGTTAGAAAGTAAGTTATAATAATGATTAATATAATACAAAAATATATTGATAAATATTTAATAAAAGTATTGAGAGAGATTAAACATTATTAAAAAAGTAATAAGCTACTCATTTCTAAAACATTATTTCAAAGATTAATAAGAGAAATCATTTTTAATAAGATTAGATCTTAAGTCTGAAGATAATAAGCTTTTATAATTAATGTAATATAGAAGTCTATAAAAGCATATCTAATATCTCTCTTTAAAAATTTGATTATTCTGTTTTTAGATTATAATAATGATTAGTATAATTAACAATTCAAGATATAAATCTTTGCGCAATTTATGCTAAGAGAATTATTATTTAAAGCAAGAATATATAATTAATTAAAAGATTGAGAGAGAGAAGATAATACTTAAAATAGTTACTGATAATTAATTAATTATAGATTATATAGTTAATAGAAATATTATAGAATATCTTAGCTTATAAAAGTCTTTAATTATTATAATGATTAGTATAACTATATATATTCTTCTTATAAATCTAAAATCTCTACACTATAATATTTGCTCCTTTCTAATTAGATTAACAAAAATATTTCTTGATATTCTTGACAGTTCAATTGAGAGATCGGATCGGACCGAATTTAGTTCGATTCGATCTGATCTTTCAAATCTTGAGATTAAAGATCGGGTGATTCGGTTTTATATAAATTAAAATCGGATCGAATCGAATTATTACACAGTTTAAGAATGTGTGAAGAATTCACAATCTATCTAATATAATTATATTGAATAGAGATTCATAATTTACAAGTATAATATAATTATATCTATATAAGATTTTAGACATTATCGCGAAGCTGTTTATAACATTTCATTTATAAATAAATAAATAAATAAATAGAAGTTATAAATATGAAGATAAAGTGTTATCTATATAATTACGTGAACTTTAATCAGAAGAATTAGACGGAGTTATTGCTGAGTGCGGAATTCGCGGCTAATATAGTTATATCTGAATTGACTTAGCTATCTCTGTTTATAATTAATAAAGGATATGAGTTATAAATGAGCTTTAACGCGATAAAGAAGTTAAGAATGATTAGATAACGGATTAAGTTATAGAAGATTTAAAATCTGATAGAGTTAATAACTAGAATATGAAGCTGAGCGAAGAATTATTTAGCTCAGACTTAGAAGAGATAGAAGAAGCAGATTAATAAGCATTATTAATCAGTGATATTTGAGAAAGAAGAGAAGATATAACTGTTAATAAAGAACATTTATATAATCAGATCTTATAAGAAGCTAAACGCGAAATAGATCAGTTTATATAAGATATTAAAGAAGCTGAGAGGCGTGTATAAACTTAAATTGTCTGCGTTTATAAAGATTTATTTAATCTTTTATATCATATTATTATTTAGAGATTTAGAGAATTCCTTATCTAAATAAGAATATCTTATGTCTCTCTCTATTATTACGGAATAGATAACTTTAATCTTTATTATCTAATATAATTAGATATAATAAGATCTACTTAATATATTAGCGCGGATATTCTCATTAATCTCATTATTAACTTCTTATTTAAGCTTATAATGTCTTGCGAAATAATCATTTAAATTATAAGAGATATATAGAGCATAATTAATCTTCTCTTTACTTTATAATAATTTATATTTAAGATTATTAAATGCGGATTAGAATAGAATATAGCGCAATTCTCGAATTATATCTTTATTAAGACTTAATTATATCTTTATATATAATCATTCATAATTAGATGAAAAAGAAATTAAAAGATATTAAATAATATATATTTACTGAAATCATTAATCAGAAGCTTTATATAAACTTAAGAGATTATAATAAAAGAGTAACTTAATATAATAATTCACGCGCTTATATAAATAGTTATAAGAGTAATTAAGAAAAGCATTCTCTAATATAAAGAGATAAGATAGTTAAAGAAATATTGATCTCAGAAATGTAAAGAGACAGTAATTAACACACGCTAGAAATATTATAATTTATAATAAGAGCAAATGTTAAAGTTTAAGAAGCTATATTAAGAGATGAGAAGAAATAAAATAGAGATTATTTATAGATATAAGATAATAAGCTTTTATAAAAGAATTGAGAAGATTATAAATAATACAGAAGAGATGTGAAGACTCGCAAAATAAGCTAAAAAGAAGGGAGAAGTATTAAGAGAGTTATCATAATTATCGCAACTGATAATAATGAAGAATAATAGAGAAATAATAATAATAAGTCTGATAAAAAAGTTAAAGATGCTGAGAGAAAAGTTTCTCTCTCTCTTATAACTAGTAGATCTTAAGAATCTCTAGCTTATAAACTTCTCCGATTTGATTTAAGCAGTTATAAATATTAGTAAGAAGAAGATGATAAAGATAATATATAGAATATTAAATAATAAAGTATTAGAATTAAATGAAATCTCAAATTAAGTATTAAAGATAATAGAAGAATAACTGATTTCTCAGCTAATTATAATCTTTAACACATTAATACAGCTGAAATATCACTCGTCAGTCTGAAAGATAATAGTTACGCTCGTTATAAGAAAACTAAATAAGAAGAATTATAATAACTTAAAAGTATATTGATCAATCGCTCTATTAAATATAATAGGGAAACTGCTAGAACTTATAATCACTCGCAAACTATTATATCTTATTAAAACTCATCATCTTCTTTTAAATTCTTAAATAGAAGTGAGAAAGAAGAGATCTATCAAAATAGCACTTTAATTAATAATAGAATAAGTTCATATTATATAAAGTCTTCTAGAAAGATTATAAGTCGCGTTTATATTATATATAAATATTAGTGAAGTCTTTAACTATATCACTTATAAGAGACTTATCGCAAGTCTTTATAATTGTAGGATTTTAATTATATTTATTCGCTAGATATAAAACTTTTTAATTAAAAAAATAATCATTATTAAGATCTTTAAAAGAGAGTCACAATAGTTTATAACTGAGATAAAGATTTCATAAGAATCTCTAATCTCATTAATTCTTTTTCTTTTCTTTATAACGGAACTTCTAAATATAATCAATAACTTATCATTATAAATATCTGTGATAGACTTTATAAATAATACTTATATACTTATTTATAGCTACTCAATAAAAAGAAATTGTATAGTACTTAAATAAATTTATGAAAAATATATAAAATGAGTGAAAAGATATAAAGTGAAATTCACGCTAGAAAATATAAACTGATTCACTTTATTATATAATCAAAACGCTTTAATATAAAGATTACAATCAATATTAATAAGATATAAAAGAAGATAAGTAAGTCTGTTCGAATATTAAGAGTATAGATCAATTCTAAGCTGAAATAAGAAGCTCATCTCAAAGAAATTATAAGTAAGTTTAAATCATAAAGCCTCGCATTAAATCACATCTTTATATCAATATGAGAAGTCTATTTCAAGATAACGCGATTAGTTTACATCTCTGTAATCCGGCCCGCTATTATATATGGCGCCAATAATATGATATAGCTCACAAAGAACCGAAACAGCTTACAAAGAAACGGAGAAACTATTTAATATATTATAGACAAAAAATCTCAGATCAGTCTTAGAAGTATATCAGACTATACATTCTCATATTCTTAAAAAAGAGACTTAGATCTCATTAATCAGTGCTATTATAAAAAGATATATAATAAATATAATTAAAAGAAGAATTAACTTTAAGACGAAATAAGTTATTATTAATATCTGCGCACGAATATAATTAAGAGTAGTTAAGTCTAAAATAAAGAAAAAGAATAATAAAAGAATATCTAATAAGTCTTATTCACTTTAACTCAAATCTATACTTTCAGTATAAATATAAAACCGCGAGATATTATAATAGATGTTAATAATAAATGTGAAGTCCCTCTTATTTATAAGCGAGATATATAAGATAGTAGAGAGAAGTTAGAAGATATATTAAATAATATATCTTAATGCTCTCTTAAATACTCGTATAAAATTCTCAATATTAATAGAAACTAATTATAAAGAAACACAAATTTATAAAGAAATTAATAAATCAATATACTTATTAATAACTCAGATATAAATAGAAAAGAAAGATTTAAACGCGTTTCTAATAAATTAAAAAGTGTTAAAATATACAATATAATGCTCGTGTGAATAAAGAAGATAAATGATAAAGCACGTTATCCGCTTCTGCTTTATTCACGCGGAAGATCGGAAGAATTTATTTCGAGAAATAGATACCCACGACTACTCGCAAATACTTGCATCTCTATATAACACAAAAACAATAATAAGATAACTCTAATAAAGAAGTCTTCTATATCAATTTCAAATAGAACTTAATAATTAAAAATGAGATGTGATTTATCGCATCTCTTTATAAATGATAGTGACTACTCAGTATATAGTGAAATCTTAGAGATTAGTATAAAGCGGTGAGTTTTTATTCTTTAAAGAGTTTTCTTACTTAAAATTCTATAGATTATTTCTTATAAGCTAAATATAGAGCTTAATAGATATAAGACTAAATAATAATATTATTATTCTCAAATAAAAATCGAAGTGCACCCACTTTAAAAAAGCGCTAATCAAAATCTGATTAAGCTATTTTATAGTCCTAAGAATTAGCTATCTAATAATACTATTTATAAAATCTGAGCTATAACTATTAGCTCTATATGATTAATTAAGCTTTAAAAATTCTTTTAATATTTAATTAAAAGTATGATTTAAGCTTAAATAAAGGTTTGTTATCAAAGATAAATAAACTATTATATAGAGTTTTTTAAGAGCTATTTAATGATTCTATTTATAGTATACTAGCTAGAATAGTTAGTCTGCTATAGCTGATTTAAGCTCTTTTTATATTTTTGATTTTGATATTTCTTTTATTAAGATTGCAGCAGATTTTTGTTAAGTTATTACATTTAAAAAGAAAATATAATCATTTTAGTGATATAAAAAATAAAGCTCTATTAATAATAATAATATAGAAAGCACTTCTAATATTTTATAAGTTAAATAATAGAGAACTTTAAATTTTAGATTATCTCTTATATTATTGAAATGATGATCTCTTCTCATTAGAAATAATGTTTCCGTGTTTAGCATGAAAATTTGCTGTAGTCTTGATATTAAGAACATTAAAATTAAAAATATAAAAAGAGCTTAAATCAGCTATAGCAGGCTAACGACTCGAGATAATATATTATAAATAGATTCATTAAAAAGCGCTAGAAAATCTCTATATAATAGTTTCTTTATTACTATTTATAGTCTCTTAATTAAGCTGAGAATTAATATTTAGCTTATTTTTATAAAAATCTTTAAAATCTAATTACTTATAAAGGACTAATGATTATAGCTGAGACTCTATAAATAGTATTATTAAAAGGCTAGTTTTTAAGATTATAAGATGACTTAATCAGATTTTAATTCACTCTAGTTTAAAGTGAGTGCACTTTGATTTTAATTTAGAAAAAATAAATTATATTATTATTTTTAACTTAGAATCAAAGTGCACTCACTTTAAATTAGAGTGAATTAAAATCTGATTAAGCCATCTTATAGCCTGAAAAACTAGTCTTTTAATGATACTATTTATAGAATCTTAGCTATAATCATTAGCCCATATAAGTAATTAGATTTTAAAGATTTTTATAAAAATAAATTAAATATTAACTTTCAGCTTAATTAAGAGACTATAAATAGAAACAAAGAAATTATTATATAGAGATTCTTTAGCGCTTCTTAATGAACCTATTTATAGTATATTATCTTGAGTTGTTAGCCTGTTATAGCTGATTTAAGCTCTTTTTATATTTTTAATTTTGATGTTCTTAATATCAAGACTGCAGCAAATTTTCACGCTAAACACGGAAACATTATTTCTAATGAGGAGGGGTCATCATTTCAGTAACACAAGAAATAGAGTTTTTCATATATATTTGTAGACTTAATATATGCGTTATATATAAATTAGATCTTAGCGCGATATAATAATTATAGCTATTATTAGTTAAAGATAAAGAAACTTATTAAATATTATATAAAGAACTATTATAGTTATTAATAAGTTAAGACTCTTAGAGATTAATATAATAGAAAGCTTTAATTATTATTTATCTTTATTTAATTATGAGAGAATATTATAATAGATTATATAATAGAACTATTTAAGAGCGAAGACTATAATATTATCTTTATAATTATTAATTAGTTAATTAAGATAAGATATCATATAGTCTATAAAGTTGAAGAATAGAAAATATTTATTAAAGAAATAGCTTAGATGTTTATTAAATATATTTAGAAACATTATAATCTTTTCAGTTTAATTATTTTTAATTAAGAATCTCAATTTATATTAATCTTTTAAAGATCTTTATATTAGATTTTATGAATTAAGACTAAACTATTAATTATCTTTTATCTAAAGATTAATAGTTAAACTGAAACTATAAATAAGAAGATGAAATAATATCTTCATATCTATATTAATTATTAATAAAATAATTAGAAATAGTGATTATCTATAATTAAATATATTAAGAATACTTAAGTATTAATTAATATTAAAATAATATTATTTATTATAAGTTATTATAATTATAAATGATAGTTGTATATAAGAGATAATTATAAATTGAATAATAGAAATCTCATTATTTTATTATACACGTAATATAATAAAGTGTCTGAGATCTATATATAAACTTAATGTGTTAAAGTTATATCTTTTAATTAGATCTTAAAGTATGAGAGCTATATCAGAATTAATAATTATAATGCACATCTAATATTTTTATAGCTTTATTATAAGCTAGATTAGTTTTTATAACTTAAGTATATATTTTTATAGACTATTAAATATATTTAGCTTAAGCTATTATAATATACTTAAGTTTACTTTCTTTGTTATCTAAATAAATATAAAATAGTTACTCTTTAATTAATTTGAATTTTAAGTAGATTAATTTACTCTTATTAAATCTTCTTTAAATCATTCTTAAACTCTTTAATAATAAGATAAATTTTAAGAATAAACTTATTAAATTAAGTATAATTATCTATTTTTAAAGAGAGAGATTAAAGATATCTTTAAAAAAGCAAGATTATTTAATAATTAAATAAGTAGATTTGGAATTTATTAATTAATAATTAAATTTTATAAATAGAAGAATCTTAAGAGTACTTAGAATAATATAATTAAAAGTAGAATTTAAAATTCGATTTCTGAGCTTATTAATTATTAATATAACTTGATTTAATTAAGAAAAATTAGATAAAGATTCTATATTTTATTTCAATTTAATAAATTAATAAAGATCTTCTCTATTAAATAAGAATTCTAAGAAAGATAAAGAAGTTCTTCACATTATAACTTTAAGATAATTAATAAAAGAAAAAAAGATAACTGAGTTTATTAAGAGAATATAAAGTGATGCGAGTAATATAATATTAATATTTAAGAAACTTTATAATTTATATAATGAAGTGATCACAACTTATAATTGTTATAAGTTATTACAGTTATAAAGAATAGTTGTATATAAGAGATGATTACAGACTTAATTATGGAAATCCAACTATTTTGCTGTATATGTAATACAGCAAAATGTCTGAGGCTTAACGCGTTAAAGCTACGTCTTCTAATTAGATCTCAGAGCTAAAAAGCTATATTAGAATTAGCGATTATAGTGCGCATTTAATACTTCTGTAGCTTCTTTATAAGCTAGATTAGTTTCTGCAACTTAAGTATTTATTTTCATAGATTATTAAATATATCTAGCTTAAGCTATTATAATATATTTAAGTTCACTCTCTTTATTATTTAGATAAATATAAAATAGTCATTCTTTAATCAATTTAAATTTTAAGTAAATTAACTTATTTCTATTAAATCTTCTTTAAATCACTTCTAAACTCTTTAATAATAAGATAGATTTTAAAAATAAACTTAATATACTGAGTTCAATTATCTATCTTTAAAGAGAGAGAAATTAAAGATATCTTTAAAAAAGTAAGATAATTTAAGAATTGAATTAATAGATCTGAGATCTGCTAATTAATAATTAATATTCGCGAATAGAAGAATTTTAAGAGCACTTAAAATAATATAACTAAAAATAGAATCTAGAATTCAGTTTCTGAGCTAATTAATATTAACATAACTTAATCTAATTAAGAAAGACTAAAGAAAGATTCTGCATTATAAACTAATTTAGAAATAGATTAATAATAATCTTCTTTATAAATAGAGAATGTTAAGATAGAAATGATTTAAGAGATGATGACTTTAAGATAACTTATTAAGAATTAAGAAGTAATAAAGTTTATTATAAGAATACAGAATAACGTGAGTAATATATTATATATATTTAAGAAATTCTATAATTTATATGATAAGATGATTAAAACTTATAATAAAGAGATTGATAAGATAATAGAAAATTATTAAATAATTTAGAAGTTATAGAATTATTAATAAAAAGAAAGAGATATCTAAATAGCTAAATAGAAATAGCTAATTTAGAAGGATTAGATTATCATGAAAATACTGAGAGATAAAAAGATATTAATGAAAAATCTGCTAATAAGATCTATAATATCTATAGCTACTCTATTATATTAGAATAATATAAAGAGTATCTGAGAAATGTTAGAAATAATCTTTAATGCGCAGGTAAGTGATTAATATAATAAGAGTGAGAAGCTATCAGATTTAAATATCTTTAAGATGAAAACCTCACAGCAGTTCGCGATATAATTATTAACATTAAAGCTGAAGTTGCTCGTGAATAAAGATTAATATTTTATAGAGATAGATTGTGTGATCTATATAAGATTAAGAATTAAAAGAGAGACTAGTAATCTATTAAAGTCTTATTTAGAGATATTACAGACAATTATAATTAAAGATCTATTATAGATTCTATTAAATCATTTTAAGAACTTCTTTTAAAGAGATATTACATGAGATAATTATTACTATCTATATTAATTAAATAAGAATTTATCTAATTTTCTTAAAGAGTTCTTTTAATATATTATAGAGATAGATATCTTAAAGAAGAATCTTAAAAATATCTAATAATCTGAAGTTGATTATAATCTTAAAGAGATATATAATTATTAAAAAGATTATAAAGAATTTGTAATTTCTTAAGTTGAATTTATAGAAAATAGAGTGATATATGAAAGATTTTCAATCTATTTAAATAGATTCAGAATTCTGAAAGAGAAGATCGACTAAGAAGCTAAAGAATAGAGCTCAGTTTATGAAGATAGTATTTATCTATATATTAAAAACTAATTATGAAGAGTTTCAATATTATAAATATTAATAATTAGAATATATAATTAGAAACTACTTAAGCTTAATAATTATTAAGAAAGATAATTCTGATATTTTAAAGAAATTAGAAAAAGAGTAGTCTATTATAAAGATATTATAAATGGATCTATAAGCGCAGAAATAGTTATAGATGAGCTGAGATAAAAATATTAATTATAGATGTTATTGACTATCATCTTTATAACTATTAAAGATTAAATAAAGTTTTTATTTCTAATAAATACTTTATTAAGTAAAGAAAAGATGAGTTCTCTAAACATATCTATATTAATAGATACTAATTATTAACTTATAGCAGTAATAAACTATTAATTAACTGAGAATCTATATAAAAAATTATAAATTGGATTAGTGAATCTGATTAAGAAGATTTTATTAATAGATTTTATAGAAAGAAAATATTTTATTATAATGTAGACGATTTATATACTTATAATGATTATGAAATATTAATAAATATCGCAGATCTTTTATATAATTCAGATGATATATTCTATTATTCTAGAAAAGAAATGAATGAGATTATATAATTATATACTTAATTCTATTATTAATATTATGAATTTCAAGTCTGAACATTATTAATATAATATTGAAAATTCAACTATTTTATTATATATGCGATATAATAAAATATTAGAAAAGACGTTAAATCATAATAGATTTAATTTAATAGACTTAGATAGAAGTCTAAATAATTTTAAGTAGAATTATAGAAATAAGTAGAATAATAGATTATCTTCTATTTTATTGAAGATTTTAAAGTGTGAAGAGATGAAAATTAATTAGAGATTAATTCTGTTTAAAAAGATATTTTTTATAAGAATAGAAAAGATCTGAAGATTATAAAAGTGAAGAGATAATATAAGTTCAGATATAAATTTAATCTCTTCTAAATTAAAGAATATTAAGATAATGAGTTTAGCAGCTTTTAAGAAGCTGACTAAGAAATCTGAAGTGGAAATTATTATAATTATTCTTAAGAATATTAAAAAGTAGAAGAAGAATAATAAGAAGATTAAGAAGAATTTATAGAAGACAATTCCTTCTAAATTTCATGAATATACTCATATCTTTTTAAAAAAGATTTTGAATATTCTTTCTTCATATTAAAATCAATATAATTATTAAATAGAACTGCAGAATAATGTCGAACTATTTAAAAGATAGTTTTATTAATAAATGAATTCTATCCCTTATATCACTGAAGTTGTGCCCCTTCCTTATTGAGATAACGTTCCCGCATTATAGCGTAGAAATTAGATGCAGTCTTGACATCAAGAATATCAAAATTAAAAACTCGAAAAAGGCTTAAATCAGCTATAGCAGACTAAGTCTATAAGTTAGTATACTAAAAATAGTATCATTAAGAAGCGCTAGTTAAACTCTATATAATAGTCTATTTATATCTATAAATTAATTATTAATTAAGCTGAAAATCAGTATTTACTCAAATTCTAAAAAGAATCTTAACGCTTAATTGATTATACAGGGCTAATGATCATAGCTGAGATTCTATAAATAGTATCATTCAAGAGCTAATCCTTTGGGCTATATAATAGCTTATCCAGATTTGGACTAGCTCTCTTTTGAAGTCGGTGCACTTCGAATTTTAATCAGAAAAAATAATATAATTTCTGTTTTCTAAATTAAAATATTATTTTATTTTATTAAAATTCG
>JAABUK010008650.1_pt1 | contig 14190 bp, 24 predicted proteins | sample 5559141 | NCBI WGS metagenome assembly JAABUK01 (sample SAMN10711869, study PRJNA513367) | rock metagenome | isolation source: Antarctica rocks | place: Antarctica: Victoria Land, Pudding Butte nord | collected 2016-01-03
GAGCTGGAATGACTCAAAAGCGTCGTCGCTTCTGGAGCGTGTGCTGTGTGCACAACCACACCAGCTGGTTAAGTTTTGGACGTTTATCTGTTCGACGTGCTCCTTGGATGAAGCAAATTGCAGACCTGCCCTAAATGATGCTTGGTACAACTTGTTCGCAAGACTGATGCGAGATGTGTTTCTGGACCGATGTTTGCAACTGTCGTGCACGAGAGAGCATCAAATGCATGAAATTTTACAAGGAATTGCTGAGTTCATTCCTCGTCAAACAACAATAATTCGCGAAGGCAAGCTGCGCTGGTGTTGTATCACTACATGAGACAAATTGACCTGGCTCTGATCAACGTGCCATTGCTGCAATTGAGCACCCCTTGCTGTGAAGGCGATATTAATCTAAAGCCACCTTAAACAAATGTTCAATGACTTCCACTCACCACCTCGTCTGTCCACTGCTTTACATGTGCCAACACTGCAGCTACTCTGCCTTGCAATACATGACTGTGAGCATTGAATCTGAGACATCACCTAGCCCGGACACCATCTACTAGTACAAAGGGTGCTGTGCATGCTACTGAACCCAAAATCAGCATTCAGCCCTTCACACAAAACAGCAGCGCATCAAGAGCACATGTGACTTGGATCAGATTGCAGCAGTTGCAGCACCAGTCTGGCTGGAGGGAAACTGGCTGCCATAGTTTCGGAGCGATGCTCATCGTGAATTGTTGCCGGCAGAATAGACATGTGGCCTTCCAGTCCTTGCAACACCCAGCCAGACAGGCAGTGCACAGAAAGTGCTGGCAAGGTAACATACGGGGCTTGGACAAGCCTTCTGCCTCAAAGCTGTGATAGCAGATTTCGCATGAGCTGATGTTGGTTGAAGAGCTTGTGTGGCCTTCTAGCCTGCAGCTGTGCCGTCAATGGTATAGCAACACTCTGCTAGCAGTGGTGCAAGGCTGAGCATGTTGCAGAGCCCAGCATGTAGCATGCTGAATCAGTAGCATGTTGAATGCAATCATGCAGGAGGATTCACCTGTCTTGAATGTCAGCCTGAGGCAACATGTCATCCGAAACCTGTAGTCACAGAAGGATTTAGTGTACAAACACTGGATGCTGCTACAGAAGGTCCAAGCTCTGTCCAAGCTCTGTGCAAATAAAAATCTCTATAAGTACTGAGGGCCGGCATTTGGGCTGAGAGGCCACAAAATCTTATTGTCAACTGCGGATGCTTATTTTGGTAGGCCTGTGCTTGTTGCCCCTTGTCTTGTGCAAGCAGGGCCTTCTGCTCTTGCAGATCAGTAATCTGCTGCTGCTGGAGATTTGTGTTGTCAGCTGAATGATTGAAGCTCTGAAACAAGCTTTTGAGAGATAATAGCTTCCATCGTGAAGGTTTGGTGGTCGCTGTGGTTGCAAGACTGTCTGCAGCTGCCGTGAATCTGACACATAACCGCTCAGCATGTATCGCCCCACCAACCAAAGGGTCAAACATTGTGCTTGTGACCTTGTGAGCTTGGGGCTGAACGCTGACCCACAGAACCAAGAACTTATCTTTGCAGTCTGCAAGATCCAGTGGATACCCTTGGTGTTTCTGAAGGATGACAAGGATTGCTGTGGTACTTCCAGCCTCCACAAAGCCAGAGGATGGCTGTACACCATATCTCATGGGGTTTGTTGACTTTATTCTGTAAGCAATCTTGTTCACACTGGTGTTGCACAGCGTCAATTTGGATGTGGCAACCTTCATGAGCTCGAAAGGAAAGCTCAGTTCATCAGGTGTGACCTGCAAACTTGAAGCTACCACGGGAGCCATGCTACAGTCAGAGCGAGCTTCACTGGAACGCTGATAGATTTTCAAGCAAAGAATGCCTGGGCAGCACGGTAAACAACCCAGCAATTATGTCTCTGCGACATCGGCACTGCAGGCAGACAGCCACGCGGAGTCTGCGCAAGTCGGCCAGTTTCGCACAGTTCCGTTGTCCGCTGAGCTGTCACAAGTATTTGTAATGTGCAAATTGCATGCAATTGTTGCGGTACCATCATGGTCCATGCGCAGGACCAAAGCGCGATTTGCGTCAGCTGATCTGTTGAGTATTGTTGTCTGTGGCAAGCAGGTGCCGTCAGGAAGTTACCGGGACAGTCCGAGCACTGTCTGGGCCGTCGTTTCAACACCCCCCAAATTCCGAGTATAGTGACTACAGTGTCATCTGAGTTCTCAAATTTGATCAGCAGGGTCTTTTGTGAGACATGATTCGCGGGTACGGATGCAGACTTTTGCGTTCAAAATTGCTTGTGATGACGATTCGTCGAGCAAGATAGCATGGCATGCATGGCTTTCGCCGATGCAACTCTCTTTGCAGGTAGCACAGCTAATGAAGCATGACCTTATGGAAGCCCTGGACGCGATGAAAAAGCTGAGTCCTTTGTTGCTTGCTGGAGCAGGTCAGGCCTCCTGCACATCGGTTTCTCTCAGCGCAAAGCTGTTTTGACACAGTGTCAAAACAGCTTTGCGCGTTTCTATGCAGATTGTGGCCTCATATATGTGACTGCAAGCAGGTTACCTGTTCACCTACTACAACAGCAAGGTGGGGAAGGAACGCGAAGCCCAGATAGACCGGGTCAATGAGCAAGTCAAGGACCTCTATGGTCCTTTGCTTTCTTGTGTGACAGCGTCAAAGTCTGCATTTGACGCCATGATAGGCCAGCACAGCCCTGATGGAACAAAAGCTGGCTTTGTTCGTGCCATCAAAGAGAACCCCGACAGCTCTGAGGCAGTGGCTTATAGGTATGTAGCAGCCTGCTATGATGCCTAGCCTCTGCAGCTTCTAGAATGTAGCCTACACTGTGCAAGCACTTGCTCAATAATGATAATAATGTACAGGCGTTCCAGCTAATCGTTCTTGCCTCCAGCTAATCGTTCTTGCCAGGTATCCACCAGGTGCAAGCATTTGCATCATGCATGCAGTAAGCAGCAGCACCACACGCTGCAACATAACACTGTCAGGGACAGGACAGCAAGGCTGTATTCATGGTCTCAAGTTGAACAAGCCAGCATTGGGTAAATTGTAATGATGGTACCATGCTTAAGTGCTAGTCCATTGCTGTGCAGGCAATGGATGAAGGAGGTTCTGCAGCCACTGAATGACAAGGCAGCAAATGCCATAGTCGACCACATTGACCTCATTGAGGCTTCTTCAGTCGACCCCCTTTTGCTGAAGCTTGTGGCATATGTTAAGACTGTGCGGGTCATGATGTCCAGGTGAGCACACAACAGCACCACTGGGTTGATGCTGGATGGCATGTGTACCTTGGCATAACCCTGTACAAGGCAAGCATGCAAATCAACATGTGCCATTGCTGTTTACACTAGTTTGAGTAGTTTGTGACTGATACATTCATTTATTTTCTGGATGTACTGCAAGGTGAATGAGAAACAGTCTAGGCTGAAGCCTGTTTGTCTGAATGCACGGCAGTGACCTTGTCAGCAGTGAATGAACAGGCAAGGTACATGGCATGTGCTTATTATAGAATGTTGGGTATGCTGCGTGCTGGTCATTGCAAAATCTATAAACATGTATCAGTCCCTCTTTGCACATATATAGTGGCATGTATTGGCTTTGATGACTCATCAGAGCTTGTGCTTCTGGATGGTGCAGATGGGAAGCTGGCAACACCAATGAGTGGTCAGCATTGACTTACCCTGACGAGGTTCTGCCTTTTGTGGTGGCAGAGTTTAAACGAATGAAAGAGAGACAGGCACAGCTGTTGGGATTCAACAATAGGTTTCAGACCATTCAATCCAAGCTATGACAGTAAGCAACAATATCGCACTGGCTGCTGTATGGAAATGCAAAATACCTCCAGTTTCTATAGCCCCTGTGGCACATTCATGGCTCTGTCATGATAGTTTCATGGAGCGCAAAGGCTCTGGTGCTTGTACTAAGGTGTCAGTCTGAGCACCTGATTGAGAAGCAATCTGTGTTTGCGTGCTCAGCAGGCCTGCTGTGTCCGAGTAATGTCTGAGTTTTTTTCTGTTTATTTGTCTATATTTTTACTCAGCTCATATGTGAATCGTGTGCGCTCATATGTGACCACATTCAACAGTAGAGTCTGAAATGACACTGTAGTCGTCACTAAGGGTGGGAGTCGGCAATGTTTTTGAATCACAACACCTTGCAGAACTTTGCAATGAAAAACCCAATGGTGTCTGTTTTGCTGCATGGGTCAAAACGCTGCACCAAGCTTGCTTGCTCAGGTGTCAGCCATTCTTCCCTGTGCCCATCCTCATGGGTGTACTGTCCTGTGAGTCCATGGCTTGCCAAATACGGCTGCTGAGCAACAAGTCTCATGTTATCGAAAGTCTTCAGCACAAAATGCACATTGGCTTCATTTTCACCTACAAGTGATGATAACCTCAGCTTTCACTCAGCAGTCTGCAAGCAAGTAGCTGCATTCTTTGGTGAAATGCAATGGGGTGACATGCTACATGCATCCCTGCCAGGTATGCATGCAAGGTGCAGTCTTGCACCACGTGTCTGTACACAGTGCAAAGTTCAAAGGGGTTTGTGCAATGTTTCAAGACATCCGCCGTCGGCAGGCAGATGACTGATGCATACAAGCTTCACTTTACAGGTACAAGAGTATGCATACCTGGGTTGATGGTACAGGTGGAGTACACCAGATGGCCTCCAGGTTTCAACAACTGCACTGCCACTCGAAGTAAATTCCGCTGATACCTTGCTGTCTGCATAACAAGCGCCGCATGACAGCTGTATGCATATTCATCTATGTACCAACACTGCCAAGATTCAAATCCTTGTCACAGGGTGAGTGCTTCAGTAGATTACTCCCAATGGCTTTCCTTGAGGTTACAACTCCTAGTCTGACTTTGTGTTTGTGGGAATGCTATACACATTCTGTGTGTATCTAAGCATGTGTATACATAAGCAAGTGTATACTTCATGCAATATAGCAAAGATTCATGACATACGTGCTGCCGGTCTTTTGAAAAACAGCTTGAGGCATTCATGCCAAGCAATGACACAGTGGGAAGACCTGCATGAGGTCCAAGAGGGTGGTGTGGTGGGACAGGCGGGGGCGCAACCCCAGGGCTGAGCAGGGGGCATCCAGCAAAATATATTCAAAGCTGTCAGGAGGGAAACCCTGCATAACAGTGATGCTGCCGTTTGGCAAAACTGGATGGGTAGTGAGCTCAAGATGTGATGGTTGTCTTCAATGCCTTGTATGTCAGTATGTGCATGTGACCTGGCGATGCAGACTGCATTGTAACCCACTGAATGCAGATCAAGTGAGGCAGCCAGGTATGCACTAGCAAAGAGAGGCACAAGGAGGAGTCTCGTGCTTGCGCTTACTTTGCATACAGGCTGTGATGAGGGGTCTGAACGCTGCAGAGGCGCTTGCCCATGCATTGCTCTTGCCTGCAGCAGCATAGGAAAATCACACATGTGCTAAATCATGCACATGTGTTGACACATGCTTAGTAAATAGGAATGCCACACAGATGCTGACATATGCTTAGAGCATAGGAAAGTCACACGACTGCTGACAAATGCTTTGAAGATAAGAAAGTCAAACGTGTGTCATGCATGTGCTGACACAGGCTTAGCAGACAAGAAGGAACACATGTGCTGACACACTCTTGACACTTGCAAAACTTGCAGCAAGTGCAAGTGCCACATGAAACATTACAGCTACGCCTGCACATGGCTGCATGTACAAAACAAGCTCTCTGGACTGTAAACACACACTCTGTGAAAGGTCTGGTACCAGTTCTCCTGGCCAGCACTATTACCAGGCTCATCACAGTTGCTATGACGCCCCACACTTTGACATTTTGTGCATGACTGCATGAATTTATGATGACTGCATGCACGATGAAGCACAGCAGGTGTGCAGCTCCGGCATGCAGGTCAGAAGAGATCAGCCATGACTGCAGACCTGAATGTGATTCAGGCACAGAACAAGCATGCAATGAATTTCAGAGATAGAGGGAGCAACATTACTTTATCTTTCCTTTCTCGCCGAAGCTGCTCTTTTGCATTGGGCAGGGCTTGTGACCCTGTGTCCATGCTGGGTGCAGCATCAGACTGGTGTTGCTGTCCAGCATCTACATGAAGACCTGATGCACACAAACATTTACAGGATAAACTGCTGGCTGACATTGTCGGCATGCAACTATATGTCTGTGACTCAGAAGCAACCATCTGTTTGTGATTCAGAAGCAGCGTCATTAGCAAGAAGCAGCAATGCTCTTTATGGAATTGACATAGTCTGACATAGTCATGTCTGCTCGGTAGGACCTGCAGCAGGATGTACTCCATGACCAGTCAATGATCAGTCAGGCTGGATGCATGCAGCAGTGAGCCTAGTTAGCTAGTTAGCCTTGTGGAACTCACACTTACCAGGCTGCACATCTGCTGGTGCTTGTGCACCAGACTTCTGCAGCGCTGTGGTAGCATCCATCTTGAAAGCTTCTATGCAGGTCAGCCCCAGCTCAGCAGCTAGATTCCTGCACAGGAATGCACAACATTGAACCCCCTCAACTTATATGCTGTCCTATGCAGCTGCGCGTAGGGTACGACGCTGCAGTCCAAAGCAAACTTCTACCTCAGGGCCTACAAGCTTTGCATTTTGTGCATTTGGCAAACTCTCCTCAGCAGAACTGCCGAGCTGTTTTGTGCTGGTGGCCAATGCAGGTTTGGTGAGCATACAGCACACTCAGGTTTCTTCACCAAACATAGTACAGCTGCTTTTAAAGCTCTTGAGTGCCCAATGCCACAATCGGATGCAAGTCTCCTCCGACTCAGGCAGAAGATGGTTGATGTCTGTGCAAGCATCACAGTCACTGTAGGAGCAGCTGGGCAAAGCATGCAGTACCTGATCTGCTGTGCTTTTGCATGTGTGCAGTCAAGTGCGATGACTCTGCCCTGATCGCCCATGAGCTGTCCCGCGTGAGTGCTCTTGCCTGCGCAGAGAAACAGAAAACAGAATAGCCTGTTGACATGTGCAGTTGCTGATCTGCCCCAAATCCAGCAATTCAGCAATACATCAACAAGTTGAAACAACAGCATGGCTGTAGGTCAATTCATGTATCAATCAAACAATTGCTTACTCATGCAGCTGACCAAGCACATAGTGAATGGCAGCGTGTAAGTAACACCACAGAGTCCTAACCTTGATGCGTCATGCAGCTCTAGTCTGTACAGAGGCACACCGCACTTAGACACGCTCTGCTTCATCTTGCGTACATTGCTGCTGTATAGTCTACTGCTGTCGTGTAATACAAACTGCTGTCAGAATTGCTATACTGCAGTTGGACAGCTGAATGACTACCTCCAGGAGAGGCACACATGTCCAAAACTTTGGAGCCTGGAACAGGTGCAAGCACACGTGCCACCACAGCACTGGGCAGGTTCTGCAGCATGCCTAGGCCAGACAGCATGCCGTGGCAGGGCTGCAGCCGGAACACTCTGTCTGTCATCTCCACCCCAATGCCGCTGGTCTCTTTGAACATGTTCTGTCTGGAGAACTTAGCTATGCCTTTGCCTGTATGCGCAGTCCTCTTGAAGGCTTGTACTCATGCATTGTGTATGCACACATTGCCACATGTCTGGCACGGTGCATAGGCCCTCACATTGTACATAGGGCCTATGCACGTATGTTGACAACTTAATGCACTGTAGCAAACACTGAAACAACCCTTGAAATGGCATCATCAGAGACATCTGAAGCACGCAACGATGTGGATGCTGACAAACTGTATGTGCTTGCTGCCATCTTGTTTACTATTGCTGTACACACATGCAGAGCATGCGTGGAAACATGATGATTGAAACAATGTGTGTTCAAACAATTTGTGTTTCACTAAAAGCTTTGGCCAATGCTGCTGCCAGGTTGGGCGGCCACAGAAGTCAGGTACAAACCTATGTACAAAGCGGACTCAGCGATGAGATCAGAGCCTACAACACTTCCTCTTGTGATATACCCATTGGTGCCAGGTGCTTCCATGGCAATGGAAACTGCTACCAAGTCTCCCTCATGCAAATTTTGGCTGCAAGCCACCACTCCTGCAATGCACTTTGACATGAGAGAAATAGACAACATCGTTTTGGTGTTGTCGGAGTGGCAAGGGATGTATCTGAAATGCCAGAAGCTGAGTTGTAATGACCACACAACAGGCAGACAGACTTTTGTCCCAGACAAGTGGCAGAGTTGGGTTGGCAAGTGCACCTGGGACAAACACATGGGCGCCACGCAAGACTGCTTCTGCAGCTCTTCTGCTGATGACGACCTCTTGTCCTGCATGGTAAAGCTGTGCATGGATCATTGCTACATGTCAGAGATGTGCCAAGCGACCTGCACAAGTGTGGCTTGATCACAGACACAGGCAACAGCAGCAGCAGGCGTTTGAGTGCCAGTGAGTGCCAGCACGTATATAGGGGTGTGACAAGTATTCAGTGCTTGCCTGCAGTGTTTTCATAGTGCACTACGTGAGGCCCTGTGCCTTTTTGTGAGATGATGTCAGGCACAGCTAGGTGACCTGACCATTGGTTAGCATGTGCGTGCTCGTTGCTGTCTGTAGCTTCGCTCAGGCGGCTCAGCGCGATCTGCAAGGGTGTGCAGCATTTCGCAATACTGATCAGAACACATCTGCAACAAGCTTGCAGCGCGACTGCAGAGTGGTGCACAAACTTCTCGGGTAGTTTTATTAAGATTGAGGCGGAAGCTGTTGATCAATGGTGGCCGACAAAGAGCCTCAGAAAGCTTGTCAAGGCCAGATGCGCCAAACGCTGCCTTGAAGTATGGTTGCACCGTCACGTCCCAGTGCACCGCTGGTTTGAAACCCTTTTCCTCCGAGTTCATGTGCTGCAGTTAACTTGACGGCGCTGCAAGCTCGGACATTCACTCACAAATTCCTGCGCATAAGATTGCGCGACACTCCGTACCAAGTCGAATTCTTGGCGTCTCCGAGCAGCAACGGTATCGTGGCACGGTAAAGTAGCCTGCCTAGGCCTGACTTGTGCAGTTGTTCAACGATTCCGCACGGTGACTACAGCCTGTGGTCTACAGGCACTCAGAAGGCTGCGCTCTGCGTTTTGCTTTCTGCAGCCCATTTCAACGAGCGCAACCACACGGAGGCACGGACAGAAGCTGTCGTTCGTCCCTGTGATGTCACGTGGGATTCACAAGCCAATCACGCAGCAGCAAACAGCTTTTGAAGACGCAACTTGCAGAAGTCGCAATGTCGCGAGATATCCTGACGATCCAGCTGTCGATACACATCCAACAGATGTTCTAACGTTGCGCACATCTCTGCTTCGATGCAAACGCGCACTTTTCAGTCAATCAAGTTTGCGTTCAGTGTCTTATTTGTGGTTTTGAATCTGTCCTGCGTCGCGTCCGTTCGCGAGAGCAAATACTATGATCTATTGGGGGTGGCACATGATGCGGACGAGCCAACAATCAAGAAAGCTTATAGAAAACATGCGATGTACGGTTGACAGCTGCATATGCGCATGCCTGCTCGGTTCAAGCTGACGTTCTCGCGCTGTTGCCAACTTCGGCTGAGCCCTCACACGTCGATTATGCTGCTGCAGGAAATGGCATCCTGACCGAAACCCGGACAATGTCGAGAAGGCCGAGGAAAAATTCCGAGAGGTGAGCTAAGGCCACAGGTCACTATCTGTACACCTTTCTGAGGGGTTTTCCTGAAATCTCGACTGTGCCATGTGTGCAGATTGCAGCAGCTTACGAAGTCCTTGCTGATGATGAGAAGCGCAAACTCTACGATCAGGTACTTGATGCTGTTGTGCAAGAGTTATGTGGGGTCTGTAGCTCTTTGTTCAGACCTGCTGAGTAGTGCTGTGCCTGATTAGTATGGTGAAGAGGGATTGCGGCCAACTGGACCAGACGGGGGTCCAGGTGGGCCTGGAGGGGGCTTTCCTGGTGGAGGGTTCAGATTCCAGGTCGGTCTACATGCCTCAAATGAGGCAGCTACCGAAACAAGCTGTACACTAACCTCACCATTTGCAGTCTGCTCTCACCACTTCACACTTGTTCAACATTATGTCTCACATACTATTGTGCAGTTCACATGGAAGTTGAGCAGGCAAAAGACTGTAACCCAACCAGCATGTCTGCAGAGCTCTGGAGATCCATTTGAAATGTTCAACACCTTTTTTGGTGGCGGTGGCATGGGAGGCATGGGGGGTGGCGGCGGGCAGCAGAAGTTCAAGATGAACATGGGTGGGGGGGGTATGGGTGGTGGAGGCATGGGCGGTGGGGGCATTGAGGAGCTTCTGATGGGAGGTATGTACAATTGTCATGCAATACACATGCCTGTGGTAAGCTTGCCTCTGGCATCATGATGTGCTTCTCTAACACAGTACCAACACTTCGCATGGCGCCATGCATTTTTCTCACCCAGCATATGCAGATCATGCAAGTTTGCACACACCTGCAAGCATTGCCATGCATCTGACAGCCGCATATGTCATGCTGCAAGCTGAAGCATGGCTGGCACACTTGACCGCACATACATGAGCTGCACCTCATCTTGTCCTAGGTCAACCAACTATCTCGCTGTGCATTTGATACAGCAATTTCTGACATATGTTTTATAATCCTGCAGCCATGGGAGGCATGGGCGGCATGGGTGGGGGAATGCCTGGAGGAATGGGTGGGGGGATGCCAGGAGGGGGTATGCCTGGAGGAATGGGTGGGGGCATGCCAGGGGGGGGAGGAGGCCGGGGTCAGCGTGGTAAGAGAGGTCAGCAGCAGCAGCAGCAGCAGCAGGTGAGGCTGACATACCTGAAGGCTCCCGGTGCTCTTGACTAAAAGTTTTAGACCGTCAGCAATTTGGTTGAAATAGTCCAAAACTACAAATCGAGCTGATGCTCAAATTTGTTTTTGCCCAGCAGGATTGCCGCTGTTGTACGGCCAGTGATCCTAACAGTGCCTCTGCCCAGGTCAGCAGGACCTCTATTTGTGCTTCAAATCGCTGCAGACCTGTCACAACAGCCCAAAGTGTACTCATCTTGCATGATGAAGCAAGCTGGGTAGCTCAAAGCCCCTACTCTGCTTTTGCAGTGGTGACCATTGACGTGTTGCAGTTCCTGCTAAATTGCAGTTAGATCCTATCCATAGGGCATACTTTCAACTAAACAGAGCATTGCCATGGTTGTGCTGCCATCTATGCTAGACAAGCTTTGGATACTTCCAACTTTTGCTTGGGAGGGGATATGGTTTCGACCTAAACTTAATTGTCCCCATAGGAAACCCCAACTGCAGCGTACTTTATGCTCAGAATATCTTTCAAGAACGTCGAAAAGCCTGATCTTACATTGTTCTTTGAACCAAAGAAGTGGTAGAGAGATGGTCTCCACCATGCTGATTGCAGCATCACAATGACTATGTAGATACTGTCTGAGTCGCTCCAGTGACCCTCATTGTCTCATCTTGTTGTCATGCAGGGTGGTGGTGGTGGTGGTGGTCTGTATGATGGCGATGCACATGTGCTGCCCCTAACTTCCACCAACTTCCCCACCTCAAAAGATCAGTCTGTGTATCTGGTGGAATTCTATGCACCTTGGTGAGACTTCAAGTGACCTTTTTTGCATACATCTATGTCAATTTCATCACAGTGTCCAGGAGCCAGGTCTGCAACATGTCTGTAACATGTCTGCAACAAGTAGGCAGGACTGGCTTGTCATGTCTGCAGGTGTGGGCACTGCAAGCAGCTGGCTCCTGAGTGGTCCAAAGTGGCTAAGTCTTTCAAGGGCATCGGCAAAGTTGCTGCTGTCAATTGTGAAGAGGACAAACAGCTATGTGGCAAACATGGGTATGTGGCATCCAGAATTCGTTGCTGATCCTGCACAGATTGTATTGCAGATGCATTCCTGGCTTGAGGTACTCTAATGTTGCCTGCGCACTTTCTTGCAGTGCTGCATGCAAAATACTGCCTTCAGATGGGTATACACACACAGCATTTTGCCTAGTCAGCTGTAGCAACAGGTTCTGCTGTCCTTCTGTGGTCACATCCATCACATTTGTTTTTGACCTGCATTGCAGTGAACTGCAGCTCTGAAACAAGCACACTCATCTGTGACATGTAAGTCATTCAGCAAGCAGCGACGGTGTCATTATGTTAGAGGGCGCTGATGGTGCAGGGTCAAAGGTTATCCAACCATCAAATCTGTGGTCAACGGCAAGCTGCATGACTACCAAGGGGACAGGTCTGCATCAGCCCTCAAGAACTGGGGACTCAGTCTTATCCCCAACAAGGTGGTCACAGTCAACAAGCCAGCTCAGCTGTCAGACTTCTTGCAACGGTGCAGCAGCAGCAGCAGCAAATCCGGCAAGGACTCAGCATCCTGGAGCCTGTGTGTGTTGCTGTTGACTGCCAAGAGTGACACAGCAGCGCTGTACAAGAGCTTGTCTGGGCAGTATGCTGGCAAGATTGCTTTTGGCGAGGCAAGGGGGTCCAATAAGGAGCTTTCTGATCGATTCAAAGTAGACAGGTGAGAGCACAGGAGCGTACAAAGTTGCTTTTATGGCACATCTTGCGCTAATCGTGACGCACATGCAGTCGGTAGGATACTTGCACTGCATCAGGTTGGCCGGGCAGGTAAGTGTGGCAAACATGAGTGGGCACAGCAGTATGTGCAATGCTGTTGGTGATGTATGCACTGTGACTGTTTGTGTGCATTTTCATCAGCCATACATGATTGTGGGGCATAGTGTCAGACACACTGCTTCCTGGAGGCTCTGCTTGCAACCATAGAATTCTCTTCAGGTCTATACATTTTCAGTGAGATTTGTTTGTGGGCTGTGTTGCAGTTATCCGTCGTTATTAGCCATTTGCAATGGTGATGAGTCGAGTGCACAGCGATATGAAGGCGAATTCAAGTCAGGCCCCATAACCAGCTTCCTTGAAAAGTTTTCAGATGGTCGAAAATGCAACTCCAGTAAGTTCACCTGCTTAGATCTCGTACTTGCTGCCACCATCATATGGCTGTGGTGCATGATTCTCTCCGTGGCCAATACACAGAAATGCATGTTCTGCAATGCAGTTTGAGGTCGACTTGTGCAGCACTGTAGGTGATGTGTTGCTCATGCCCTGTTTATGGCTGCAGTGGTCAAGCTAGATCCCAAGACAAATTACAGTCAAATGAAAGTCAAAGATCTGAAGCAGCTGCTGAAGGACCGAGGGGTTGATACCAGGGATTGCCTGGAAAAGACAGACTTTGTGAGTAAAGTTCAGCAATTAGCTGCAGCCTCTGCATAGCGTAAGGTCCGTAGCCCACCAGACTTACATAATGAATGAAGCAAGAACTGTAACAACAGTCCCAGCATCATTTACCTTGGTCTAGCTATTCTGCCAGTCATGCCAGCAGGGAGGACCTGGCAATGTACAGGATGTTTATTCGGCTTTCCAGCACAGTCTCATCATGATTTCGCATCACATCAAGGCATTGCTTGGAAGTTGCAATAATTTTGTGAGGACTAATGCCATGCAAGTCAGTCCTTTGCATCTAGTGTAGACTTGCAGCACAGTCAATCTGCTGATACACGGCATGGCTGTAGACGTTCAGGAGGTCTTCTTAGTTTCTGGTGCTGGGTGCTGATTTGCTCTCTGCCTGGCTTTGTGCCTGAGCTCCTGCCGTTTCATTGCTACCAGCATTCTGCTCAGACTGAGCAGATAGCAGACCTGTGGGCCAGCACACCACAGACTCTGTCAATGACACCACCCAACATAGATGTCAGGGAGCATACAAGCAGTCATGAGCTGAATGTGCCTGCTATAATAAAGCTTCAATTCAAAACATAACCTACCAAGATCACAAGCATGTCCAGTACTAATGGAGCTGACAGAACTGCGCTGATAAAGATTCCATTCTTATCAAAATATGGTTGCCCAGCAAAGCTCTGCCAATGTTGGCCCAGTACTCTGTTCAGCCTTTCTGATGTGTAAACCAGCAGCACTGCAGGCAGGGTATAGACAGTCAGCAAGGTCATGCAGGTCGTGTCGGGGAACATGGCCTCACCACTTACTGGCAACAACAAAGACGCCTGTCAAATATGAAATGTTCTTCCGGAACACCAAGACTGAGCAAAATAGCAGTGTCTGTATGCTGAGAACAGCAATGAGCCAGGTTTCCTGCATGGCAAATTGAT
>JAABUK010008651.1_pt1 | contig 14190 bp, 23 predicted proteins | sample 5559141 | NCBI WGS metagenome assembly JAABUK01 (sample SAMN10711869, study PRJNA513367) | rock metagenome | isolation source: Antarctica rocks | place: Antarctica: Victoria Land, Pudding Butte nord | collected 2016-01-03
GTAACTGCACCAACAGCACACTGTTTGCGCCAAGCATTTTCAAAACGTCTGACTGAAGTTGTTTCGGTGCTCCCAGGTGCAAAGAGACTTCGAGGAGCTGCCTGCACAAGCAGCAGATGCTTTGCGCGCCTCCCTGCTGGACTTGCTAATTCATTTTGCCACTGGCGCAACAGCTGTGAGGACACAAGTGTGCCTAGCCATTGCCGCCATGGCTGCACACATTCCATCAGAGCAGTGGGGCCAAGGTGGTGTTGTGATGTGGCTTGCTGAGAACCTTGGCAGGCAGTCACAGGAGGTGGCTCTGCCCTGCATGCTGGAGCTTCTCACAGTCATTCCAGAGGCAAGTTCACCCATGCAACCGCTACAAAGGCGCTGTGTCACGCTGCATGTGTCTCCACTCCATTCAGGCTGAGCCTTATCACAGCATGCTAGCAGAATTGCACTTCAGCACAAGCTCATGGACAACAGGGGCTCACATGCCCAGCAACAGAAAGTATCAAGTTCTGGGCTGGGGTCTTATGCAGGAAGTGGGCAGCTACCGGCCTGCAGTCCGGCCAGAGAGACGAAGGCAAATGCAACAGGAAGTGGTGGATGCAGCGCCGCACGCCCTGCAAGTTCTGGCCAGCTGCCTCAACCAGAAAGGTAGCCTCTGCACAGGCCATCACACCAGCCTCTATGAGTAAGAGTTGTTGGTGTCTGCATTGGGCCAGTGTACATGAGAAGTGTCTGGCAACAGTTGCCGTTCTGCTGTGCTCAATGCTTGCTGTTGTCATGCACAGCCGTAGGAGCTGGGTGCACATGCAGACTACAGCAACACACTCAGGTTGCTGCCAGTGGCTGCAGACAGCACATAAAATGTGGAGATACACGTGCTAGGTCTTGCCTGCCAAATGCTTCTGACTACGGCTAGCTTCAGGGCTGCAGTGCACCCACTAACCAGCTGTCATCAAACTGTCAAACTCAGCATACTGTACCTGCTTTGTCATTTTTGACTGTCATTCACACAATGCAGTCACATGAGATGGCAAATGTTAAGCCTTTCCACTCTAGGTGAAGCTTAGCCTTGAGGCTGGGCCGGACAGCCCTGTTCTGACCAGTGCCCCATATCACAATTGTCACCAAACCATTAGTGCTATAAATGCCGTAAGCTGTGTCGCATTTTGAGGTCCTCCCTTTATTATTTAAAAACACCAATGTACAGGCGTTCCAGCTGATCATTCTTGCCAGGTACCTACTACCTTCTGTCGCTTTGCAGGAGGGCATGTGAGGGGCCAGGTGCTACACGCCTTTGCAGCATGGCTAAGGCTCAGCGCTGGGGCAGGGCTGGACGGCCCAGCCCTGGCCAGTCATCCACTCACCAAGGCAGCTATGGAAGGCCTGAAGTCCACAGACACATTTGAGGACGCATCAGATGCTGTCTGTGAGCTTGTGCTGTGCACCTCTTCAAGAGGGAGCCCAGAGCCACAGATGATGCCTCTAGTACAACTGCTGGTGCCTGCGGTAAACATGCAGCAACTCTGCTCAGCTCCTCAGTGCTTGTCTGATGGCTCACATAATGTATGCCAGCTGGGGCTGTGTATTTCATGAAAAGGGCACCTGAAAAGGGCTGCTGGCACTGGACCGGGGTTTTAAGTAAAAATGTTGATGCCTGCAATGGGGAGCACAAACCAGAAGACCCTTCTGTCATGCTCATCATCCATGCATGGAAGACTGGTCTCACCCTTGAGTCAGTTCAGTACTTTCATGATGGCAGTCAGCATAACAAAACATGTTATGTTTTGTTGCGAGGGTCAAACTTAGATTGGACAAATCTCAGTTGCCGTCTGGATGTGCTTGTGACAGCTGCGCCAGCTGTGCACCTCATGTTCAGGGCAGTGTCACCCACAAATGCCCCTCCTGCAACTGCTCCCAGTTTGTTCTGACCCATCCATCAAAATTCCTGAAACTTACTTCATGCACTCTCAAAAATTCTCAAACTTCCTCAAACTTCCCAGAAATTGTCTGAAAATTCTCCTGATGAGTCTCAAAGACAGGAAGTTTACTTTGATTGAGATGTTGATATGGCCAGCATTAATATTACTGCACACAGTGTTGTGCCTGACACCAAATGGAACATGCAAAAAGAAGTTACCATCCTATGCTTCCTGGAACTTGCTGCTGTATCTTTAAGCGCATGCACTCAAATGGCCTGTTATTGTGCATATGGTTTACTTGCAGGCAGGCTTTGCTGCAGCAGTACGACAGGGTAAGACATGCAGCAGCTCCTGTGCAGAGATGCATCAAATCAGCAGAGCATGCATGCTATGACACAAGGCATCTGCAGGTCCTGATTCTCAGGCCATGTATTGTTGCAGCTCCACAGCAGGCGCCGAAACGCGCAACAGTGTGTGATTTCAACTTTTATGCATGTTGCAAAACCTTGCCTGCTAAAAAAAGTATGATGGTGTTTCTGCAGGTGATGGCTTTGCGGCCACGCTTTGTTGCAGCTGCACAACAGGCACAGCAGGCTGAGGACGGCAATGGCGGGGTATACGATGATGATGACGTTGAGGCAGTGAAGGGCATGGCCCGCCTGTTTGCTGAGCTGGGAGAGTCTTACACAGCCCTCATTGCCACAGGTACATGGGGTATTGTCACTGTATCCAGGTATCTGTAACAACCTGTACATTTTGCTCTGATCACATAACAGGCTTGTATTGCACACACTATTACATTGAGCTTAAGTTGACATTGTCATGTTGCTTACAGCATCTCCAGACTCCATGCAGCCAGTGGAAGCCCTGCTGGAGGTGGCGGCGTATCCTGATCAGGCCATCAGCAGCATCACCTTCAACTTCTGGCATCGCCTCATGCGCCAGCTCACTTCAGGCTTCTCGGGGCCCGAAGCTGCCCCGGGGGCCAATCAGGAGGGCGTAGCCAATACCCACAATGCGGTGAGCTTGAGACATAACCTTCTTCTCACATTCCTTTCACTACTTTGATGGTCTTGGTCGTTTGCTGCCCCGGGGGCAATCAGGAGGGCGTAGCCAATGCTCACAACGCGGTGAGCTTGAGACATGGCCTTCTCGTTATGAGTTTTGCACTGTTTTTATGCTCTTGGTCGCTTGCTGCTGAGGGCATGGCAACGGGAGGGCGTAGCCAATGCTCACGATGTGGTGAGCTTGAGACACAACCTTCTTTTTATGGGTTTTTTGTGTACTACTTTGGTGGTCATGATGGTGTTGTTTGACTCCTCCTGAGGGCATGGCAATGCCCATAATACGGTGAGCTTTAGACCTAACCTTCTTTGTATGTTTCTTTCACTGTTTTGATGGTCTTGGTCCTTTGCTGCCCCGGGGGCCAATCAGGAGGGCGTAGCCAATGCCCACAATGCGGTAAGCTTCAGATGTAACCTCCTTTTTATGTTCCTTTCACTATTGTGATGGTCTTGGTCTTTTGCTGCCGAGGGCATGGCAACGGGAGGGCATAGCCAACGCCCACAATGCGGTGAGCTTCAGACTTGTCCTTCTGTTTATGATCATTTTTTTGTTTGGTGTTCACGATGGCGTTTGACGTTTGCTCCTGAGGGCATGGCAATGCCCATAATCTGGTAAGCTTAAGAGTCAACCTTCTTTTCATGTCTGTGTTACTATGTTGATGGTGTTGATACTTTGCTGCTGAGGGCATGGCAAGGCATGTTGACACCCCTTGGGATCCAGTTTGATGCCATGCTTTGGTGGGAAGCATTGGCTATCAGAGCTCACCTTGTACACCTCATCTTTGTGACACAGACCACCAGATTGTCAGTTTGTATTTTGATGACATGATTTGGGGGGAAGATGAAAAGGCTGGACGTCTTTTGGCTTTGACTTGGGCAGAGATGGTGCAATTTCTTGGTGCATATGTGAAGAAGTGTTGCAGCAAAGCAAATGCCATGCTACAACTGCCCCGTTTGCATGTGCTACTTAGAGCCTTGCACGTCCAACCCTAAAGTAAGGCACACAGTGCGTGAGTGGATCTTTGATGGAGTGACTCATTTGCTCTTCTGTTGCGCCATTGGTTGATGCAGTGAAGGTGCATTGATTGCTTGATCTGCATCACACACTGCATGCACAAGTTTTGCATTGGATCATGTTTGATCCGCAATCATGTCTTATCAACGTCTTCTCTGCTTCCATAACACACAGCCTGGGCTCATGTTCAAAAGCTGCTCTGCAGCCCAGTTGTCTTCAATCAATCAATCAACAAATCAATCACTTTACATTTCTTGTCTTTAGGACAGGGGAGTCAACACACAATAAGCGGGAAAACAACATGAACTAAGCACTGAATATTCTTGCTGTTGTTCACAGGAGCAGCAACGACGCCTGGATGCATTCACAACAGCCTACCAACGATTGGTCACAGTGGTCGTTCACAATGTCCAGTATCCAAGCAACTACCACGAGTGGCACAGAGACGAGCTGCAGGAGTTCCGCCACAACCGATACGCCATCTCAGAAACTCTGGAAGATGCTGCTGGCAAGCCCCTTCTTCTTCCCTTGCTGCTGTCTCAAGACATCATGAAATGTGAAAGTGTGTTTTTCGCTGTCCCCAGACGTCAATTTATGCCAAGTCAGGTAGACACTGTGAAAGGGATATTTCTCTGGTATTTCTGAAATTAAAAGCGCTGCTTCTCCCTCTGTTGTTCTTTTTCTTTTGCCTGTGCCTGTTCTGCTCCTGCCCTACTCTTCTTCTTCTGCGCTTGTCTCACTCTTTGTCTCGCCTCGCTTGCTCCCGCCATCTCTTTCTTATTCTGCCAGTTTTGCCTAGTGGTGCTCTGTCCCCTGGAAGCCTGGTCTGCCTGCCTTTGGGATAGTGCCTGTGCGGCCCATCCCAGGGACAGAGCACTATTAGGCAATATCATATCATCACAACAGTGCCTGGCAACACCAGCATGCAAGTTAGGAGTCTTACACTGATCCTATGCACCTGCTTTCTCAGAATGGCGTCTGGTTTCTCAAGCGCATCTGAATGGCATTTCAATGGCATCTTTATGGCACACCACACTCATCTACTTGCACCACACCAACGGAGTCACAGCATAGCAGACTTCACTGAAGAATTCTGATGAGCCTGCTGCCTCATTTGGCTTATTCAGCCAAACTGCGGAGGTAGCATTGGCCTGATGAGACAGCAGACATACTTACTCACACTTGTGCATTCTGACTCTGCATATGTGCTGAACTCTGCTTGCCCAGCAAGAATACTGAGGTGGCATTGGCCGGGTAAGATGGCACGTGTATTACCTTTGAATGACTGAAGTTTGTGCATTCTGTCTGTGCAGATGTGTTGGGCTGGCAGGCAACGCTGCAGCTGCTTGTGCGGCCGTTGCAGCAGCTGGCCACGAACTTTGACTGGCGAGTGGCTGAAGCCTCCCTCTACTGTGTCAGGTAGACCAGCTTCAACATTTTTGGAACCATTTCTCGATTTATGCGCGTCACCTCTGCGCCAGGGCCATGCTCATCTTCTCTGTATCTTTTCAAATTGTAACAGACGAAACCAGACTTATCAATGCAGCAGCACTGTGATATCACCATGTGGTGGAAATGGGCTTTTAGGCGTGCCAGCTTTACATTGCAGCAGCAGCAACAGCAGCAGTGTGGCACCAGCAAAGCAAGTGCTGTGAAGGGGGCTGTCCAAGCTAGTCCTTGTTCCGGAAAAGATGCATTCTTGAGCAGGGTTGACCTGTTGAGCAAATCTGTTGCAAAGACTATAGTGCCAGTCAGCATACATGTCCTTGGGCAGTGTTTCAGAGTCAGTTGATGGCGTGAGCTCTGTGAACCTTCCAGTGCAAGAAAACCAACAGCCAGCATCAAATTTAGGAGTCTCTGATATGTCAGGTTCAGCAGCTGCTGAAAGCAAGTCAGGGCTGGTACCTTTTGTGATGCTGTTTTCGCCGCCAATGCGCATTGTTGTCTTGCTGCACAGCAATCTCGCTTTGCATGCTTCTGCATGTTCAGTGGTCACCACCAATCACTAAACATCATATCAACACACAGATCATGGCCGCTGTTGACGCAAGTCAGTGTGCAGACAGCAACTGTATTGTTAGAAAGCTTTGTATTTCTGATTGAATCATTGCACACATCTTTCTCGCCTTCAGTTTCTCCTGAGGGCTTTTTGCAACAAAGCTGCTGCTGCTGGCTCCTCACCCTCCACGCCTCAAAGCAGTGTACCTCTGATTGCTATGATTATTACCATTGTCATTGTTATCACTACTAATGGGTACAATCATCAATGTTTTCCTTAGCGAGATCATAAATATTCATGCTACCCTTATCATGACCGTTCTAAATGTTATCATCAATGTCATGTTACACATCCCAGCTGGCACAGACAAGTTGCACAGACTGTGGTTGTGGTGGTGGTTGTGGTTGTGGTTGTGGTTGTGGTTCTACTGCTTTGGAGAGACAAGACTTGTCCCGCACGTACCTAGCTCATCATGAGCTGGAAAGCGAACTTATTGATATTATCATTATTAATATTATCATTCCCATTCTCATTCCCATTCCCATTCTCATTCTCATTCTCATTATCATCATTGTTATTATGATGTTTTATCATTTGATTATTAGTACTACTATTATTATTATTATAATTATTACTATTATGATTATTATGGGTGCAGGTCGATATGCAGACAGAACATCCCTGCAGGAGAGCCACTGCTGATGTCCCTCTTCAGCAGCCTGCTCAGCATGCCCACAGACCATGATGCTGGCACACTGCAGTACACAGTGGCCATGATGATCGGCTCATATGCTGCCTGGCTGGCCTCCACTGTGAGAGTGGAACAAAGGGGGCAGCTGTTGGTCTCCCAGATGCTTCAGCTGCTCATGAAATGTAAGCTTTAGCTCTGGGCTGCAGCCTCAGGAGACTTCTCTTACGACTGCCAATTAATGTAGAATACCCTGATGCATTTTTGTCTTCTCAGGACATGCAGGCTTGCTTGTGCATGAACTGCTGCTGTTTGACCCATGCAAAGCTTCCAGTCCGCTGCCGCATAAAGTGGAGGAAAACATTCCATTTTGACGTTCTGCTCACGGCTGGAGCAATGATCAGCATTGGCATTTGCATTGCATCTCATTGACACTGTTGATGCTCGATTCACCTGTTGGGCAAGCAAGGATCAATGCCACATCAGCATCTCCTGCTCATGTTGCTCATGTTGCTCAAAACAACACAGGCAGATCAAACACAAGTCAGCTAGTCTGGACAGGCTTGTTGTGAGCATCACATAGCTTGTGTTGCTCACTGTTGCGCTGAAAAGAGTATATCCTGCAGCATTCTAACGAAGAGTAGATGTGCAGCTTTGGAGCATTCAGAGGCAGCTGGTGCAGCGGCCACCGCCATCAGGCACATCTGCCACAGCTGTGGCAAGTACCTGGCAGCTTCCCACCTGAACGCCCTGATGCAGCTGTACCAGAAGGTGCAGGGGCAGGGGGCAGCAGCCCCAGCAGGCAGCCACAAACTACTGGAGCAGGATGTACAAGCCGTAAGTCTCCATGTTGATCTTCTTGGACCTTGTCATCATGCACACGTGGTCTGAAAGACGACTTGTACATACTGAGCAAGGTAGCAAAGCAGTTATCCTGAAGCTGAGCGGAGGATTAGGATCTCTGGAGGACAGTGCATGCATCATGCACAATATACACAGAGACAAGTGTGGGAGAGTATCACCTTTGTGTTGATTATAGACAGAATTGGTGTGTCTGCACTAGTGCAGATGCAATGGACAGAAGGGAATCAACATTTGTAATTGCGACAGCATTGACACGATCACCAAGATCTACAACATCTTCTGATGCAGAAACGAGGTTCTGCTGTCCCCTGACTTTTGATCTCCAATTCAGGATGCTTCTGTAGAGATATCGACATTTTGAGATTCCAGAACCTGCCCTGCCATCACTTGCTCACAAGTGTGCATTTGGAGGGTGGCAGACTTACCAGTGCTCGTCACACACACACGCACATACTGCTCACATGCTGCTTTGACTTGATCACAGGCTTTGTATGTCATTCTGCTATGTCTATGATCCAACAGGAAGCCCCAGGAAGAACACAATGCATACAGGCAACCATACAGATAACATAATGTAGCTTAACATAGGGTGTAGGGTTAAGAGTTTGTCTAAACAAAATGTACAAGCCATCACATAACAAAGTACAACATGATCCAGTACAGCGTAACTGTGTATGGATATAGTCATATACAGCAGTAATGTATGATGTGTTGTATTGTGCTGTTACTTATCGTGTTGTACTATCGTATGTATAGCTGTGTATGATGTCATGTATGTACACATACAGTATGATACAAAGTTTCCATGTGATTGGTACCTGCAGGTCATAGAGGCTGTTGCGTCTGTGGTGTCCTGCCTGCCAGGAGATACTCAAGCAGCAGCAACACGCGCTCTGCTGGACCCCATCATGACTCCCTTGCAAGCGCGCTTGCAACAGCCCCAGGCAAACGGGGCAGGGCCGGCCCAGCAGCCCTCAGAGGATATGGAGCATGTTGGGGCGTTTGTGGACAGGCTAGGCACTGTCTTCAAGTAACCCTTCAGCCTCCCAGCGTGTGTGCATGACTCATCTTCTGTTGTGGATACAATGGGTTCTGCTGTGCGTGAACACAAGGGTCACCTTTAATTGTGACATGCGTGATAGTGAAGTTAGCATGAAGGCATGTCACAGGCTAGGCACTGTCTTTCAGTAACCCTTCCTTCTTCCAGTGTGTGTGCATAACTCATCTTGTGTTGTAGAAAATCCTCACTATTCAACCGAGTATGTGTGCCCCTGGGCAGCCTGGTATAATACTTGGCTTATCATTAAATTGATGCTGAAAGGTGTAGTCTTTTCTTGATTCTTCTTTCTGCCAGCTAAATGCCACTGAGCATTGCCACCAGGAGTTGTAGCTTCCAGTGTGACTACAGAAACCATTTACATGGCTTCACAACCTGCATGTAATCGGCTTTCTTTTCAAAATATGTCAAATTCACCACTGGGCAGCCCGGTACAATATTCTCCTTCTCATTAAATTGACGCCAAAAGGCGTAGTCTTTTCTTTTCTTTCTGAAATCCACAAAGAACATCGATTCTGTGCAGGCGCATGGGTGAGCCTGGCTTGGCAGCAGCCAACCTGGCCCACAGCTGGCCACTGCTGGTCACAATCCTTACGCAGTACAGCGGTAACGACCGGGTAACAGAGAAGACTGGGCGTGCCATCAAGCAGGCGCTGCAGACCTCTAGGACGGCTTCGGCTGGAATGCTCCAGCAGGTTCTGGAGACTGTGGCTCGCCAGTTCCACTTGACTGGCCACCCATGCATGCTGTACATTGCCAGCGAGCTGCTGAAGACCTTCGGTGGTGACGCTCAGTATCAGGCAGCCCTAGGTGGGTCCCATACTTACTGGCTGAAGTGTGAATGTGGGGTTCTGCATAAGGGAGGGCCTATTCATGCTGTACATTGCCAGCGAGCTGCTGAAGACGTTTGGTGGGGCCGCTCAGTATCAGGCAGCCCTAGGTGGGTCCCGCAAGAGTGTTTTTGCACTGAAAACTATTTTGGAAAAAGTTGCCAAAGCTTTTTTTTCGAAAAAACAAGTGTACTTTTTTCCGAAAACAGGAGTCTCTGCTTAAAGGATCAGGCAGCCCTAGGTGGGTACCACACGTACTGGCTGAGAATCGTGCATCTGGGATTTTGCCTAACTGAAGCACCTTTGCTGGATCCCTACCTGAGTCCATGCATTGATTCAAGCATGGCGGCAGAAAATAAGTCGGTGGATGTAGCAGTTGAGAAGCAAGGGCTATAAAGTTGCTCTGAAGCAATGCATTACTACACTGGGGTTGCCTTCCTGTTGGTTAGCTGTGCTGTCTGCACACTAGTTGCATATCAGCAAGCACCCGTGGTTTGATCTTTGCGAGTGTCCCTGTGAGCATGACACTTGCAGCAGTGATGCCCTGTACCAGCGGCTTAACGTAGTGAGACACACCTGAGTGTGGAGCGTGTGACTTGTGCAGACATGCTTCCTTGCGCTTGTGACTGCCTTGCTTGGTGGTTGCACAACACAGGTGAATGTTGCATGCTTCACAGTGAGCTGCAGAAGACCTTGAGTGGGTTTTGCAATAACAGGTGACCATACATGATGTGTGTGTGTCTGTGTCTGTGTGTGTGATGGCAAGGTTTTCCGTGGAGCCTGCCGACCAATGCTTGTCACTGTCCCTTGTCAACAGGCGTCCACTGACTCTGAAGACAGCCTGCAAGCTGGCTAGAGCTTGACACTCCCTTTGTTGGACACAATTGACAATAAAAGGAGTGTCACCCTGTAGCCAGCTTGCAGGCTGTCCACAGTATGAGTGGATGCCCAGGCCGGGTGACAGATGCCAATCCTAGCTGCATCAGCTGAGCTTTGCTGGGCAATGGTTGAGACCTTCACATGGACACAGTCAAATTCATTGAATACCAATGACCCTCACATGGGTACTGTCATCAAAGTCTAAAGACATTGAATTTCAATGCACAATTTGTCAATACAAAAGAGCTTCCTGCAAATGTTGGGTGTGTGTGGTACAAGTCTGGTCCTGCCAGGAGGATCTGTTCTTTCCAAAAGTAGATTCGCAAGGTCCCTTGTGCTTTGGATTTTCCCCAAAAGTAGATTCGCAAGGTCCCTTGTGCTTTGGATTTTCCCAAAAAAATAGATTCGCAGGGTCCCTTGTGCTGTAGACAGCCTGCATGAATGATTGCATGATTTGTTGTGCCTGCAGGGCAGCTCTTCTCAGCCATAGTCACAAAGGCCCTCCAGGGTTTGCCAACCCTAGCAGCCTTTGACCACAACCCAGACACGGCTGACGACACCTTCCTGCTGATTGACAGGGCTGTCCGGTACAGCCCTGGCGTGGTCTTCAACCCTCAGATGCTGCCTCTCATTGCTGATGCAGCAATGACAGGCGTTCTGGTGCAGCACAGGTGAGCCACCCAACTCTTGTGCACTGTCACCACACCACTTTGCTCAAAACTGACACATGCTCATTGAGAGTTGTGATGGCAAAGTTGATTTTGTTGCACACCACATACACCTGTGCTTTCAAACCAGGATGTCTGATGAGTCACGACTGGCTCCACACCCCAGACTGTAAGTTATAAAATGGAAAAATGAAAAATGCAAAGGCCTGGGTACCATGACAGGGTGAATGTGCAGGCAAGATGAGAACAGCAGGGTTTGTTGACAGAATTGTGTCTGGGAGATAGTAGGATGCTGCACATGCTGTCAGTGAATGCAATGCTGAACATGCTGTCAATGCATGCGATGCCGAACATGCTCTCAGTGCATGTGATGCTGAACATGCTGTCAGTGAATGTGACGATGAACATGCTGTCAGTGTATGTGATGCTGTGTGCATGCTGTCAGCAGTTTGCATGGAGGCAGGCCTGTGGACAGTGACAACAATGCAGCACAGCATCATGTGTGTGTCTATGCTGCTGACTGTGCGCAATTTTATCAACAATAAAGATCTTCATGAACATTTGCCATCAGAATAGTTACTTTTCATTTGTAATGAAAGGTCTATATTCTGGTTATAAACAGGTGGAACAGATATGCTCTGCTGTGTGGTGCGCCTGTTGCAGTCTGATTGTACTCACCTGCTCCTGTCTGTTGTCTGCCATCTATGTCTACAACTGGGCATGAGCCTGTCTACGCATCTGGCTGCTTTTCTTTTTACCTGACCCTTGCATTTGAGCTCCAACCCTGACAGACCTTCCAGGAAAAACACTCAACTCCCAATATTTCAGATGGCTTTGCTTTCATGTTGCAGGGAAGCCTGCCTCTCCATCATTTCAGTGCTGCGGCGGCTGCACGACACCAATCACCCTGATAGGGAGGTGGACTGCTCACAGCAGCAACAGCAGCAGCTGCGTGCAGTGATGGAGCCTCGGGACCCCCTGTTGGTGCGCATCCTGTTTGGGGGTCTGCTGGGGGCCCTCCCCAAGTCTAGGGTGGATGACATTGCGGCCGTGCTGTATGACATGATACATGTGAGCTTCTCTGCTGCGCTTTTGGCTCTGTGTATGCACACACAGTGAGATGGTGAGTGAAATGATCAGGACTGGTGAATTGGTGAGGCATTGTGTAGCGATTAGAGATGGTGATGAATGGGACCTCTTGTTGTTCTGTTGGCTCAGAGTTCCTGCACAAGTCTAGAGCTTTGCAGTTTGTATGGCACAATGAATTCACTGTATACGCTGCAAAGTCAAGACGTGCAGATATGGGCAAGTATGAGATCAGTATGTGCCATGCCTAACACAATATACTGTCATGAACTCTGTTTGTTTACATCCTATGCAATCAACATAAAGAAGCGATTGACTTCTTTTACCATCTACGTGCTTACACATGGTGCACACACAGAGCCCCTTGCTGATCTGAGAACTCTCACCGAAGAGCAATGCAGAGCATAGTATCGGTCGCCAATCAACAGCATCCAGAACACTCAACACGTCATTTGCTTGCAATGGAAGACAAAAGTTGTCCTCCAGGCATGCTTGCAAGCAAAATCACTACTCCAAGTTTAATGCTTAATGCTGGGAAGCGTCAATGCTGACACCGTTGTCCTGAGCACTCAGCCAGTCTAAAACTTCCTGCACAGGCAGATCTTGAGCAGGCAGATGCATGGCAATGCATGTCATTCTCAGCCTGCATCACAAGAGGCCTTCTGCCTTACATGCACCTGTTGGCTGATCCTATTGCTGAACAGTATTGCGTGTTCAGCATTGACACTGCGAGACATGCCTAGCAAACAAAGAACTAAAATGGATGTTTTAAACAAACAGGACTTATTCTGCAAGAGCGGTTTTTGTTTGAGGAAACCAACTGCTTGCAAGTGCCTAGCTCATCATGAGTTGGAAAGCGTTTTTAACTATTAATGTTATTTTCAAATGCTTGCAGGCATACAAGGCAGCAGCATACCCCTGGCTGACATCAGCGCTGGCAGCCATCCCTGAGCAGGCAGCCACTCAGGCAGACAAGCAGAGCGTCATCACAGCAGCCCAGAGCCTGGCAGCAGGAGTGGATAACCGATGGTAAAACCACTTGCTAACATGTCTGCAAAATATTGATGAGCCTGAGGCTACCCCCCAGGCGCTTTTGAATTCAAATTTGCACTAAGAAACAGGCGTCCCTAACAAAGAAAAAGGTGTTTCTGCATCCTGCAGAGATTAATGCTGGGTGGTCAACAGCTGCTGCAAACCTGATTTGTTGTGTCTTGTCCAGATTCCCCCCTCCCTCCTCAATCTACGTCATTGGCAGCTTACAGTCTTGATTCTGTGCGCTTTCATACTGATCCCAACGAAAGTGAGATGGTTGTAACTGCTGGCATGCCCGTTATGCATACATAGATGCAAAACACGTCTCATATTACTCATCTTTTCATGTTGCTCACTGTTCCCTGCAGGGATCTTGAAAGCTCCCTGGATGATCTCAGCGAGGTTTGTCGGCGCAACAGGCACAGCATGGAAGCTGCAGTCAGAGCGCTGCTACCCCCTGAGCTGTATCAGACAGCCATGCCAAACTTATCTTGACATATGCATTGTGTTTGATACTCACTCGCACCGTCAGAGGTTTTAATCAATTGCAGCTTCTGTCTAAAAAGCGCAAAGTAGCCATGCAATCTCACCTTGATTGAGCTGCAACAGACTTGTCGTTTCGATATGCAGCTACAAGCAAAGAAGGTGTAGGCAAGTCAAGCAACTTCTGGCCTTTGCGCTCTCTTATTGTGCACATGTGCATGCACACCTCCTCTCTGTGCACACGTGGTCTTTGTTATTCTTTAACGTGTAACTACCTGTGTGCTAGGGGGTATAAGAAACTTCACTTTAGGTTTGCAATGCTGTTAACACGAGCCCAAGTCGTGGATCAATAGCTATTCGTGCAATCACTAGGTGCATCATCACATGTGACCAGGTGCAACTCGCAAATTGTCAAGGGCTCTTTCACTACAAATTCAGGGGGGTAACTTCGCCAGTACTTTGCCGGCAATCCCAGTGCAGAAAAGATTGCCAGGCAGTTGCCAACGACTTTGCCATCTATTTCAGTGTTGTGGCAACTGTGGCAAACCGCTGTTTGCCGGCAAAGTGTATAGTGCAAATCGGCAAAGAATACGCAATGCCAGAGGTTGCCGA
>JAABUK010008652.1_pt1 | contig 14188 bp, 12 predicted proteins | sample 5559141 | NCBI WGS metagenome assembly JAABUK01 (sample SAMN10711869, study PRJNA513367) | rock metagenome | isolation source: Antarctica rocks | place: Antarctica: Victoria Land, Pudding Butte nord | collected 2016-01-03
ACCTGGTCTTCCCAGACTGGGCCACCCTCATGCAAACCCTGATCGACTCGAAACCCCCACCCGACATCGAAGCCCAGGTCGCCAGGTGATGATCTCACCGTCCGTAGCCGACTTAGAACTGCTGCCGGCGCTGGTGCGGCTGTCGCTCGTGCCCTACCGGACCGTGCTCCGGTTCGAGCGGCGCATCTCGCACGAGGGCATGATCAGCGTCGGCGGCAACACCTACAGCGTGCCCGACACAGCCCGGCGCCGCGTGCTGGAGGTCCACAGCATGGTCGACGAGATCCGCATCCTCGACGACGGCGTGCTGATCGCATCCCATCCTCCCCTGCAGGGGCGCCACCAGGTGCGCATCGATCCCGCGCACCGCAGGCCCCAGGCCGCGGCCCGACAGCCCGCCAGGGTAGGCGCCAGCCAGCCTCGGCCGTGCCGGCGACGTCGTCGCGCGCCGCTCGCTCGACTTCTACGGTGCGCTGGGCCGGGTGCTCGCCACGAAGGGCACCGCGTGATGGGCGCCCGCACCGAACCCGCCCCCTCCGCCGTGGACCGCATCAAGGCCAACCTCGTCGGGCTGCACATGCCGCGCGCGCTGGAGATCGTCCCGGCGGCGGAAACTTGTTCTTTCAACTGGTCAACGCCCGCTACGAACAGTGCGCCATGATCCTTACGTCAAACCGCGGGTTTGCAGAATGGGGCGGGGCTTTTGGCGACCCCGTCGTCGCAACCGCCTTGCTGGACCGTCTTCTGCACCACGCCGTCGTCGTGCAGATCGAAGGCTCCAGCTACCGCCTCCGGCAGCACGCCGACCTCGTGCCCGAGCACATCCGGTCCAAGGCTGCGTAATCCGGTTCCTCCGCAAGCCGCTGCGCGGCCTGCGACACGTGCCGCGGGTGATCGTGACCGACAAGCTGCGCGGCTACGCGGCCGCGAAGCCCGAGGTCCTGCCCGGCGTCGGGCACCGGCAGAGCCGCCACCCCAACAGCCGGGCCGAGGTGTCGCACCAGCCCACGAGGCGGCGAGAGCGGCAGATGCAGCGGTTCAAGCCAGCGCGCCACGCCCAGCGCCTCCTGTCCGCCCACGGCCGCACCCACGACCACTTCCAGCTCCGCCGCCCTCGCCTGACCGCCGACCAGCGCCGCGCCGCACGCGACGCCGCTTTCCGCACCTGGCGCGGGGTGGCCGGCGTCGCGCCAGGCGCGTGAGGAACTGATCAGCCGCAAGCCCTCGGCGTTGCCTCAACCCTCAACCTGACAACGCCTGCGTGGCTGATGATCTCGGCCAGGAACCGGGAACCAGGGTAGCTCGGGCAGGCAGGTGTCGTCATCCCGCTCGCCTACCCCAGGTCAGCCGCATCTCGAACGTGGTCGGCAGCCAAGTTGACGATGCCCGGTTGACCCCGCCACCTGACCAGAGCCACCATCACGGCACCGGAGACGGCCCGGCCGGGTCCTCTCCACACAAAACGCAATGCACCCAGATGCAGGGACGGAGGGGACGGCCATGGATTTTGCATTCTCGGACAAGGTGGAGGCGCTGCGCGGGCGGGTGCAGGCATTCATGGACGCGCACGTCCATCCCAACGAGGACACCTATACCCGGCAGCAGGCCGCCGCCGCCGACCGCTGGCAGCCCGTGCCGGTGGTGGAAGACCTGAAGGCCCGCGCCAAGGCCGAAGGTCTGTGGAACCTGTTCCTGGCCCACAGCAAGCGCGGCTTCGGCCTGACCAACCTGGAATACGCGCCGCTCGCCGAGGTCATGGGCCGGGTACAATGGGCGAGCGAGGTGTTCAACTGCTCCGCCCCTGACACCGGCAACATGGAAACGCTGGAGCTGTATGGGACCGAGGCGCAGAAGGCGCGCTGGCTCGCCCCGCTGCTGGAGGGCGAAATCCGCTCGGCCTTCTGCATGACGGAGCCGGACGTGGCCTCGTCGGACGCGACCAACATCCAGACCCGGATTGAGCGGCAAGGCGACGAATACGTCATCAACGGCCGCAAGTGGTGGTCGTCCGGTGCCGGGGACCCGCGCTGCGCGCTGCTGATCGTCATGGGCAAGACCGATGCCGGCAACCCCGACAAGCACCGCCAGCAGTCCATGGTCCTGGTGCCGCGGGACGCGCCCGGCGTCACCATCGAGCGGATGCTGCCGGTGTTCGGCTTCGACGACGCGCCGCATGGCCATGCCGAGATCGCCTTCCGCGACGTGCGCGTGCCCGCGGAGAGCATCCTGCTGGGCGAGGGCCGCGGCTTCGAGATCGCGCAGGGCCGCCTCGGGCCGGGGCGCATCCACCACTGCATGAGGACCATCGGCGTGGCCGAGCGCGCGCTGGAGATGATGTGCCGCCGCGCCCTGTCCCGCCACCCCTTCGGCAAGCCGCTGGCCGACCAGGGCGTGACGCAGGAGCGCATCGCCAACAGCCGCATCATGATAGACCAGGCCCGCCTGCAGGTGCTGCATGCCGCTTGGAAGATGGACACGGTCGGCAACAAGGCGGCGCGCAAGGAGATCGCCTCCATCAAGGTGGCGGTGCCGAACATGGCGGGCCAGGTCCTGGACTGGGCCGTGCAGATGCATGGCGCAGGCGGCGTGTCGAACGACTTCGGCCTGGGCAAGATGTTCGCCGGCATCCGCACCATGCGGATCGTGGACGGGCCGGACGAGGTCCACCGCCAGCAGATCGCGCGGTTGGAGCTGGCCCAGTACAGGAACGCGCGCCCCAGCAGCCTGGCGGCGGAGTAGTGGCGGGGCTGCCCGGCCGCGGCGGGGCCGCGGCCAGGTGACGGCCACCGGCGCAGCGGTCCTGGTCGAGCCGCTTGCGGGCCACCGCTTCGACGAGGGGCGGCTGGCGGAGTACCTCCGCGCCAACCTGCCGGGCTTCGCCGGGCCGCTCGACGTGCGGCAGTTCCAGGGCGGGCAGTCCAACCCGACCTTCCACCTGCAAACCGGGGCTGGCGAGTTCGTGCTCCGCAAGCAGCCGCCCGGCACGCTGCTGCCCTCCGCGCACGCGGTGGACCGCGAGTATCGCGTGCAGGCGGCGCTGGCAGGCTCGGCGGTGCCGGTAGCGCCGGTGCGGCTGCTGTGCCGGGACCGGGACGTGATCGGCACCATGTTTTACGTCATGGACTACGTGCCGGGCCGGGTGTTCACCGACCGCGCCCTGCCCGGCCTGCCCTCCGGCGAGCGCGCCGCGATCTACGGCGACATGAACCGTGTCATGGCCGCGCTGCACGGCGTGGACTTGCGCGCGGCGGGGCTGGAGGGCTTCGGCAAGCCGGAGGGCTACGTGGGCCGGCAGATAGATCGCTGGACCCGGCAGTACCTGGCCGCCGCTGTGGACCCCGTGCCGGAGATGGACCGCCTGATGGCGTGGCTGCCCCTGCACAACACGGCGCGGGACGAGACCGCCATCGCGCACGGCGACTTCCGCCTGGGCAACCTGCTGTTCCATTCGACCGAGCCGCGCGTGGTCGCCGTGCTGGACTGGGAGCTGGCGACGCTTGGCCATCCGCTGGCGGACCTCGCCTACAACTGCATCCCCTGGCGCTTGCCCGTGGCGATGGAAGGGCTGGTGGGCGCGGACGCGCCGGGCATCCCGGACGAGGCCGGATACGTCGCGGACTACTGCCGCCGCACAGGGCGGGACGGGGTGCCGGAGCTGGACTTCTTCGTGGTGTTCTCCCTGTTCCGCTGGGCCGCCATCGCGGCGGGCGTTTATCGCCGCGCCCTGGACGGCAACGCCGCGGACGCACGGGCGCTGGACGTCGGCACCAAGTTCCGCGCGCTGGCCGAGGCGGCATGGGCGCTCGCCCAACGGATTTGACGCGGAAGGAAGCGGCCTTGGACCAACCCTGCGTCGGACGGGTGCTGCTGACCAACGACGACGGCGTGGACGCGCCCGGCATGGCGGTGCTGGAGGAGGTCGCCCGCGAGCTGGCGCGCGAGGTCTGGGTGGTGGCGCCGGAGCACGACCAGAGCGGCACGTCGCACGCGGTCAGCCTGCACGCGCCGCTGCGGCTGTCGCGCCGGGGGGAGCGGCGCTTCGGCGTGGCCGGGACGCCGGGCGATTGCGTGGTGATGGCCGTGCGCTACCTGATGGCGGACGCCCCGCCCGACTTGGTGCTGTCCGGGGTCAACCGCGGCGCCAACCTGGGGATCGAGACCGTGTTCTCCGGCACGGTGGGCGCCGCGATGACGGCGCTGCTGCTCGGCCTGCCGGCCATCGCGCTCAGCCAGGCGTTCAGCCAGCGCGAGCCGGTGCGGTGGGAGGTCGCGCGCCGCTTCGCCCCGGCGCTGGTCCGCCGCCTGCTCGCCGTGCCGGGATGGGGCGCGAGCGCCTGCCTGAACGTCAACTTCCCGCACGCCGACCCCGGCGAGGTCGGCCCGGCAGTCGCCACGCGCCAGGGCGCCGGGCTGGTGCGCGGAATAGACGTGGTGGCCCGCACCGACCCGCGCGGGCATGACTACCATTGGCTGCAGTTCCGCCGCGGCCCCGGGCCGAACGCGGAGGGCACCGAGGCCGCCGCCATCGCCGCCAAGCGCATCGCGGTCACGCCGCTGCGCTTCGAGCGGACGGACGACGACGCCCTGCTGTGCCTTGCCGCAGCCATGGCTGCTCCGGCCTGACACCCCGCGGCGGGCACCCGCCGGCGAACCGCCTCAATTGCGCCGCACGGGGGCTGCCAGGCTCCGCCTCGCCAGCAGGACATTGGCGCGGTTGGCGCACGGGGCCATTGCACAGCCTGAAGCAGAGCTTTGACATGGCCGGGCGCATGGCGACATACCTTGGGCAACGAAGTTCGCCACCGGCCGACGTGGGATGCCGTTGGACACGCAAGCAGAGGGGACACGCGGATGGACAACACGCCACCGGCCAAGGCGCTTCCCTTCACGCACGCGCTGGCGGCGTTCCGCGCTGCGGCAGGTGACCCGGCCCGGGTGGCGCTGACCTATTTCGACGCATCAATCAGCTACGGCGCCCTCGACGCTGCAAGCGACGCCCTCGCCAGCCGGCTGCATCGGGACGGCGTGCGTCCGGGCGACCGCCTGGCCCTGTATATGCAGAACACGCCGGGGTTCGTCATAGGCCTGCTGGCCGGCTGGAAGCTCGGGGCCGTTCCAGTGCCGGTCAACCCGATGAACCGGGAGCGCGAGCTGACCATGCTGTTCGCCGATTGCACCCCGGCCGCGATGCTGTGCCAGGACACGCTGTACCAGGGCGTGGTCCATGCCATGCCCGGCAAGCCCGCCATCATCGTCACCTCCTCGGCGCGCGGCTGGCAGGCCCGCAACGACCCCAGGCTGTTCCCGCCGGCTTCCGACGCACCCATGGCAGTGCCGGGGACGGCCGATCTCTCCACCGTCATCGCTGTTGCCACGCCCTTCGCGGCCCATCCGGAGGCGCCGGACGATGTGGCCTTCATCGTGTACACCTCCGGGACCACGGGCGTCCCGAAAGGCTCGGTCAACACGCACCGGGCGGCCATGCACTCCGCCAACGCCATGTGCGGCGTCCTGGGGCTGCACCCTGGCGAGCCGATCCTCGGCCTGGCGCCGCTGTTCCACATCACCGGGCTGGTGTGCCAGGTGCTGAGCGCCTTCGCGCTGGCGGCGCCGCTGATCCTGTCCTACCGGTTCGAGCCCGGCGTGATGCTGGACGCAATCACCGAGCACCGGCCCGGCTTCGGCATCGGTGCCATCACGGCCTACGTCGCGATGATGAACCATAGGGATGCCAAGCCGGACAGCTTCGACCCCATCCGCCTGGTGTACTCCGGCGGCGCCCCCGTGCCCGCCAGCGTCGTTGACCAGTTCGCCGCACGGTTCGGCAAGCTGATCCGCAACGGCTTCGGCATGACCGAGACGAACGCCCCGGTGATCATCACGCCGCCGGACGAGCCGTCCCGCGTGGATCCGGCCAGCCAGGCACTGTCCATCGGCAAGCCGATGCCGGGGCTGACGATCACCGTCCTGGCGGAGGACGGCAGCCCGGCCGCGGCTGGCGAGACGGGGGAGCTGGCCTTCACCTCCCCCAGCCTGACCAGCGGCTACTGGAACAGGCCGGAGGAGACGGAGGCCGCGCTGTCCGCGGACGGGTTCCGCTCCGGCGACGTGGGCTTCGTGGACGCGGACGGCTGGGTGTTCCTGATCGACCGCAAGAAGGACATGATCAGCGCATCCGGCTACAAGGTATGGCCGCGCGACGTGGAGGACGTGCTGTACATGCACCCGGCCGTGCGCGAGGCGGCGGTGGTCGGCGTCCCGGACGCCTACCGCGGCGAGACGGTGAAGGCGGTGGTCAGCCTGAAGCCGGGGCAGACGGTGGAGCCGTCCGAGCTGACCGCCTTCTGCCGCGAGCGGATGGCGGCCTACAAGTATCCCCGCCTCGTCGAGATCGTGGAGGAGCTGCCGAAGACCTCGACCGGCAAGATCATGCGGCGGGCGTTGCGCGGCTAGGCCGGCCTGGGCTAGGCGGCAGGCCAGAAGCAGGCAACGATGAAGCCGCAGATGGCGCGGGACGCAACGACCGGCCCAGGTGACGAACCTGCTGAGCGATCCGCCGGACCTGTTCTACGTCGGCGCGACCACGAACGAGGCTGAGTACAAGCCAGCCCCTACAATAAGCTGCACTGTTCGTCCTGGAACGTGGACCAGGCGGCGGCGCTGCTGATCCGTTCGGCGGCAGCGGCCAAGACTGCCGGCATGCCGCGCGGCCGCTGGGTGTTTCCGCTGGCGCATGCGGAAGCGAACGCGATGGTGCCAGTGTCAGCCCGCGTCGATCTGCATGACTGCCCCGGCGCAGGGATCGCTGGCCGCGCGGCCCTCGCCGCCGCCGGGCTGGACGTGGCGGGGTTGGACGTGGCGGAGCTGGACCTGATGGAGCTGTACAGCTGCTTCCCGGCCGCGGTGTAGGTGTACGCCGATGCGTTGGGCCTCTCGCTGGACCGCGACCTGACCGTCACCGGCGGCACGCCCTTCGCGGGCGCTTGCTGGCGGAGTACCTGGCGGGCGACGGCCCGGCGCTATGAAATGCCGCGGTGTCGGATGCGGTGCCTGCGCCGCAGTACCGATGGTGAACGCGCTGCCCCGCCTGGCCTGCTTTGAGGCGCGGCGGGCGCCGGCGAGGATGTCGAGGATCACGGTGCCGCCGCGGAGCTTGTGCGGCGGGACCTCGCCGGCCTGGCGGTGGGCGTAGCCGATGGCGGCCATGCGCAGCGCGAGCGTTCCCGGGGCGGTGCCGGCGGCGGCGGGGCCGGGCAGGTGGACGGCGACCACCACTGGGTCCGCCGGCAGCGCCCGGTGGCCGGCCTGCTGGCACCAGAGGCCGAACGCGGCCCAGTGCTGCAAATACTTTGCCCGTGTGGACGCGGCGCGCGAGGCGTCGGCGTAGGCGCGGGCGGCCTCGACCTGCTCGCGCGTGAATGTCGTAACGCCCTTGGGTCCGTCCGTGACGGCAATCGCCTGGTCGGTCACGGGCTGGCCATTCTCATCGTGCTCCGGAGCCGCCGCCATCGCGTGTTCCCCAACTCCGTCCACGTCCTCCGGAAATCGCCTTTGGTTGCTTGTTGGAACGTTCATCATTGCGTATCGCTACGTCTAGAGACACCGCAACGTCCCTAGGCCGCCATGCCAACATCCTAACCACAGCGTCTATTCAGCCGCCGAGTGCTTTTCCGGCTGCCGTCCGCTCCGGGCGGCGACCCAGCCCTTGATGTCCCGCCAAGTCGGCATCTTCGCGTCCATGACCAGCGGATACAGCGCCGGCAGCACCAGCAGGGTCAGCAGCGTCGCCGTGATCAGCCCGCCAATGACGACGGTGGCCAACGGCCGCTGCACCTCCGCCCCGGCGCTGGTCGAAACCGCCATCGGCAGGAACCCGATGGACGCCACCAGCGCCGTCGTCAGCACCGGGCGCAGCCGCTTCTCCGCCGCGTCCTTGGCCGCCTCCCCGGCGCTGCGCCCGCCGTCGCGCTGCTCCTTGATGTAGCTGGCCAGCACCACGCCATCCAGGATCGCGATCCCGAAGGTGGAGATGAAGCCGATCCCCGCCGTCACGCTGAACGGCATCCCCCGCAGCACCAGTGCCGCGATGCCCCCCGTCGCCGCCATCGGCAGGTTGAGGAAGATCAGCGCCGACAGGCGCAAGCTGCCGAAGTTGAGGTAAAGCAGCAGGAAGATCAGCAGCAGCACGCCGGGCACGACGATGGCGAGCCGCGCGCTGGCGCTTTGCAGGTTCTGGAACGTGCCGGTCCACTCCATCGTGTAGCCGGTCGGCGGCCTCACCTTGTCCGCCACCGCCTTCTGCACCTCGGCGACGAAGCTCTGCACGTCGCGCCCGCGCACGTTGATGTCCACCGCGACCCGGCGCTGCAGCTTGTCGCGCGTCACCTGGGACGGGCCGTCCGATACGCTCACGTCGGCCACCGCCGACAGCGGCACCGCGCCGCCGTTCGCCATGCCCACCGGCAGGTCGCGTACGGCCTGTAGGCTGGCCCGCGCATCGGGCGCCAGGCGCACGACGATGGGGGTCTGGGTGTCGTCCGCGCCATACACCAGGCCAACCTGCCGGCCGCCCACCGCCTCCACCACCGCCAGCGCCTCCGACGCGTTCAGGCCCAGCCGCGCCAGGCGGGCGCGGTCCAGCCTGATCGTCATGGCCGGCAGCCTGCCTTCCTGCTCGGACCGGACATCGGCAGCGCCCTGGACGCCCTTCACGGCCTGCACCGCCTGGTCCGCCAAGCGCCCCAGCGTGTCCAGGTCCTCGCCATAGATCGTGAGCGCCACGTCGGAGCGCACGCCTTGCAGCAGGTCGTCCATGCGCATCTGGATCGGCTGCGAGAACTCCAGCGTGATGCCGGGCACGGCGGCCTTCACCTTCTCCTCCATCGCGGCGGAGATGCCGGCCTGGGTCTTGGCCGTCGTCCACTCGGCCTGCGGCTTCAGGATCACGTAGCTGTCGGTGCTCTGCACGCCCATCGGGTCGGTCGGCGTCGCGGCGCTGCCGGTCTGGGACACCACGGTCTGCACGTCGGGGAAGCCGCGCAGCACTTTCTCGATCTCGGTGACGACGCGGATCGAGGCGTCCAGGTTGATGCTGGCCGGCTTGGTGGAGGTCACGACGATGGCGCCCTCGCTGAGCTGCGGGATGAACTCGCCCCCCAGCCGCGTGGCGAAGAACACCGACGCCGCGAACAGCGCCGCCGCCAGCCCGGCGGTGATCCAGGGGTGCCCCATCGCCCGGCGCAGCACCGGCGTGTAGCCGCGCCGCGCGCCGCGGACGACGATGGTGTCCTTTTCCGACGCCTTGCTGCCGAGGAAGCTGGCCGCCATCGCAGGCGTCAGCAGCATCGTCACCAGCAGCGCGCTGATGAGCGCCAGCATCACCGTCAACGCCATCGGGCGGAACGTCTTGCCCTCGACATCCTGCAAGGACAGCACCGGCAGATAGACCAGCGTGATGATGATGACCGAGAAGATGACCGGACGCGCCACCTCGGCCGCCGCGCCGGGCACGACCTTGACCGGGTCCTGCCCATCTTCCTGACCGTCCTTGCCCCCTTTCTTGGCCTCGGCCTGCCGGCGCAGCACGTTCTCAACCAGCACCACCGCGCCGTCCACGATCAGGCCGAAATCGAGGGCGCCCAGGCTCATCAGGTTGCCCGAGATGCCCAGCACCCGCATCCCCGCGAAGGCCATCATCATGGACACCGGGATCACCGCCGCCACGATCAGCCCGGCGCGGAAGTTGCCCAGCATCAGCAGCAGGACCGCCACCACCAGCAGCGCGCCCTCGCCCAGGTTATGCGCGACGGTGCGGATCGCCCGGCCGATCAGGTCCGAACGGTCGTAGAACACTTCAATTTTGACGCCCGGCGGCAGCGTCGCCTGCACCTTGGCGATGCCCGCCTTCAGCCCCGGCAGCACCTCGCTCGCGTTCAGGCCGAACTGCATGTCGGCGACGCCCAGGATCGTCTCGCCCATGCCGTCGTGCGTCACCGCGCCCAGCCGCACCTTGGACGCCAGCTTGACCTCCGCCACGTCGGCCACCGTGACCGGGATGCCGCCCGGCGCCGCCTTGAGCACGATGCCGGAGATGTCGCCCACGCTCTGCGCCAGCGCCAGGCCGCGCACGATCTGCTGCTCGTCGCCCCGGTTGATGGAGGCGCCGCCGCGGGTGGCGTTGTTGGACTCGATGGCGACATAGACCTGCGGCAGCGTGATCCCCTGCGCCCGCAGCCGGCCCGGGTCCACCTGCACTTCGTAGGTCTGCAAGGCGCCGCCATAGATGTTCACGTCGGCGACGCCGGGCACCAGCCGCAACTGCGGCACGATGCGCCATTGCAGCATTTGGTACAGCTCCATCGGCGTGAAGCCGGGGCCGCGCAGCTCGAACTCAAGTATCTCGCCGAGGCCGGTGGCGAACGGCCCCAATGCGGGGGTGCCGACGCCCGACGGCAGCATCGCCTGCGCGTTCTGCAGCCGTTCCAGGACCTGGGCACGGGCGGTCTGCGCGTCGGCGCCGTCCTCGAACGTCACATAGACCGCCGACAGCCCGAACCGGGAGGTGGACCGCACGCCCTTCAGCAGCGGCAGCCCGGTCATCGCGGTCTCGATGGGGAAGGATACCAGCCGCTCGACCTCCAGCGGCCCCAGGCCCGTCGCCTCCGTCAGCACCATGACCTGCTTGGGCGAGATGTCGGGCACCGCGTCAATCGCAAGCTGCCGCAGGTTGAACCAGCCGCCGGCCACGACGCCCAGCGTCAGCACCATGACCAGCCAGCGGCGGCGGACCAGCGCCTCGAAGAACCCCTGCATCGCCGCTATCCCCCGCCGTCCAGCATCGCCTTCTGCAGCAGGGACTTCAGCTCGAAGCTGCCCTGCGTCACCACCTCCTCGCCTGCGGCCAGGCCGCCGCGCACCTCGGTCCAGTCCTGGCGCTCGACGCCCAGGGACAGGTCGCGGCTCTGGAAGCGCCCGCCGCCCAGGGGCATGAAGGCCACGCGCTTGTCGCCCACCGTCTGCACGGCTGCGGAGGGCACCACCACGTCGTCCCGGCCGCGGTCGCTGGTCAGCACCACCTCGACGAACATGCCCGACCGCAGCGCGCCGTCGGCATTGGCAAGCTGGATGCGGGCCGGCAGCGTGCGCGCCTGCGGGTCTATGACGGCGCCGAGCGCCACGACCTTGCCGCTCCAGGTGCGGGGGCCGGACGCCAGGCGCACGCGCGCCGGGTCGCCGACCGCGAGCAGCGGCACGCCGGCCTCCGGCACCTGGGCCAGCACCAGCACGACCGAGAGGTCGGCCACGACGAAGGCGTCGGCGGTGGTTTCCAGCAGCTCGCCCGTGGTGGCGCCGACCGTGACGACGACGCCGGGGATCGGCGAAATGATGGTGCCGGTGCCGGGCTTGGCGCCGGGGTTGAGGCGCGACACCTCCGCCTGCAACGCTGCGGCGCGGGCGCGGGCGGATTCTGCCGCGGCGTTGGCCTGGGCCAGTACCAGGCGCCGCCGCTCCGCCTCCGCCCGTGCCAGCGAGCCGTCGCGGGCCAGCAGCTCGCCCCGGCGGAGGGCGTCGCGGGCGACGGCGACGCCGGCATCGGCCTCGCGCACGCCCGCCTGGGCGGCGGTCAGGCCGGTTTGGGCGATGGTCAGGCTGGGGATTTCCAGCTCCGCCAATGGCTGGCCGGCGCGCACGGGGTCGCCGGGCTGCACCAGCAGGCGCAGCACGCGCGCCTGGGACAGCGGGCGCAGGGTGGCGACGTGCCCCTGATCGAAGGCGACGGTGCCGGGCACGCTGACGGGCTGGGTAATCGGGCGGCGGTCGGCGCGGGCGGTCTGCAGCTTGACCGTCTTCTGCTGCTCGTCGCTCATCCGCACCAGGCCGGGCGGGTCCTGGGGGGCGTCCTTCGGCGGCTCCTGCTTGCCGGCGCCCATCGCCAGGACGGCCGCGAGCAGCACGGATGCGCGCCTCATGACAGGGCGCCTCATGGCAGTGCGCCCTCCGCCAGGCGCAGGCGCAGGCGGGCGGCGGCCAGGTCGGTGCGCGCCTTGTCGCGGGCGTACTCGGCATCGTAGGCCAGGGCGTTGGCGCGCACGACCTCGATCAGCGGCATCTCGCCGACGCGCCAGGCGCGCTCGATCTGGCCGCGGCGCTTCTCCAACTCGGCCGCGGCGCGGACCGACGCCGCACTGCCGCGCTCGGCGCCCGTCAGGACCGCTTGCGCCTGGCGGATGCCGGACAGCACCTCGCGCTGCGCCATCGCAAGCTGCACCGTCGCCTGGGTGACGGCCTGCTCCGCCGCGGCCCGGCGGGGCGCGTTGCGCGCCTCGGTCGCAAACGGGATGCGGAAGGTGACGCCGAAGCGGGTGTCCCACTTGGCGCCGGGCTGCTTCTCGTTGACCCCCTGCAGGCCGATCTCCGGGCTGTCCCGGTTCTCGATGCGGGTAAGGCGGGCCGCGGCCTGCGTGGCCTCCACGGCGCGCGCGGCGGCGACGATGCGGGGGTGGGCGGCCATCGGGTCGGGGCCGGCGGCTAGGGCGGGGCCGGGCGCGTCCAGGCGGGGCACCAGGCTGTTGCCGACCACCACGGCCAGGGCGGCCTGCGCCGCGCCAAGCTGCGCGTCTGCGTTGCTGAGCGTCATGGCGGCGCCAGCCGCATCGGCGGAGGCCGCCAGGGCGTCGCTTTGCGAGGACTCGCCGACCCGGAACCGCCGGGTCAGGTCCCCAGCCAGGGATTGCGCGGTCGCCAAGCGCCGGGCCGCCACGTCGCGGGCATTGGCGGCCAGGGCCGCCTGCGCCGCGAGGTCCAGCACCTGCGACGCCAGGGCGAGGTGCGCCGCCTCGGACGCCGCCAGCACGGCGGCGCCGTCCGCCTGCGCCGTCGCCTGCGTCGCCCGGCCCTGGCCCGGCAGCCAGATCGGCGTGCCGACCTCGGCCTGCGCCGTCAGGTAGTTGTAGTTGCTGCCCAGCGCCTTGTCGTTGAAGTAGGTGCCGATGGCATACGGCGCGTTCGGCAGGAAAGCGCCGCCCGCGGCGTAGCGGGCGCCGGCGGACGCCCCCTGCGCCGCCAGGTCCCGCCGCTGCGGCAAACGCGCCCAAGCCGCTGCCACAGCCTCGCGGAAACCTTGCGTGGCAACGGGCTGCGGACCGGATGGGGACCGTGCCGCCGCCAGGGACAGCAGGGCGAAGCAGGCCGCAAGAACGGTCCGCAGGGCCGGACGGACGGCCCGGCGTGCGCCGGGTGGAATGCACCTTGGGTCCTGGCTGCAGGCTCTCATCATGCTTTCGTCCAAATGCGGTTACGGGACCTTGAGGCAGCAACCTGCAAGACATGCACCTGGCCGTACAGCAAAGTTGCCATCAGTTGCCAAGCGGAAAGTCGGAAACGCCACGTGATCCCCGCTGTTCCTGCCTGACGGCGCCATGATGGCCACTGCCGTCCTGCGCCGCCGCTGCCGGATCACGTCTGACGCCGAGGGTGCCCCTGCCTACCCGTTTGCGGGACGGTGATGGAGGCCGTCGGCGTTCTGTTCCTGTCCGGACCGGGAAAGCATCCTGTCCGCCTTCTTGTCCGGCACGGCCGGACGCCGGACGAGGGCAGCGCACGCTGTATAGCTTCCGCCGATGGCGCAAGCGGCAACACAAGCTGGGGAGCGGCTCAGGGCGTCGCGGCGCGCGTGTCGGGCGTGGCCGGCAGCTTCCGGTCGATTGCAGGCGCCGGCTCTTTGTTGCTTGCCGACGAGCTGGGCATGGCGGCGCAGGAGCAGGCCAGCGGCGCCAGGGCGAGCAGGGCCGCGGCATAGAAGGGACGGCGGGGCGGACGCAGCGCGGGGAAGGGCATCGGACATGGTCTCCGAGGTGGGTTTCGCCGCCCGCTGGCAAGTGGCCATGACCAACCCGCGGCTGCAAGCGGAGCGGTTGCGGGCCGCGGCGGACGTTCTGCTTCTCGATATCAGGCTGACGGGAGAGCGGCGGCTCTCCCTCACCCGCGCGGCAGCATCCGGGCGAGCACGCCGTCGTGCCACAGGTAGCGGTGGACCAGCGCCGCCCCGGCATGAAGCCCGGGCAGCCCCAGGATCAGCAGGCCGATGGTGCCATGGACTTCCTGCACCTGGTCCGGCAGCGCCTTGTCGGCGGGATCGTAGGCCGGGATGCTGAACAGGTTGAAGATGCTGTCCCCCCGCGTCCAGGTC
>JAABUK010008653.1_pt1 | contig 14188 bp, 13 predicted proteins | sample 5559141 | NCBI WGS metagenome assembly JAABUK01 (sample SAMN10711869, study PRJNA513367) | rock metagenome | isolation source: Antarctica rocks | place: Antarctica: Victoria Land, Pudding Butte nord | collected 2016-01-03
TGCGGGTATGGAGGGGGGGGTGGAGAAGGGAAGGAGGTGGGTGGTGGGTGGAGAAGGGAATAAGGGTGTGCAAGGCGATTGAGATTTGAGATTGAGAATGTGTTAAAGGGGGACGAAGGGGAAGGAGGAGGGTTGGAGATGGGGAGAAGGGCTTGTTGGCGAATGAGGAAGGTGGAGAGGGGAAGGGGAGCAAGGTGATGGAGAGGGTTGCGAATGGCTTGGGTGTTGGAAGGGGGGTTTAATGGGAATTGGATTGCGTGAGGCGCTGATGGGACTGATGATGGCAGATGTGTGTCTGCTCTGGCTTTTCGTCGTTTACTAGACGTCGAGTTGGCAAAGCATGGTAAAAGAGGCTTCCGTGCATACTTACTCAGGGGGACTCAAGGGCTCTCACGTCGAATGGGGTCAAAAGTTTCTTGAGTAGGGCGTGTGCATTCGTTAGGCTAAGACATTATACAACCGTATGCATATATGTACATTCTTGCTGCCGCCAACTAGAAGTCAAATCACAATCTGCTCTCGATCCCTGCAAGATGCTGCTCGCCAGGCCAATGCGCCTCGGGCCAAACATGCCTCATCGCTTCCCATATATGGCTGACATGAATGATTTCCAAGCCATCCTTGACCTCCTGCGGCAAGTCCTTGATGTCTTTCCGATTATGTGCCGGCAGCAGCACTGTCCGCACGCCAGCGCGATGGGCTCCTATCAGCTTTTCTTTGATACCGCCTACGGGCATGACACGTCCTCGCAGACTGACTTCGCCCGTCATGGCAATGGTTGGAGGCACGGCTTTGCCGCTGAACAGCGAGATCAACGCAATGGTATGCGCTAGACCTGCCGAAGGACCATCTTTGGGTATTGCGCCGCTTGGGCAGTGGACATGGACGCTGCGATTCTTCATGATATCCTCGTTCGCGTCACGTGTAAGCCCGAGTTCGTAAGAGTGAGCTTTCACCCATGTCAGTGCCACTTCGACACTCTCCTTCAGAACATCCCCCAATTTTCCGGTAAGCTGCACACGTCCATTACCAGGCATGTCGGCCACCTCGATGAAGAGGATACTGCCTTGGCCACCACTGCTGTAGGCGACTAAACCAGTGACAATGCCAGGAACCGATTTCTTTTCCGCAATCTCCTCGTCGAAGCGTTCTATGCCGAGGATTTCCTCTAGATCAGCGACTGAGATGCGTGGACTATACTTCTCCAGCGAGGACGTATCTTTGGCATCGGCATACTCTACAGCCTTGTACCTGCATACAGATCCGATCTCGCGCTCCAGATTGCGGACGCCAGACTCGCGTGTGTAGGAGGTTATGATGGTATCCACAACATCGTCAGTAAATTCGATGTCCGGAGCACTTAGTGCATTGGTGCTAATCTGTTTGGGAATCAGATGTTGGTTCGCAATGTGGCGTTTCTCTACAGTGGTGTAGCCCGAAAGCTGGATTGTCTCCATCCGATCGAGGAGAGGAGGCGGGATTGTGTCAAGGGTGTTGGCTGTAGCGATGAAGAGGACCTTGCTGAGATCGATGGGGATGTTGATGTAGTGATCGCTAAAGCTATGGTTCTGTTCTGGATCGAGAACTTCGAGCATGGCTGCAGAAGGGTCGCCGTGGAAATTTGAACCACCAACTTTGTCGATTTCATCAAGCAGGAAAACTGGGTTATTGACGCCGACCTTTTTCAGGCCATTGACAATCAAGCCTGGCATTGCTGCAACATATGTCCGTCTATGACCTCGGATCTCTGCTTCATCCCTTACACCTCCAAGTGAGATACGGTGAAATCTGCGGCCAAGAGCAGTGGCTACGGATTTGGCAAGACTGGTCTTGCCTGTGCCGGGAGGGCCGACCAGGAGTAGGATTGGCGATTTGTCCACTCGCCGCCTACTTTGCAATATCTGGATTTTGGTTGAGTCGACTGCTGATTCCTCCCGAGACAGGCCCGACTCTGTGTCCACATCCTTCGCTTCCTCCTTAGCTTTAGCAATTTGAGCTTCGATGTCGGCGTTGACTGCTTGCTTGAGCCTGAGTACAGCCAGGTACTCTAAAAGACGCTTCTTGATCTTTTGAAGCCCATAGTGGTCGTCATCAAGCTGCTTTCTCGCTCTCTTCAACGTTTCAACGCCCAATTGATCTTCGGTTGCGGCAGTCCAGGGAACCTCGGCGAGAGTCTCAATGTAGGTCCTGCATACACCATATTCAGCCTGTGCAGGATTCATCTTTTGCAGTCTCTTCATTTCCCTGTCGGCAACTTTCTGCGCCTCGGGTGTCAGTTTCGCCGCCTCAATCTTCTTTTTGAGCTCCTCCATCTCATTGGGCTCTTCGTCGCCTCCGCCATCGCCAGCTCCCTGACCGAAAAGGCCTTGAGGACTGAAACCTGCAAGCGTGCCCATCGCTCGGCGCATCAAGGCTTCTCGATCTTTGCGGCTGACGTTGTTAATATCTAGGCCCTGATTGGGTACCGAGCTCGTGATCGTTGTGATCTTGACGCTCCCTTTCATGCTAGTGACCTGCCTACTGAGCATTTCAATTACTTGGTTCAACCGCTCTTTGACATTCAAAGCTGCCAACACACGAAGCTTCTCCTCTAGAGATGCTTCGACAACATTGCTCATAAAATCAGCAAGGACGCCGGCTTCTGCGAGCTGTTTCTTTGCGACATAGAGTTCCAGCCGGCGCGCGAGGAGCGGGGATAGGTTTGTAGAAGACCGAGGCAGGTATGAGGCAACTCGAACAAGGGTGAGAAGCTCCTGTGAAAGTTCTTTGAGATGCTCAAAGAGTGTCTGTACGTCAGGGTCCGCAACATCGACTGTGAGACAGATTCAATATAGTTTCGCAGACTATTAGGTATACGCACCCTCATCGTCCAGGTACATGATCTCCGCCTCAAAATATGGCCTCATCTGTGTAAACCGGTCAATCCTGAACCTCCTGATCCCCTCCACTATCAATGACAGATCATATGCCCTCCTACCCTGAACTCCGGAGATCTTGGCTACCGTGCCATACATAAATAGATCGCGATGATCGGCATCTCCAGGGTCAATATCGTCATTATGAACTCGTCGTCGAGTCTTCGAATTTCCATCATCTATCAAGTTCTGGCCGTCGGACCGGAGTAAGGGAGAGTTGATGGGCACGCAGCCGATCGCAATAGTAGTTGTGTCGGGCTTGGGACGTCTTCCTTGTGTGAAGACGGTAGATAAAAGAGCTGGGATATCTGTTCGATCGGCAATAGGTACGCGAAGATTGATGCCTGGTAAAAGCACAGAACCCTTGGGCAAGGGGAGTATAGGAATGGTCTGAGACTTGTTTTGGCCCATATTCACTGGATGTGGTATTCGAACGTAGTCCCAGCGAATCCGAGGAGCAGCTTAGTTTGGGCTGCTGAGGAGATGTTCCAGGTAGACGGAAGCAGTATATGTGAGAGGACAAGGTGTAGTGTTATGGGGAAGAAGGCAAGTGATAAATTAAGTAGCGTTCGAGAGCCTCGTCATCAGAAGCGGAGCTCGAGCCGAGGCTCCTCCGCTAGTGCTAACGCTATCCTAAGCTAAACCGCTTTGACGTTCTCCATTACTCACACAGATAAAGACAAAGACGGCCGCAATATTGAATGATCACATAGATTGTATAGGGAATGGAGTGGGTGATCGACTCATCCTCGTGTTACATATGACAGATCTTTTTTATCTAGAGAAAGAAAGTCTAAATTTAATCGAATATGGTATGGCCAAAGCAAGGCTTGCAAGGCTTGGTGCTGTTACGAAAGTAGTCGACAATTTCGGGACTTGAGGCAACGTCGTTCTATGTTCTTGGGAGGTACTATAACTACATACTCTTGGCCTACAATTATGTTCCCCTGAATGGTAAGACCGCAAAGAGGTTCTCCATCCGAGTTAATCATCTGATGTTTGACAAGGCCCTGAAAAGTCTATGGCCTGGGTCTTTTCGATTTATATTCCTTTTGCTACGCGCTTCCTGATTAAATAGAATATATCACCCTATGAGCGCAGAAGGTGTGGTGAAAACTAAGAGTTCCGCAAGCCAATGCCCCATCCGGAAGATTGTGATTTAGGCAAGGGGGGGTTTTGTATTTCTAGGCACAGGGGATGTAATCGTAGAACCTCCGATGTTTCATGGTTATCATGAAGTTGTATACCCTAGAGCGCCATATCGTGTATATGCTGCTGTATACAAGTTATCGTTCTCTTCTCATCTGTCTGTATGCGGAACGCCCATCTCATGAACCGTCTTTCCCTCGCTGACCTCGTATATTTGACCTTCGCCTATTTCGTGCGCCTGACCTTTGCCCATCTCGTTCGGTCTGTGGACTCCAATCTCATGAACCCTATGCGCTCGTGTCTCATCAAAGATCGGGTCTCCTTCGCTCTGGTGTTTGTCTCGATGCTGTGCGCTGTTCCTTCGCTTCCTGCGAGCGAAGAGAAATATCACCATTGCTACGAATGCTATGGTTCCTAGAGTGACTCCAACGCCGATCCCGGCTTTTGCACCTCCTCGAAGGCTTCTACCATGAGCCGTACTCGTGTTCGAGGCTGGCGAGTCAAATATTGGAGTCCAATGTCCAGTCCATGTTGTGTAGAAGTTGGAGATTGGGTTTGCATCGATGCTAATCGCTTTTGAGCCGATTTCCAGTATCTGACTCTGCCCAACACCCGGGCCTGGCGCTTGAGCCACGAAAAACTTCTGAAGGTCCCAATTCATACCAATAAATGCGGCCTGAAGGAAGGCCTTCCCAACGAGGAAAGGATCATGAGTTGGTGTGGTTGGGTCGTATGGCCTGCAGGGAAAATATCGTTCAGGTGTAGATACAATAGGCGCTTCGAGAGTGAGGTTAAGTAGCTGGAGAGGGACTTTGATGCTGAGATTCCCACCACTGCTACCAGCTGATTGGAAGACAAAATCTAGGTAGGTAGGGGCCGACAGGACTTTGTGGTATGTAGGGTCGGCGGTGTTCCATTTGTAGAGCCCAACATCTGGTATATATGTTATTGGCAAGAAGTTGGCGATGGCGGCGCAGGTATTGGTTGGTAGGAAGAGATATGGCACAAGTGGATTGATAGTGGTGGGTATACTTTTCTCCGAGGCATTCAATTTGAGTAGTCCACTGGCAGATGTCGCATTGAAGGGGGATATCCCCTTTTCCGTCCCAAGTCCAATGTCCATAAGCTCCAGTGCCATGCTCCCGTTGGCTCCTAAGTCGAAGGAGCCGACGTCTCCCAGCACTCTACTCTGATCATACCCTCCGAAAACTAGGGATCCTCCAAGACCGAGCAAGGCAGATCCGTAGTGGAGACCAAATGAATTGGAGGTCGTACGATTAGTATCCGCTAAATAGCCAGGTATTGTCAAACCTTGATATTGCCCCCAGGTTTGGACATCTAGCCATGCTCCAAGAGAAAGGGATCCGACGGTCAAGGGGTAGGTTGTCCCATTAGGAAGCGCGGCGGTCAATGATGACACACCAAATATGGAGTGATTATATATATTTGTAGACCCTTGGAGGGTAGTCTTCAAGTTGAGGGTGTCGAAGATATTGACGCCCTGTCCCTTAATATTCACTGCGAGTTTGCAAGTTAGCACTTCCCTTTCAAAGAGCATCCTTTGAACGAGTTGACACATCAAGATCAGTACTCCTGAAAGGTGCCTTGCAGCTCAATACACTGCGCCATTTGGCAAGTAATGACTGCAAAAGAAGGCTTACTTGCAGCGCCACTGCCCCATCTCCCAAGAGCCTCTGTTCTATCGGTAAAATTGGAGATCACACTTTGGGAACTGGCCTCATCATACAGCCCGGCCGCCGCAGCGAGACATGTGCCTGTCCCAGTACACATAGCATCTGAGTTAACGATAGTCTCCCAGATGCCACTAGGATACAAGTTTACTTGGGAGCCACCGAGCTCAACCGTGACGACCTGCCAAGGTCCATCTGGCCCGTACGAAGTCGTATTCCATACAACGACATATGGCTGAGTCCCGGTCGCTGTTGTCGCTCCATGGATGGTGAGCACTAGCGCAAAAATCGTGCCAAGGGCAGCTAGAGTGCGCATGCCGATATGTGGTTGTTGGAAAAGGAAAGTACTTGTGAATAGTCAATGATAATATATGTTCAGGTAAAGCGATGGTAAGACATTGAGTACAGGCAAAGAAAAATGCAAAAGAAAGACCAAAGATGGTAAATCCTTCGCGGCATCCTACAGAATGGACCACGCTCGGGGCGGAGCGAATTATCCCGTATCACCATACAATGCTATTATTGATAAAGCCAGTTGGTGAACTGGGGAGCGCTTGTTGACAGCATTTGATTGGCCTTTCAATCCGGCATAATACAACTAGCCATCCAAACAGAATTCAGAAGTTGATCAATGTGGAGAGTGGCTGCTGTAACTCCGTAACAGGAGGCGGAGGATCGAGATGAAACGATAATGGAGCTAAAGAATCCTTCGAGGCTTGGTGGCGGCAAAGCACAATTCGTGATTTGTCCTTATGAAAAGCCTACATGGACTCATCCGATTGTGCATGCAGCCTTACTACCGTTCAGAGCCAGAGAGGTCATAGACCGCATCTGAGATTTTGCTTCTAGACACAGAGAGAGAGAGCTTTGGTGTGGGAATTGTCATGGTTGTGTCGATCAGGCGTATGCTATATGGCTAGCGGTAGCGGCTTGGCGGCGCTTTCCCTAGAATTTTCAGCTGCAGAGCCGCACAATACTATTGGTCTGCAGTGTACCCATATCATTGGGCATAGACGGAGGAGTCATGTCCTACGGTACTTGGAACCATTGACGTGCAAAACATATGTCTGTGTTACAGCAGCAAGAACAAGGGAGATCCAAAGATCGAACAACAGACTTGGGCGGCGCTTGATATACTGCTGTGCGCTTGTGCCTACAGCGTAGGTTGAATTCCAGCTCCCTTGAAGATTTGCAAGAGATGTAAGAGAATTGAGAACAACTAGTATATAGTATGGTGACGAAAGGAGAGCGAGATTAAGAAAACTCAATTTGTGGACACGCAAAGAACACCATCTTACCAAAGTACTGCACCATCAACCGTCAGGGCCACCAAAATAAACCTAGTGTTTTGCTCAAGAGCGCAGCTTAAACACGCCAATCGCAATTATGCCAAAGTTCACATGGTTAACTGCGAACGACAGCATGTCAGGATGGTCCTTGTTGACAATCACAACCCTGAGCCCTGCACTTGTGCAGAATTATGTAGGCCGAGTCATATGCTGGTCCGGTACATCTAGTCCCCTAACCGGGCAACCCCCAATAGCAGACTTGTGCGGTCCATACTCCCCCTCAAAAGTAGGTCTCCTAGTAGGAGAAGGTATGGATGACCTGTCCCAGAGATCGGGTATTGGCTCATCAACATGATCTTTTATTATGCGACGGACCAGCGCAACAAAGCCACGATGAAATCGTTGCTGAGATCGTTTGAGATATACTCAACGCTCGTATGGGGGAAGATGAGCAGATTATGTCCACCTCTATGACGGACAATCGTAATACTGTTGTGTGAGGCTGTATGACTCCCCAGGCGATACTGTCATGCAGTTCATTCAACATTGTAAAGATCATCTAGGCAGGATACGTGATGGGTGTGCTTGTCTGATGTAGTGCCTATCTTTGATCGATCTCGGTTGAGGGCCAACTACATGGCCGTAACCAAGTATCTTTTGGGTTTCTTGCCCAATCTTCCCAAAGCCAAGGTCAGGATATGGCTAGTAGGAGAACCGATCGGTGGAAAAATGGCACCGTGTTCTCACACCAACGAGAGAGCCGTAGCACGGTCCACTGGTGTTAGGACCCGAGGATGACTCCTAGATAATGTATGCTACCTCTTTTTCCCGGGTCTAGCATTTTTCTCCTTTCTCCTCTCCTTCACCCCCCTTTCTTTACGCACATCATCGACCCCTTTAATCTCACTCTTCCCCTTCCCGTCTTTAAACCGACCCCTACGCTCCTCCTTCGCCTTTTCAACCATCTTTTTCTTCTTGTAGAAATCATCTCTGTACTTGTCTGCCTCCTTCGGCGCCTTTGCTCCCTTATGCTTGAATCTCTTACCGCCGCTCCTATTCGCTGCATTTGCGGCTGCCTCGTCATCACCGGTACGAGGCAGCCGATCGATTCTGTTTGATTTCCTCCACGCATCGAACCTACCACTGCGGAAGGAAGCAGCGATCTTCTGTCCACTCTCCCCAGTAATCATTTGTTTTCCCTTACTACCATCCTCATCATTCGCTCGTGCGACATACTTTTTGCTCTTCTTATCCCACCGCATGCCTTTTGCACGGCTTGGCTCAGCAAAATTCTTCGCAGTGTCATCATTTGTAAAGTCCATTGTTGCATTACGAGCCGCAGAGAGGAAATTGGAGTTGCCACCTGAATGGACACCGTAGCCCCGATCTTGAACTAGCTGATCGGTGGAAGGAGTATACGACATGAAGAAATCCGAATCTTTGTATCCATCACGCTTGTTTTCTTTGCTTTCCGAAGTGTGCGAAAAGGTAACCTCAAGCTCATCATCCGAGACCGAGTCCATATTTGCTTGATCATCCGGCAGACCATTGTCATCTTCAACTTGAGTCGTCGTGCTTCGTATTAATACATTGTCTTGGCCTTCAGGTACATCCTCGAGCTCTGCACATTTCAGAGCTTGCTGCTTCCTTCCGACCTTTACTCTTCGCCTCTTCATGATTTCCGCAGCTTCGTCTATTGCGCCTCGTTTGCCGATCTCAAAAACAGTCTCTTGAGGCCTGAACCCACTGATTCGAGCCAGCATGTTTACTCGCTCTATCTCAGCGGAGTTGTTCTTGGTATCAAACAGCGGATGTAAGGCCATCCAATTCTTCGACCCAGTCACCTCCTTGGACCTTTTCGCACTTTGGTGCGAGGCTGCATTGCGAGTCTTTAGGTAGAGCTTTTCGCCTTTAGTCGCCACGGCCCGTAGTGCCAGCAGGTCCGAATCCTCATCAAGGAGCTTGGACACTAGTTCGCAATTTGCTTCTAACTTATCTCGCACGAGACTACCAACCGCAATGTCTTCTGAGTAATTGGGTTCCTGGCTGTCTGGTCCGAAAAGTAATTTTCTGCCTAGGAACAGCTGCAAATCTAGAAGATATGGAGTATCCGATTCACGGACAAGACTGTAGCTCCAGCCTGAGAGTTTCAATTGTCAGTGTTACCGCTCTTGCATGATGGACAATCAGCTGAAGTGGGGTCTGGCGTTTCTGGAAGTAGCAATTGCTCTCCAAAGTTTGCCTATTATCCAATATGGGGGCCAGGGTGGATAGAGAAACCCAAACAAGACGTACCTCGCTGTCCAGCTCTCGCTGTCCTTCCAACTCGGTGAATCTAACAAGAAGGATTAGTACTGTGGCCTCTCCGTTTTCAAAGCCTCGAATTGATACTCACAAAGATTTTCGGTTGGGCAGGGAAGTCATAGTTGATCACGTTGGCTAACACAGGGATATCTATACCTCGCTGATGACGTTGGGGGTCAGCATGGCCCATTCTATCAGGAACAGCCCTTCCGAGACATGTCTAAGGAGTAGAAGATTCCCCAAACATGGCTCAAGACTCAAAGTATAGCCATCTGGGGGAATGACTGAGCAGAAAGGGTACTAACAGCAGCGACATCCGTTACAACCAAAATATTCGTCTTGCCTCCCGTAAAGTCTTGAACTTGAATCTTCCTTGCTGTCTGATCAAGGGATCCATAAGCATGGGATACCGCGAATCCTGACTGCCGTAAAAGTGCTGCGAGATAGTCTACATGCTGGATAGTGCCCGAGTCAGCATTGCTCTATCAAGAATTGAAGCCAAGAAAAAGACGTGTCTGGGTAACAACAGTTCATGAGATATGTGCGAGAACTCCAAAGGAGGTCAATACAGAGAATTATTGGAGCAAGAAGATTACGTACATGTTTTGTTGAGCAGAAAATGATTGTTGAGTGCTCTGTTGGTAAATCCCTGGGCTTTGCTCCATCAGCCTCGCCTCTCTTCCTTTTCTTGCTAATCTTGCCAGCATCCTCTTTCTCTCGGATTGCAGCTTGAGTTTGGCCCAACGGAATTTGAATGATGTCGCTCAGAATATGCAACAAGGCACCCTCCTTTTCCTCGCTCTTGGTTGTAAAAAACGCACTCTGGAGATCTTGAGAGATTTTGCTGTCTGCGTCTAGTCTTACAAGTCGCGGTTCCTGTAGACCGGCTCTAGCAAATTCCACGAGGGATTTTGGTAATGTTGCTGAGAAAAGAAGAGTCTGTCTCGACGGCGGTAGGGCATGCAATATTTCTGTCAATTGGGCCGCAAATCTAAAGACTCTCAATATATGCTGAAATTCAACATTGGGGGTTCTCGATATAGAGACCTACCCCATTTCGAATAATCTGTCGGCTTCATCAAAGACCACATAATTCACAGACGATAGATCCAGCGCCATCTCGATAGTTAGATGTAAAAATCTGCCGGGAGTGCCGATCACAATGTCTGGGTTGGAAGCCATTGCACCTAGGTTTATTCTGTCAGTGTTCGACTTCAAGGCTAACTTTGAGTCGCGAGACATGAACCATCCCCACGGTTCCAGCTCAAATCTATCAGATTGGAACGAAAGCTACCATCAGATAGAGCGTGGGGAAACTGACTAAACTGTTCTTCCAAGGATTCTCCACCTACAAGTAATACGGATCTCAGATCTGTGCCTCTCCCGAACTCCTTAACAACTTTCAACGTCTGAAGTGCAAGTTCTCTGGAGGGAGACAGAATCAAACCTCGGAACCTGAGTAGGGATTAGCATGTAAATATGAAGGATGGGACGAGAGCGGAGACGGGTTTTATTACCCAACTTTGGCGCTATGGCTCTTCAGTCTCTCCACCATTGGTAGTACAAAGGCGGCAGTTTTGCCAGACCCTGTCCTGTTGTCCTCGATCAGCTAATAGTCACCGACGTCTTTGCCGAGGTTATCAATACCTTGCCATCCCTACTACGTCTTGATGGTCGAGTATCACAGGTATTGTCTTTCTTTGAATCGGCGTGGGGACAGAGAAGCCTTTTCGAGCAATAGCTTTGAGTATGTTTGAATTCAGCCCCATGGCCTGGAAGCCGCCGCCTTTTCTCACTGTCTTGCCCTTCAGGTTTGCCGCTTTCCGATTGGAGGCAGCCTGTGTCTCTGCAATGAAGCCCGCATCGTCCGAACTGTAGTCGCCTTCCAGATCTGGCATCTCCCCTGGAGCAGGCATACGAGCTTTGCGGTCTGGATGCTGTGCATGGCTCTCATCATCCGAGCTTGTATTGGCGCCGTCATTGAAGAGGGCTCGAGATATATCGACCTCATTCTCAGAGGCCGCGGGCGATGGTGCACGGTGAGGCATCTTAAAAGGTGTGGAGGGCAGCTTAAATCGCGAGTAGTATTACATTGCAATTCACGATGTGATAGAAATTATAGTACGCCGTGGATCGACCGGGACAAACAGTTTAAAAATGTTCGGAAGATGTCGGGTAAACTCCTCGGGCCGTTATCTTAGCGCAATCTATGCACGTGATCACTTTACACGCTTTCGCCATACTTGACGCGCTCCACGAGTAAACATTAATCAATTCTTCGCTTGTCTTAGGCTCCAGCAAACCCTTTCCCAGGCACTACCCTGAGGCGACTGTGACCTTGGAGCAAAGTTGAAGATATATTGCTCGAAACCTCGAGACCTCATAGCTCCATATTGCCAACCGGCCTACCGAAGTCTTGGAGCATTTCTGCCAGCAAAATCAAGCACCCTTTGATTGAGCCAAAGGTGATTGCAGGATGGGTAAGTCTTGTAGGAAACATGTGGCACCACCTCTGGCTGAATTGTGTCATAGATTACGGGGGTGGCTACTCCACAACCTCTTATGGAGCTCAAGGCGGGGCCGGAGGTGGGGGGTTCATGGGAGGTTCTCAAGGTGGAAGTCAGGGGGGAACTGCAGGCAAGGTCAGACCATGACGACTATACTGTCTAAAAGCATCAAAATCTGACGCGGTCTGAAAGGGAACGTATGGAAAAGATACCCTCAGACCAGTCACCATCAAGCAAGTCCTCGAGGCCGTCCAACCCCATCCGGACGCAGACTTCAGTATCGACGATGTCGAGATCACCCAAATCTCCTTCGTCGGCCAAATCCGCAACATCTCCACCCAAACAACAAATATAACCTACAAAGTCGACGATGGCACTGGCACCATAGAAGTCAAGCAATGGATCGACTCCGACGCCGCTTCCATGGAGGTAGATGGCGCCACCACCTCAAAACCTAAGCTCGTGGAAAACGAATGGGCTCGCGTCTGGGGCCGACTGAAGGCTTTCAACAATAAACGTCACGTTGGCGCTCATGTCATAAGGCCGATAGCTGATAAAATGGAGATTCAGTATCACCTGCTCGAAGCCACATACGTACATCTCTACTTCACCAAGGGTGATCTGAGCACGATTAAGCAAGAAACGAATGGAGCGCAGGAAAAGGTTGGTGGCGGCGAGACCTTGGCGAATGGAAATCAGATGCCGAGTATCAGCACGAATGCCAAGAGGGTATATCAAACGCTGAAGAGCAGTCCGCAAAACAACGAGGGGCTGCATGTGCAGAACATAGCTTCGATCTCGAACATGAATGTGCCAGATGTGCTGAAAGCGGGTGATGAGCTTCTCAGTCACAGCATGATATTTACGACAGTGGATGACAGCACATGGGCATTGTTGGAATTTTAAGGCTTTCTTTCAGAGCCATTGTGCAGATATCCATGAAATAAAGAATTGCTTCAATGAAACGCCGACGCTATGCAATCTGTATGCTCACGACTACCGCACTCACCCAGGCCTGACATACCATAAGGCTAATGCCACAACCACCAGGCACATATCACTCACACCCTCGGCCTCAATCCATCTGCTCCCAGCGGCTCCGTCCCAGTCTTATAAGTTTCCCACCCCGGCCTCCACCTAACCTTCCCCTCCAACAAATCCCTCGCCTGCTCCCTCGTAGCCCCCCTCTCATCCCTAGGCACATTCCCCAAAACCTGCCCCTGCGCACTCCTCCCCTCCCTCGCCTCCTTCCTCTCCTCCTCCCGCACCTCCTGCAAGGCTTTATCCCAAGGTCCCAAATCCTCCAGCACATCAGGCCACACGAAGTTATCGCCCGGCTTCATCTCGATCGTCATCTTCTTCCTCTGCGGCATGCGGTAGGCGACGCCGGTGCGCGGTTGGCGGCGGACTTTGCCGTGGATGATGTAGGAGCGGACGTGCAGGGTTTCGACGTTGTAGAGGTTGTAGAGGTAGTCTTTTAGATCGAGTTTGTTCATCCAGAGGGGGGTGAGGAAGGTCGCGTAGTGCGCTGGCTGGTTTGTGGGAGGGCGGATGAGGGCTAGTGTGAAGGTAGGTCTGTGGGGAAGGCAGATGGATGGTCAGTAGGCGTGTGTGGATGCCATTGCGTCAGGAACAAGCATCTTTAGGTAGATGGGTGTGAAGCACAATTGACGAGTTGCAGATAGTACGTACAGGAAGACTTGTTTCCGGCCTTGGGGTGGCTTGAATTCATCCGGTTTCAGCGGGCGTAGGGGCAGCGGCGAAGGCTTTTTTCTGATGGATGGATTCTGGCGAGGAATTTTAGAAATCAAAGATTTGACGGCCTGCGTTACTGGATTTCTTGAAGACATGACGGACACGTAAATCGCATGGGAGACTGGAGAGCTTTTAGGGTGCGAAATTTAGCGTCTCTTCCGTATCAATTCTAGCGTAAGTACAGCAGTTTGCAAAGGCGTTATCCCGGACGCTAGTAGGCCGCACGTCGCAGAACCTCCCCTACTAAAAATAGGTAGTAAGGCCTTAATAATATATAGTTATATTTATAATCTATAAACCTCTTAATAGATCTTATAAATAATTTTATATATCTTATTTTTAATATTTTAAATCTAATTTATTATCTTACTATTATTATTATACTATTATTATACTATTATTATACCTCTATCTATTATATTAATAGTTAAGAAATATATTAGATATAAATTTAAGCTTAGATATAATAATAATTAAATTACTATTATATATAAAGTTAATATAAAGATACTTAAGTATATAAAGTAAAGTTAAGAGGAGTAAAATATAATTTATATATTATTTATAATATCTTAATT
>JAABUK010008654.1_pt1 | contig 14188 bp, 4 predicted proteins | sample 5559141 | NCBI WGS metagenome assembly JAABUK01 (sample SAMN10711869, study PRJNA513367) | rock metagenome | isolation source: Antarctica rocks | place: Antarctica: Victoria Land, Pudding Butte nord | collected 2016-01-03
AAATAACTACTCATCTAATCTTTTAAATTTATAAAGTTTTAAATTTTTAAAGTATTTAAAATTATATATATTAAACAAGAATAAATTTAATTTATTAAAAGTAAATCTAATAAAATAAAGAATATTAAAAAGAAAAAACTTCTTTATTCTCTATTTACATGATATGAATTTCAATAATCCTTACAAATATTTTTCTTACACTCTTTACATTGAAAAAGAGTGTATTTTTCTCTATTTCTTAATTAAGAAGTCTTTTTTATATTTATCAAATCATTCTGTTTCAATTGAAAAGTAGACTGAAATTGATTTTGAAATGAATTCTTCTCTTTTAATACTCTAAAATTATCTTTTTTAGAGTAAAAAATATATCATTCTTGTTTTTGAGTAAGAATCTATATATGAGATTGTGTAAAGATCTCTTTAACTGTCTTTAAAAAGATTTTTTTCTTTGTTAATTTTAATTCCTTAGAAACTGATTGATATTCGTATTTTAGATAGAGTTTCTGAGTAATTTTATCAGAAAAATCTTTATCTTCTATACAAAATAGAAGATTTACTAATTCTTCAACAAATTCTCGATATTATATGAGTTTTCGATTTCCAGTAAAGCTTATTTTCGATTCATTTAGAGTTAAATTGAGCTTATAGCTATTAATAACAGCTATATCAATAGCAAAAAAGACTTTAGAAAAGAATTCCTTTCGATTTCAACAAAAATAAGTAGTAAAGGCGGCTCGAAGCTGATTTGCTTAATCTACCCCCCCCATATTATGATTATAACAATCAATAAATAAGAGAATAAAAAGAATTTTTATTGATTAATCTCTAAATGGTTTCGAGTAATTGAGGCATTTAAAGCAGTCTTTTTAGAGTGTTTTCGTAGACATAAAATAGTGTCTTCTATTCTGTGTTTAGTGATCATTCCTAAAAAATTATTAATATATTATTTCATTATATTAAAATTAAAAAAGAGTAAATTTCAGAGAAAATTCATATAAAAAAGATAATAACTTTATGAAAAAAAAAGTTAAAATTATAGAAAATAGATAATAAAATAGAGTAAAAATAGTAGTAATTTTGTAAATATTTTTCAGAATTTTAGAAAAGAAAATAAAGGAGGAAAAAATAGAAATAAAGAAAAATTAAAAATTAACGTATTCATAACCGTATTTGCATTCTGCCATAGTCAACAGGCTATCCCTTCTATAATAGAGGCCTGTAGAGCTCCCCATTCTAGAGCTCTATTCATTTTTTCTAACTGTAAAAGTCGTGAAGAATAGTCTGTAACTTCTTTTCGAACAGTTTCAGTAACTGCTTATTAAGAGAGCTGCTCGGGATCAGGCGGGCAGTAGACGTTCTTCATATATATGTAAGAATCCGAGATATAGAAGTTTATGAGCATGCGAGTAGCATGCGAAAGATATATTAAGAGTGTATATAGTAAATATATAATGACGATCCTCTTATGTTATAAGAATAGATTATTAATCTATAAAGATTTACTTTTACAGTTAACTTATATCTGCGTGTTAAGACTGAGTCTTAACACTTTCTAATATTACTTCTTCTCTTAAAAATCTTATTTTTAAGACTCTAACCGCCTTTATAAGCTTATAACTACTTAACAGTGCATTCATATATGTAAAATATAATCATCAGAATCATTCAGCGTGATATTAAGATCTCTTGTAATATCTCGTCACTTTCGTAAAAAAAAAGAGCAATATTCTGTATTAAAATAATCTTTTAATTATTCAGCATCTCGCTTTTTCAATATTTATAATTGAATTGACTTCTCAGTCATTTAACATCTCGCTTATTCGATTTTTATAATCAAGTTAATCTTTTGATTATTAAGCATCTCGCCTATTTGATTTCTATTATTAAGTTGATCTCTCGGTCATTTAATATCTCGCTTACTTAATCTTCAAGTAATGTAAACATCACTTTATAATTATTAAGCTATTTTGTTTATAATAGAACTTTTATTATACTGTTTATTATTCTATTTTATAGAATCTTAATATTCACATGCGAGACTCATTAAATAAACAGTTATTATTATTTATGATAATGAATTTCATTTATATGAACTCTTACACTTTGATTCGAAAGCTAATGTGCGATTAATCTAATACTAACATGCTTAAAGCATACTATATTGCCCGATAAATTATAAATTTTCATTAAAATAATTAATTCTTCGAAATAAAGAATTTATAATATTATTATTATTAATAATGAATAGATAATGAAGTTAATCTATAATAAATACTTTCTTCTTCTTATAATATATAAGACTACTTCTTTTCTTTTTAATTTTAACTTCTCTTCTTCTTCAATTATCTTTATCTTAGTCTTAGTAATAGCATCCGCAATAATAACAACAATAATAATAGTAATAATAATAGCAGTATCATTATCATCATCATCATCATCATCACTATTATATATAAGTAATTCTTTTAATCTCTTTTTTATTACTAATCTTCTCGTTATTTAAAGCTTTAAAACGCAAAGTAATTAAAGCTCATAAGTTAATATTCTATTATACTTATACTATAATTTTGTTAATATTATATTTTGCGATAGCTAAGATACTCGATTTAATCTTTTTTGTTATTAATCAGTCTTAATTATAATATCAGCGCTGCGTGAGACATCTTTATTAAGAGTCTGAGATGTTATTTATTTATAAGATATCACTCGATTATATTAAGTATAATTATTATTTTATTAAAGATTATAATTATCTTTCAATATATTTTCTTAATAATTTCATGTTTAAAACATATTTTTTTTATATAAAATATTTATATTAACTGTTTAAAGTCTTCTTCTAAAATATATATTACTATTTAATTGCTTTGTAAAGAAGCGTGTGACATCTGTATTAATTATAAGAAAAAGATATTTAAGAACATTAAATTATAATATAATATAATCTCTCATCATCTTTTTAATACGCCCCTTTAAATTATCAGCTTTCTATCTAATAAATCTTCTTTTAAGCGTGCTCATATTTTCGGCGGTAGTAACATTATTAATCTTAATCTTTCAAAGATTGAGAATAATCTTATTTTGCTTATTTAAACTGTTTAAATATAAGCTAAAATCACTGCGCAGACTATAAGCATATTATTCTTAAGTAAAAAGTATGATATTAATAATTTTAATAGACTGGAATTACATTATCTAACTGATTTAAGTAAACTTAAGATTATTTAAAGAAATTAATTCTTTTAAAATTAAATAAGAAATTAATAATATCTACTATATTTAAGACGTCTAAGTCGATTATATTTAATAAGCTAATTAAATCTAATAATATTAATATAAAATTAAGTAAGAATCTTAGAATAAATAAGATAGAGATAGCTGCGTTTCGTAAGTAAATAAAGACTGTTAATATTGATCGCGACTCTTTATTATAAATAATCGGAAACAGACTATAATAAATAGATTAATAATTATTTAAAGTCTTATATCTATATCATGCTTTTCTCGTGTGTTTTACGTGTGTTCTACTGATTAGGCGCTTTTTATTCTTTATAGCGGCGCTTCTCACTCTTTTTTATTTAAATAGTCTACTAATCAAATATTTAAACAACTGCTCATTCTATACTCGTTTTATAACTTTATTCTTATTAAAAAGTTATAATCTTTTCTTAAGTATTTAATAAGTTCTTCTTAAGTTTTTAAGTATTATGATCTCTTATAAATCCTTATCATTATATTAAAAATATGCGTTTTTTACGCGAAACGCATATATTAAGAATCTCTTTAACTTCTTATTCATTCTCGCTTTATATCTCTACAGACTCAGATATCTTAATATCTTCTCGCTCGTGATATAACTTTAATAAAGAGATATGAAATATAAGATGAATTCTTTCATAACTTTTAAAAAGAATTAATTGATAAGCATTCTTATTTATTAACTTTTTAATTTTGAATAGCCCGAGAAACTAATTAATAAGCTTCTTACTTACTTTTCTTATGCGAATATTCTTCGATAATAATAAAATCTTATCTTTAATCTTATAAATTATATTCTTGCGTTTTAAATTATAAAACTTCTTTATCACTTCTTATAATTTAATTTAGAGATCTTTATTCTCTTTAATAATCTCTTCAATCTACTCCGCTCTCTTCCTTACTAATTAACTCTTCTCTTCCCGCGCAGATGTCTCGCCTGCGAGTTTTATGTGAAAAGCAGATAGGAAACACAGCATCATCTTAAATAATGTTTTTTCTATAATTAAATATACACTTCTATTATACGCGAATTTAGTACTCAATAATAGATTTATTTAATCATTCTAACAATAATTAATATAATATCGAAGATAATATTCTAACATCTAATTATCACACTCGATTTGATTATTTATTTATAAGTGAAATGCTGTGAAGAGATATCTCTTTACACATAAATAATAATAAAGAGTTTCTCAATACTTTAATATAAACATTAATTCTTTATCATTAATAATAAATCTAGAAAATTTAAATTTCGAGAATATCTTCTTAATAAGTCTCTCTCTTAGTTTAAAAGTATTGATTTCTTTTATGCACGTTATATAGTGTATTATTTTTAAATATCAATTCATTATTATAAGAATAATATTATATGCTTTACTTCTGCGAATAATAGACGATAAGTCTATAATAAAGTTTATCGCAATATCTTATTAAACTCTCTCTAACTATAATAATAGCGTAAGTATATTATAAGACTTATATTATAATATCTTCATTCTTTAACAGATATTACATATTAAGACATAATCTTTAACAATTTATAATATTCTAGATTATTAATAACTTCGCAGAATGATTTCTTAAGTTCTCTTTCAATTAAAATGATTCTCTTATTATAGATTATTATAATTCGTACGTAAAATCTCCATTTTAATTATATAATCATCAGAAATATAGATCGCGCCATTATATTATATAAGATCAGTATGATCTTCGCATCATCTACTCTTAAATTAACTCTTCTTAATAAGATTATTTAAAGATCTCTTTCAGCTTCTCTCCGTGCAGAAGATATTTCTTTACTATAGCGTTAGAAAATAATTAATAAGAGCGTTCGAAATCTTCTCGTAAAATAATATAATAGAGATTAAACTTATAACTCTTATTTTTGAGAAGTTTTCTTCTTCTCTTAAAGAATCTCCGATCTCTCGCACGTGATTAATATACATCTCGCGTGCGTTACATTAATCATCTATAATAGATTTAGGCAGAGCACTTTATTAACTCTTCTTAAAGTATATAATAATCTCTATTACAGTTTTTATAAGCAATCTTAAATTTAGAAATTCTTCTTCTTAATTTAGATCAATAATCGAGATCTTAAATTTAACTCTTTTTAAAATAAGCGTTTTAAAAGAATTCTCTTTCTCTCTCTTATTATTTACTGCGTAATCCGATTTATATAATAGTAAATTAGCGGAATTCTTCTTGTCTCTGCGATAATAGATCTCAAAATTATAAATAGCGAGCATCTTAACTTATTAAGCTTAACGCCCATTTAACATCTTTGTTATTATAAATAACTGTAAGTTAAAGTGATTATATAAAACTCGCATGTTAAAAGTAGATGATTCTAAGTAATAGTGTTACTTCTTAAACGAGATAATAATTATTAGTATCTCTTAATCTTTTATAATATAATTTCTCTCAGCTGATATCAGCTTTCTTAAGTAGAATGTTATTGATGTTTAAATATAATATGCTATCTTTATATTATTATCATTAAATTAAGAGAGAATTCTCGTCAGATCTCTTTCTAATACATCTATTTTAATCTGAATTAACTTCTCTGAATTAAAATACTGTAATAGAGAAGCAGTCTAAAAGCACTTTTTTAATATGCGAAACGCAGTATCTATCTTCTTTATTTAGAGAAATGATTTAGTCTTCTTTTCTTTTATCATTCTTAGTAATAGATCTATAATTATAACAATCATTATAAAGTATTTATAAATAAATCTTCTATAGAAGTTAATAAAGCTTAGAAAGATCTGTACATTATAAAATAATTTCGAAATCAATTAATTAATAATTATAATCATCTTACGTGTATTCATCAAAACATCTACTATATTTATACGATAATTAAGAAAGTTTATTTTCATTATAAAAAAGATATATTTTAATAACTTAATAAATAAGTCAAATTTGCGTAATATCTTTAGCATTTAACGCACATGATTATCGTGCTTCTATTTATTATAGTTATAAATCACAATATTATCAAGATAGATTATATAAATAATATCTAACAGATTCTTTAATACTTAATTAATATAGACTTAAAACGTCATTAATATATTAGTCAACTTAAAAGATATAATTATATACTTAAAATGATTATATCACGTGTAAAATGCAGTCTTTTACTTATCTTCTTATTTAATATATATTCGATAATAAGTATCACGCAGATCTATTAACGTGAATCTCTTCGCGCCGCTTAATCAATTAAGTGTCTCAGAAATCAGTGATAACAAATATCTATTTTAAATAATTATTTAATTCAGACTTCTATAATTCATATATAAACACAGACTATTGTTCTTCTTAAAAATAAGTAAAATTAAAGTTTCTATAAATAATTTCGAATTTCTTATTCAGTCTTTTATCATACTACTCTTAAGATACTTACGTAATACTCGTAACTTATTTACAAATAAGAAGTAAATGAGCCTGTATAACATCTTCTTATCTTTCTTAATGAGAATAGTGTGTTTTATATATATATTATCAGATAATTTCGCAGCATTCTCTTCTAAGAATATATCAGTATAATCTTCGAGCTCTTTTAATAACTGCACAGTAATCACTTCTGTGAAGTAAAGATCTATAAAATAATATTATATTAAATTTAAAGAGCTTTCGCATATATTTTATATAATGCTCTTTAAGTCTTCGCATATTTCTAATATAATTCTCGCAGGTGTGATATATATTATATAAATCGGAATATCAGCTCTTTCGAGCTTTAACATCTTTATAATGTTTATCTCACAACTCTTCTTACTTTCATAATAAAATCATTTGCGTTATTTAAAACAATAATCTAAATTTATATTAAAGATTTAGAATCAGCTCAATATAATATTATATCTTTAAATATCTATAGCTATAAAGTTTATTTAATAAGATTATAATACTTCTATTAAGTCTATTACATTCGCTTTAATCATGTGTTAATTATATATTATAATAAATCAATTATCCGAGATTATCGCGCTCACAAAAATAGAATTTGTTTAAATATCTTCTTTAATAATTACTTTCTATAACAGAAAACATTCTTAAGCATTTATATTTAAGAGTGTAAATAATCTACGAATATTATACTCACTTTATAATGCAACATTAATAATTATATATTACGTTAGCTTTGCGTCTTTAAGATTCATATTTAACATCACAAACGCTATTATAACGTTAGAGTCTATTTTTTTATTAATATCAATAAGAGATTGATCTTTCTTAACACTTTATAATTTTAAGAGAGATGATTAGACTTCCCGCAATTATAATAGATTATGTTATTACTTCTTATATCTTTAGCAGGCGTTAAATCTACTTTAATTAAAGCTAAATTAAAACAATAATTTGTATTATAACTGAGTTTATATTCACGTCTGAAATGTTTATAAGAAGTATATGTTTCGTGTATGCTTCTATCTAATACAGCGTTAGCTGAATTAACACGAGACTTATCTTTGTTTTTTAAGAGCGACTTTTAAATCAATTCTTCTTATTACTATATCGCGGCTATAATCTGCTTGCGGAATATGATAATTCTATTCTCTTTTAAGATCTCTCTGCGAGTCTCTGATATAAGATAAGTAAGCAGTTATTATATCTTATACTCTTTCTCGATCATTAATAAAATATCTTTTTCAAGACTCTTAATAAGAGCGATAATATCTTAAACTAACTACTAAGATCGCTACTTAATAATCTTAAATTGAATTAATATATATTATATGCGATTAATAGAATTAATAATTAGACTTTGACATCACTTTATATATTTATCTTAGATTATAATTGAAATCATATTATTAATTCAGAATTCGCGCGCTTTATCTCGTAAATAAATCGCCGCTTAATTAATGAGATCAATCTTATTTATAAATGATAGCGTGCGTATATAAATCTTTTAGCTATTCTCATAATTAATTATATCTTTGAGATTCTTTACAGAATAATATGAAGATTTAATAATGCGAATCAGACGTGATAGAGAAGCGTAAGAATGAGTAGAGAAAGTGACTTATTTATAATGAATAAATAAATCTGCGATTTCTATAAGATTTGTAAGTATTTCATCTGCGAGTTCAGACTTCATTATAATAATGTTTTCAAGCATTCTCTTCTCTTGAATCTGCTTGCGCAAGCGTTTATAACGCTATCTAATGATCTTCTATTCATCATCATTATTAATAAAAGGCGTAGATTACTTATCTGCTATTAAATCAATATTTATATTGTCAATTAATCTTTCTTGATCTTCATTAATCGTGTTAATTACGTTTCGCGTCTTTATTATCGTGTTAAAGAATCTCTATCAAACAATTTATTAAGTAGAGCGATCCGAATATTAAGAGAACTGCCCGAAATTAGATAGATAGTAAACATTCTTCACGTGTATATAAGAATCCGAGATATAGAAGTTTATAAGCATATAAGTAATATGTGAAAGATATGCTAAGAGCGTATATAGTAAATATATAATGATGACCCTCTTATACTATAAGAATAGATTGTTAATCTGCAGAAATTTACTTCTGTAGTCAGCTTATATTTACGTGTTAAGACTGAGTCTTGGCGCTTTCTAACACTGCTATTCCACGCTCTTTTAAAGTCTGAGCAGATTTTCAATAAATAAATAAATTATCCAAATAGAAATGAAAAAAGAGCTCATTTTCAATAAATTTAGAAAGAGAATTTGCAAGCTGAATTATCACTGATTGAGTGAGATTTAAAAATGTAGAAATTGAAGAATTGAGAATAAAAATAAAAACTTTTTTTTTCTCCCTCAATATTCCTTCTGCTATACCCGGTCTAGTGCATTCCCAGTTATAGATATAATCGGAATCACCTTAAGCAAATAGCTTAAATTCCGTGGAAATAGACTTGCAAGAAATAGTAATTTTCTGAGAAGTTCTTCCTTTAAATTTAAGCATAACTTCATTAATAATAAGATTTGTGCTAAAAAGTCAATAATATGCAGATTTTTCGCGTAAAATAAAGAAAATAGACTTCAATTTATTCTATTAATTAGAGTCTTTTTTAATCGAATTTAAACCGCGATCTTTAAAGTGAAAATTCTTAATAATCTGCTCAAATCGATTTTTTGAAAGAGGAGTTTTTAATAGAACTTCATTTAAATGTTAATAATAAGCTCGAGAAGACTGTTTATAAAGAGATAATAATAATAAACAGCTAAAAAAGTGATATAACTCTTTAATAAAAAGAGAAATCCATGAATTTAAAGCAGAATTATTGCGAAATGCAAAAGAATTTATTTCTTTAACGATAATAGACATCGTTTTCCAGTTAAAGAATAACTGGAATAGAGTCAAAGGATGTCAATATTTGTTGAGATCGAGATTTCGGGGCTGATCTGCATGAGATTTCATTGAAATCGGCTCGAAATTAGGCAAAGAATGAAGAATTTCAGAAATTGAACGATTTTGAAAATTTTCTGCAGCTTCTTCAGACAGAATTAAGAAGCGATTTAGCTTTTTATCGGCTGTAGAATCGTCAGAAATAGAAGGAGCTATTAAAATATTAGTTATATATATATATATATAATGAAATAATAATAAAAGAGAGAAGAAAATAAAAATTTAACATACTTGTATAATTATTTGGCTGATTTTCGATCCATTTTTGCGGGATTTTGGGTATTCTCTGTCTGTTATTGATAGCTAGTGATTGAAGAGTTTTCGTAGTATTTTGAGAGTGATTTTGAGGCGGAGAAAAATTCGATTTTGAGTGAAATTCGGCTTGAAAAGAAATTTCAACAGAGATATGAGGCTGTATCTTCTGTAAATGAGGTCCAATTTCAACCGAAGATAGTTCATATGAAGCGCCTGAATTAGGACTATCTGCTCTAGAAGGTTCGTCCTCATAAACTGAGAATTGGGCGAGTTGTGAGGCTTTTCGTGAGCGTTTGATGCGTTGAATTGAAAGAATTTCATCATTTTCGCAGGTTTCGGGGGCTGATTCAGCTCGAGGGCGCTTTTTTAGGCGCCCTCGGGCACTCCAAGATGGTTGAATAATGAGTTGATTTGATGAGAAAGTTGCTGATCTGAAAATTCTTGATTTTGAAGGATTTTGAAGGATTTCTATTAATTTTAGTTAAAAGAGCTAGAAATAAGCTTTTTTAATAAGATTTAAATAATAATATAGCTGAATTCAGTTATTAAGAAGATCTGAGAGTAATTATAGAGAATTTCAAGTTATTTTGAAGCTGAAATAATGATGTAGAAGATTAATTAAGAAGAAAGTTACTTTGAAAATTTTGATGTTTCTTATGCCAAGAAATCTACAATTTGATAGCGCTAATTACGATAACGCTATTTCTTAAAGCGTAATATTATCATTTCAGTGATACAGAGGATAATGTGAATCATGAAAAAGAAGTTATTCTTATTTCATTATTTAAAAATATAAAAGTTCACGAATTTAATATTATAATAGTTTAGAAGTTCTAATAGAATTCATTCTTATAAATAAGTTATTATCCGATCTCAGCTTCATTCTATCTTATATATTTAGTAAAGAATAAGATTAAAGTGTGCTTTTATATATATAAGAGATTTTACTTAAATAAATAAATTATTATAAATTAATATAAAGATCTTTAATCTTTAACAATCTATTATAATTAAAATAATAGAGAAAGAAGTTTAATAATTTATAATATTTATAATTTAAGTTCAATATCATACTTAATAATAAAGATAAACACTCTCACGTAACTTTGTAATAACTTATAAACAGACATGAATAATTATATTATTTTAGATAACTTGAATCTTCATCATCTAATATAATTGAGTATAGTAAGATCTACTTAATATACTAACGTAGATATTCTTATTAATCTTATTATTAACTTCTTACTTAAGTTTATAACTCTTTATAAAATAATTATCTAAATTATAAAAAATATATAGAGTATAATTAATCTTCTCTTCGTCTCACAATAACTCATATTTAAGATTATCAGATATGAATCACGATAAAATATAGCGCAATCCTCGAATCATATTCTTATTAAGACTTAATTATATCTTCACACATAATCATTTATAATCAGATAAAAAAGAAATTAAAAGATATTAAATAATATATATTTATTAAAATCGCTAATTAGAAGCTTTATATAGATTTAAGAGATTATAATAAAAGAGCAATTAAATATAGTAATTCACATACTTATATAAACAGTTACAAAGATAATTAAGTAAAGCACTTTCTAATATAAAGAGATAAGATAATCAAAGAAATATTAATCTCAGAAATATAAAGAGATAGTAATTAATATATATCAGAAGTATTATAATTTATAACGAAAATAAATATTAAAGTCTGAGAAACTATATTAAAAGATAAGAAGAAATAAGATAGAAATTATTTGCAGATATAAGATGATAAGCTTTTATAAAAAAATTAAGAAGATTATAAAGAAAATAAAAGGGGCGTGAAGACTCGTAAAATAAGTGAAAAAGAAGAGAGAAGTGTTAAGAAAGTTATTATAACTACCGCAATTAATAGTAATAAAGAATAATAGAGAAATAATGATAATAAATCTTATAAAGAAGCTGAAGATATTAAGAAAAAGGTTTTTCTCTCTCTTATAATTAATAGATCTTAAGAATCTTCAGCTTATAAACTTTCTCAATCTAATTTAAGTAATTATAAATATTAGTAAGAAGAAGATAATAAAGATAATTTATAGAATATTAAATAATAAAGTATTAGAATCAGATAAAATCTTAAATTAAGTATTAAAGATAATAGAGAAATAACTAATTTCTTGGTTAATTATAATCTTTAACACATTAATATAATTAAGATATTATTTATTAGTTTAAAAGATAATAATTATACTTATTATAAGAAAATTGAATAAAAAGAATTATAATAATTTAAAAGCATATTAATCAATCGCTCTATTAAATATAATAAGAAAACTACTAGAACTTATAATCGCTCGCAAATTATTATATCTTATTAAAACTTATTATCTTCTTTTAAATTCTTAAATAAGAGTGAGAAAAAGAAGATTTATTAAAACAGCACTTTAATTAATAATAGAATAAGTTTATATTATATAAAATCTTTTAGAAAGATTATAAATTACTTCTATATTATATATAAATATCAGTGAAGTCTTTAACTATATTATTTATAAGAGATTTATTATAAGTCTTTATAATCGCAGGATTTTAATTACACTCATCTGTTAAATATAAAGCTTTTTAATTAAAAGAATAATCATTATTAAGATCTTTAAAAAAGAGTTATAATAATTTATAACTGAGATAGAAATTTTATAAGAATTTCTAATCTCATCAATTCTCTTTCTTTTCTTTATAATGAAACTTCTAAATATAATTAATAATTCATTATTACAAATATCTATAATAGACTTCGTGAATAATATTTACATACTTACTTACAATCACTTAACAGAAACAAATTATATAGTACTTAAATAAATTTATAAAAAATGCGCAGAATAAATAAAAAGATATAGAGCGAAATTCGCGTTAGAAAAATATGAATTGATCTACTTTATTACGCAATCAAAACGCTTTAATATAAAGACTACTATTAATATTAATAAGATATAAAAGAAAATAAGCGAATTTATTTATATATTAAGAATACAGATCGACTTTAAATTAAAATAAGAAACTCATCTCAGAAAAATTATAAATAAGTTTAAATTATAAAATCTCGCATTAAATCATATCTCTATATTAATATAAAGAGTTTATTTTAAGATAACGCGATTAGTTTATATCTCTATAATTCGGCCCGCTATTATATATAACACAATAATATAATACAGCCCGCAAGGAATTGAAACAGCTTATAAAGAAATAAAGAAACTATTTAATATATTATAAATAAAAAGTTTAAGATTAGTCTTAAAAGTATATTAAGTTATATATTCTTAAATTCTAAAAAAAGAGATTTGAATCTTATTAATTAATATTATTATAAAAAAACATATAATAAATATAGTTTGAAGAAGAATTAACTTCAAGATAAAATAAGTTATTATTAACATTTACACACGAATATAATTAAGAGTAATTAAGTTCAAAATAAGAAAAAAGAATAATAAAAGAATATTTAATAAGTCTTATTCATTTTAACTCAAATCTATATTCTCAGTATAAATATAAAATTACAAGATATTATAATAAATATTAATAGTAAATATAAAGTCCTTCTTATTTATAAGCGAGATATGTAAGATAATAAAGAGAAGTTAAAAGATGCGCTAAATAGTATATCTTAATACTCTTTTAAATATCTATATAAAATTCTCAATATTAATAAAAATCGATTATAAAGAAACGCAAATCTATAAAGAGATTGATAAATCAATATATTTATTAATAATTTAGATATAAATAGAAAAGATAGATTTAAACGCGTTTTTAGTAGATTAAAGAGTGCCGGAATATATAATATAGTGCTCGTGTGAATAAAGAAGATAGATAATAAAGCATGTCATTTACTTCTACTTTATTTATAAGAAGAATTGAAAGAACTTATTTTAAGAAGCAAATACACGCGATTACTTATAAATACTTATATCTTTATATAACATAAAAACGACGATAAGATAACTTTAATAGAGAAGTCTTCTACATTAATTTTAAATAAGACTTAATAATTAGAAACGAGATATAATTCATCACATCTCATTATAAATAATAATGATTACTTAATATACAGCGAAATCTCACAAATTAATATAGAGCGGTGAGTTTTTATTCTTTAAAGAATTTTCTCATTTGAAATAATATAGATCATTTCTTATGAGCTATATATAGAGCTTAATAGATGTAAGACTGAATAATAATAATAACTATTAAACATCTCTAATATATAATAAAGAAAA
>JAABUK010008657.1_pt1 | contig 14183 bp, 17 predicted proteins | sample 5559141 | NCBI WGS metagenome assembly JAABUK01 (sample SAMN10711869, study PRJNA513367) | rock metagenome | isolation source: Antarctica rocks | place: Antarctica: Victoria Land, Pudding Butte nord | collected 2016-01-03
TCCTTCTGTAGGTCGGTCCCAATCCTTTTCTTCAGGGCAGCATGAGGTGAGTTGCTTTTGAACTGCAAGCACTGCTGCCTGCTCTTGACTTCTAGACAAGGATTGATGTATTCTTGTCTGTAGCCTGTGGTGTTGACTGGTTAGTTCCATGCTGTCAAGAGCTGCTATGGAGTTGCTTTTGGGCGCAGGTCCCGCCTTATGTTACACCCTCTAGCTCGCGGGGATTGCATCGGCTGCATTCTGTGCGTGGGCCAGGCAGTCCGCCATTGGCGCCGTCACCTTCACTTCCCACCAGTACGCTTCACACTGGGTCCCGGTGGACGTCTTTGCCAGCTGATGGCCACCGACCCTCTCCCCTGCCACATGTACGGCTTCCTCAACCTCCTCCGGGGCCGCCTCCCTCGACATCAACGCCATCCTCACTTCCGCCACCGCCTCCCATCGGCCTTCTCAGAGATGGCTCGTACATTCCGGTGCAAGCCTCTGGGGTCACACAGCCTCCGCATGTCCCCAACCAGGCAGCTGTGAGTGGGAGCTCTGACCCGCCGCTGCCGTCCGAGCCAGCAGGACGTTTGTCTCCAGACCCCCCTTTGCCGCTTTCGCCTCCTCCAAAGCACCCATTGCCTCCTCCACCTGAGCGGCCATCAGCCTACGGCAAGCCACCACAGAAGGATTTTGGCTTTCCTCCACACCTGCCAGGTCTGTCCTGCTTGCCTGTTGCTTTCATGCTGCTGCGTTTCATTGACACTTATCAATCAATACAATGCGGTTGCAATCTGCTTGCTTTTGACACGTGAGCTTATGTGCAGACTTACATGTGAAGAAGCGCAAGAGGGATGTGGCCAACCTGGATGATGAGGTCAAGTCTGCAGATGACATGTCCTTGGATGAGGGAGAGATTCCAACTGATGGCCAGAATGGGTCTGCAGGTTTTGCTCCTGACACTGACGTGCTGTGTACTGTCTTTGGAATGCAGTATGTGGTGTGTTGCTGAACACGTGCATGACTTGCAACGCTTCCTGTGTAGCGCTGCTTTGTCATGTGCATTTGTGCTTCAAGTCATGATTGTGGTGCCATCAGGCTGCAATATTCTGGCCTATCAACCAGCCTACATTGTGGTCGTGACCTCAAGGTCCCTTGCATCCCTTTCAATCTCCGTGTTCTGAGACTGCTGTTGCACTCTTACACAGCAATCAAGCTCACAAAGCTGTTTTGTGTGGTGCAGATGTGAGGATGTCTGAAGCTGACCCTGACAGACAACAGCCCAATGGGGCTGGGCCCTCTCAACCAACTGGCACAAGTTGCCGTGAAGGGCAAAATGGGCTGAGTCAACAGGCAGGCTCTGTGCCCAATGGGCACCCCGTCCCTCATGGGTTGGGCCAGCAACCAGAGCTGGCCTCCAATCATCTGCCTCATGCGCCACCACCAGGTAAGGAACTTACAAGATTAGTATGCTGATGTTGCTTGATGACCAACTGCTCTTGTACACCTATCATACTGCTGTCCTGTCTTGCACCCATCAACATCTGCAAGTAAACCACTGCTGCTGCAAACCTGGCTCATACACATGAGGGCTTCTCATGTGTACCTGGCTCATACACATGAGAAGTGTTCCTGCCAGCTGGTGGTTCAGCATTCCAAAAATTTACCCCGCAGTACAACTTGCTCTTGGCAGCAAAGTCTTGTTAAGCACCATTCCTCACCATGATGCTGACGTCTGTCTGCAAAGGTGCTGGGCCTGAGAGCTTCCCTACTGACTGGCCAGATGACAACTTGACAGAGAATGCCAGCTTCCTGGCCTTTGTGGAGTATGCTGTCAGGCAGGCCTTGGACCCATACCGCTCTATTGGGGGTCATGGCGGTGTCAGGGTAACCTCTCCCACATCATTTGCGTGTTCATAGCCTGGGCCAAAATGCATGCAGACAGGAGCAGAACACACTGGTCTTGCTATCCAAGCAAAGAGCAGCTCTTGACAAGAACAAGTGTCGCTAGTCAGAGCAAGTGTTGCTGAGAAAAGGAAGTGTTGTTGGTCTAGCAAGTGTGGTTAGCAGAGCAAGTGGCGTTAGCAGAACAAATGTGTTGAATCTGCTTGCTTAACGCAAGGCTTAAGCGCTTGTCCATCTCCTGGAAAGCACCTAAGTGGCAAAGCATGGCCTGTGCTGCAGTTGACGAAGGAGAAGCATGGACAGATTCTCCGCAAATGCCAAGCAAAAATTGTTTTAGCTGAGCAACAGGTTGGTGGCTTTACTTTGGCATGACTCATGCTGTCTAGCGTGATTTTGCATTCACATGCTGCCTGAAGCATTTGTTTTGTTTCTCACTGCCCGGTCAACATGCTCTACCATTCCGTTCACTTTGTCATTGATTTCCCATCAGGTTTTTCAATACCATTTAATAGGGTACCGATAGGAAATCTTGTATATTCTTCAGCAAGGTAACCTGCATGGCAAATGATTGCTGGTGTTCACAGAGCAGACTCTTGCTTCTGACATGCATCCAAGAAGTGTATGCTGATCATGCAGACCTTGCTGTCACCTTTCATACCTCCAACAAGCAGACATGCATTGAGGAATCATACTGCACTCTTGTTCAGTGTCTGGCCTGTATCATGTGCAATGCATGTGCTACAGAGCATGTACCTTGCAGTATAGCTGAGTGGAAACTGACGGTGTCATTTGTTGCAGGCTGCAGTAGAAAGGGCGAGAAAGGGGCAGTCAGGGCAGGTGGTACGCCACAAGATTCTGAGTAACGCAACCAAGCTTGTCATGTCTTACTGCAGTCAAGGCAGCGAGGCCCACTCCCAAAAACAGCACAGACCTGGTCGAGTGTAAAACGTTGTGTCATGCCTTTTCTTCCACTTTATTCCCTCCTTCCCTGTGACTCTCAATTTTTAGTCTTATGGTTATATTGTGCTGCTGTGGTGTCTTCATTCTTTGTTTTGCTTATGGCCTACTTGACATGAAAGTGGCATGGCAGCGCTGTGATCTGGTATTTTGGCATGCGGGTGCTTTTAAGCTTCCATTCTTGCTCTTTGTTGGATCAAGTGGTGAACAGTTCCAGGTGTCAAAGTCCTTTAGGAAAGTGTCAGCTTCTGTGCATCACCCGCACTGCATCAAGCCGACCTTGTCAACCACTGATGTGTTACAATGAACAGAGATGTACTGACTGCTTTGCGTCTGAAACGTCTGAGGAGACAACCCTAAGTTGTGCACCCCATTTTCGGACTCACGCAGCCTTGACAAGTACTCCTTCCCCGCCCCAAGCACTGCTAGCTGGTGCAGATGCAAACAGTGTACACTCGTGGGCTGTGATGTATCAACATTGTTGTGCACAGATGTGCTCAGGGCTATACGGTGTGCCGTCCAGTAATGTGGTACAAGTAATCCCGAATCAGCACAGAGCTCATCTTACGATGCAGTGTACAGCCGCGCTGTCTTACATGTTATGCCCAGACTTTTAGTAAAGACTTTAGTAAACCAGTCTTCCTCATTTTGCACAGAATGTATACACAATGATTGCTACGAGCAGAAAGGTCTTAGGCACAGGAGGTCTTGCAAATATTTGATGCTGTTACAAACCACATACATCTTCATCAGTCTGAATTTAGCATACCCAGTAAGAGCCAAGTGAAAGTAGCATCAAAAATCAGAGATGCTGCAACTGTAAAAATTGCAAGGACTAGCTAGAACTCATTGCGTGCTGTACAACAGTCACACGCTGAGCTTTGTCTCAAAAATCCATAACTGAAGGTATGTGGACCACCAGCATCTGAAAGTCACATGCTGAGGTACTGTAAGCTAGTTGCCATATAGCATAGACACTGACAACACTAAAAGAACATGCAGTTATGTCAGAACATGACTAAGCAGAAAACCACTGTCTGCAGGTTGTGAGCAGCGCTGCAACACTCAAGGACACACCCACAACCACAACTAATACCGGCAAGACAACTTGATGAGTAGTCTGCCAACATTGGCTCAACTTGCTTTCAGGCTGTTGACCATTGTGCTCAACGGCAGTGATGCTAAGGTGCACATCATCATCCTCATTTCCATCAGCTGGCAGCAACAATGCCTGAACTTCCCTATCTTCCTGTTGTATCAATGCAAGGCCAGGTGTTCTAGCCTTCTCATGGGCTCTCAGCTTGAGATGTAGCCCGACAGGAATGACATAGCACACAATGCAGACTGCTGTCGCTCCTGTGATGGCAAATATCTTTTCTGCATAGGCTGGGAAGATTAGCGCCACCAGAAGAGTGCTGATGATGATGCCGGTAGTTTCTGCCATGTGTCGCTTCCACTCAAACGGTGCATCTTCACCAGCAATGAGACTGTCCAGTGTATACCTCAGAGATATCTGCAGACAACATTTATCTCAATGTCCGTCTCAGCATCTCAAGACTCATCTTTTGTTGTGCTGAATAAGTTGACTGGGTCTTGATTGAAGATCTGCATTGGCTGTCTGCTGACATACATTTGACATTGACTGCTTAGCATGACAGCATGGCATCTGATGGTTCACTATAGCAGTGCACTGAAGGTCCAATGCACTGAAAGCAATCAACTAGTAAACAAATGCCTGCATCTTCTGATTCCTCACCCAGAGGGGTCAATGCTAGCATGCAGTCAAGCAATGGAGGAGTGAAGCAGGGTGCAGGTGTTGACCTGCATGGGTGGGATGCTAATGGAGAGGTAAAGAGCCATGAAGAGGTCAATCCACCCTTCCCTGCGCCCCCCCAGCCAGGTGTTGACCAGGCAGTCCCCTTCTGTGGCCTGCCCAAAGCGAGCTGCCCCAAAAATCCCCATCGTCCCATACATCAGGCATGCCACCCCTGCAGCAATGGCTAGACAATTAGCACTAGGCATGAGCTTACGAGCTGCACCCAAGAGAGTATAAGAAGATGTTGTAACACGCCTTGGTTGTTCAGCTCTCTTGAGCTTGTAACTCAGCTGAAACTCGTGACTCAGCTGAAACTTGTGACTCTGCTGATCTTTGTGAATCTGCTCTGCTGAAGCTTATGGCTCAGTTGCGTAAGATTGTTCTTGATGCAGAGCTTTGACAGCCCTTTGCAGGAAGGCATGAATGGCAAGCACATCAGCCATGGGTTGTGCTTGGCTGCAATGTTGCAGGCAGTCAGTCAAGCAGCTAAAGGCTGCCTCTGCAAGACTTGACAGCTTTGTGATCATCATAGCAATCATGATGTTCAGGCTTTCTAGCTCATGACGAGCAAGGCACATGCAGAGCAAATCTTGTCTCTCCAAAGCAGGCCGTTCTGAGCAAGCCTGCAAGGTGTTGACAGCTTGACAGCATTGTGTTGACACGCAACTGCGAGCATGGCACATACATACACTTCTTCTCAACTGCAAATGTGCACAACAAGCTGCACAGTGACAAGCTGCACAGTACAGTAACAAGCTGCGCAGTAACCAGCTACATGCTGCACAGTAAGAAGCCCACCAATGATGACAATCTTGACAGCTGTGGAGGTGATGGCCAGACCGGAGGGACCTGGTGGCATGTCATGCAGCAGGGGCATCATCATGGGCTGCAGGTAGAAGGCAAACCCCAGCACCACAAACGCCTCTGGCAACTGGGCAGCGCTCTGCACACATGGTCTTGGAATCAGCCTGCTTCACTCTATCACAGGTCCGAGGTGCAATGCTGAACTCAGCTTGAGTGTCCACCACCGAAGCGTCCAGAAAAAGGACTGGAGAGCCTTGTAGGCATGTTGCTTGAACTATTGTGATCACAATGCTGTCTGGTTGGCTTATGCAGGTGGGTGCAATACGTGCATGGCAGGTCGCGCTGCATTTCTCACACAAGGTGTCATGGCAACCTTAGAGGTATTGGCTGCAGAGTGTCCCCAGAAAAAACACATATGTTATTTCTTACCCATGTGTTTTCCCAAGTGGCAATCGCATTTGCTGAAAGCATGCATCAGATAGGTGCGGACCAGATGAGAAGGATGCACACACAGCTGCATGATCTGCTGCAAGCCATGCCCGTGAGGAAGAGGAAGATTGTCACCTCAAAGGTCCAGAGAGGCAGTTCGCCAGACTTGATTGCCGGCAAGCCTGCGTGAATGGAGGTTTGCACGATGATGCCCAGAACTGTCAAAATGACAATGACACCCACAGTGGCTGCTGACTCCAACTGCAGTCACATTTGAGCATTGAGTGGGCGCGTGCACAGATGAGTCAGCATCCTATGTGCCATGACATTTGGTACACGCATGGATTGAAAAACGTTGCTGTCCTCCGTGTGCATGTTTCACAGGCTGTTACAAAACTTGCACAAGGATCACAAAAACTTGAGCAAGTCGTAAGCATCCACAACGTATAGCTGTGGCTGCGCACAGCATCACATTTCCAAAAGCCAAAGCAGTAGTCTGCTCACAGTAGGATGTGAGTGTTTGCATGCAAGAAGGAAGTGAATGTGAGCAAAGCGCACCTGACGCATGCCCTTAAGGCAGCACAGTGGCCACACTGCCACAACAGCAAATAGGCACATTGTGCCTCGTCCATCATACGCTACCAGCCAAGCTGGAGGCGTATCAGGAGCTGCTAAGCCCTTGAAAGCCCTAGCTGACACATCAGAGATCAAGGCAAAGTCGCCCACGATTGTGCCAAAGAGCAGCAGAATGAGGCTGACTTGTGTTAACACCTGCAGGGTACAAAAGAAATTGCTAGCCAGCAGCTTCATGGGATGCAAAGCAACAACAGCTGAAGCAGGACTGATCATGCATGCCTTTACATATATGCCTAGCATGCATGCATAGCATGCGTAGTATATATGCCTTTGCTGTCAGTGCATAAAGCAAGTGGCACTGGTAAGATGTGCCATGCAGAGAGTTCAGTCAGACTTTCACCTTCCATTTTTGGCCTCCGATCGCAAGGGCAACTCCTTCATAGCTGTCATGTCCTGTTTTGCCGGCTGCTTTGAGCAGCAGCAGGGACGTCAGGCAATTGGAGCCAGCCACGACCAACATGACAAGAATGCCAAGCAGCACTCCTGTCTTGGAGAAGGCATATGGCACAGGAAGCAAGGAGCTGCAGGCGCCACAGAATATGAGCACATGAATGGGCACTCACCAAGAAAGGCAACACAACAAGCAATGCAGTAGAAAAGAGGGGCAAATCGAGGCTGTCACTGGCTGCTGTAGGCTTGCGCAGCAAGATCAGTTGCTGGGGGGCTTGCACTGACCTGCCTAGAATGGCCAAGGTCAGCGTGACGCTGGCACTAAACAAAGCTCTGAAGTACCCTTCTCTTGTCTTCATATCGCTGGATGTGAACTCACTCGCCCGCTGCAGGGCTAAGTTGTGCAAAGCGGATGCTGTGCTAGCATAACTCACAAGGCGGCTGCAGCTGTGTAGCGCACTTGTCAAAGAATGCTGTAATTCATAGACGCTGCTCCTCAAACGCAGTGCCGCCTGTACGCTTGAGTTGGCCCGTGTGCGAAAGCGGCTCGCTTGACTTGCTCGTTGACTGTAACAAAACGTGATACAAAACTTGACCGTAACAGGTGGCAACAGGCACACTTAAAAGCTTGACCATGTCTGCCCATATTGCAATGATGTGCGCATCGTCAGGGTCCTGTGCATTTGAAAAGCAGTAGAAAGTAGGAGAAGTCATCATGACTGCCCAGACTAGGCTCCTTGATCAACAGCATACTTAGCTTTATTTTACTGCATCCTTTGCTGCCATCACAATGTCGACCCCTTCGAGGCCAACATTCACAGACGTGCTAGACATTCTGACCGGCCGATCGCCTCCACCAGTATCTAGATTCTTGAGTTACTCTGGGCAGCTGAGTCCACAACAGATACAAAGCCTTGCAGATGCCATCAGAAACAGCTCAGTGCAGGGAGGCTTTCGGCTCAAAGGTCCGCATCAGCAGTAATGAAACAGATCATGAGTTGCGTCGTTGTCTGTGTCAAATGCATATGCAAAGTAGTCCTGCTCTGCAGGGTGTCTGCTTGGTGACTCTGGGGCAGAGATACTTGCCTCAGCTCTGGCCAGTAATCAAGTGATTCACACCCTTGAGCTTGTGGGTAAGTGCAAAGTCGCAGCATAGTCACCTGTAGGGACTGAAGCTGCCAGCAAGCACACAGTGCAGCCTGATGTGATCAATGCTTGCATGGTGCAGGCAACGGCATAGGACGGCCCGGAGCTGAAGCACTTGCTGCATGCCTTACAGAAAACACCACTCTGACTTCTCTGGACCTGGCAGGTGAGCAGACTGTGTTGCTGTCAGTGTCTCTGCCAAGCTTTCGTTACACTCTTTGCAGCAACCACTCACTGCCTTTAATGATGCACAACTTTGATTGGGCTTACGCCCGCTGATTACCCTCTCATTCTGTGCTGCAGACAACCCCTGTGAGTGGGATGCAGCAGACGTGCTTGAAGCCATCGACAACGTTCTTCACAGGAACAGAATGTTGGCGTCCCGCAATTCAGGCAGCCTTGAAAGTTCGCCAACTGAGCCCCGCAACCCATCAGCCAGTCCCAGGGATCAGTCAAGATGCCCTCAGAGCGAGTCCCCAGGCTCTGAACATCAGCCATTGGCTCCCCCAAACCAGGCCCAAACCCACCCATTGGGGTCCCTGAACCAGTCTCCTAGTAGGCCCAGCGTAGCACCGGCCTCCCATCGCCCTGTTCCACCTCTTTCCCTGTCAGGTCTGGGGCGCAGCAAGTCAGCCAGAGATGTGGTGCTGCCATCAGGCAAGGAGAACAGGGCTGGGACTGCTAGGACCTCGGCCACTTCCAGGACTAGCCCTGGTGGAGCAGACGACTTTGAACACAGGTGAAGACGAGCAAAAGAATGGGTACAGTGACTGCTGTGTTCAATCTGGCAACAACACCAAAACACTTGACCAAACTGTGTGCTGCAGTTGTTGACATGTGACATGCTTGTGGACAAGACTTTTGCAGACAAGATCTTGGATGATGCCTAGGTGTCGAAGATGTTTGACACAGCCCTGACACACGCTCTAATTGATTTGTCACACTGTCAAAATCATCAAACCAGTATGAAAATGTTGCTTTGGCTGAGAACTTGGTCTTGTTGCGCACAGAGGTAGCTTTACATGTGTCTGGTCTGGTTTGCAGGTTGTTGTATCTGGAAACTGCCAGTGACAATGTGAGCAGGGAGATAGCCCAAATGAGAGGGGATCTGACCCAAGTCAATGAGTGGGAGCAGAGGGTGGACACCCTCTCAAATGAGGTTGCTGCTGTCTTTGCCTCTGTGCAGACTGAGCAAACCACCTTCAGGTGACCATCCTTGCTTGTTACCTTTGCTGGTGTGTCTGGGTATGAATGTTGAGACTTTGCACCTCTATGTCTGACAAGCTCCAAGCTAATGGGGTGGTTTCTTTTCAGACTGTAATTTCCTGACCTCTGTCTCAAGCATCAGGCAGAAACCCATAGGCCTGATCATGCATCGTTGCAGCATTTTGCATTTGTGGTTTATCAGCTCCTGCAAGGGGCAACATTGCTGCCCTTATACATGAGCACATGAGATATTGCATACATGCCTGAGAGCTGGGCAGCTAGGACAAAGCCATTCACCTTTCAGGACATGCATGCATACTGTGCCAACAGTCAGCTTGAGCCCCAAATGGACAATATTTTCTGCTGCCATCCTTTTTCGACAAAGGTGTTGCATTTGTGCAAGGAAACACAACAGAGTCAAGACATCATGGCACACTTGCAGGACCTGGTTTGATGAGCTGACCTCATGGCAGCAGAGGAGTGAGACTGAGTGCCAGCGATTCAGTGGGGAGCTTGCAAGCTTTGGAGGGGACCTGCACAGCCTGTATCAGCATGTCATGCATACGGGCTCCCATGTGGAAGACAAAGCAGCGTCTATGGCATACAACCAAGCACAGGAGGTATTTCACGCTGTTTTCCTAACTACCAAGCTTTGATGGGGGACCTGCATAGCCTGTATCAGCATGTCATGCATACGGGCTCCCATGTGGAAGACAAAGCAGCATCAATGGCATACAACCAAGCACAGGAGGTCTGTCACACTGTTGCTGTATAATACTCTTGTCCCAACTCGCTGAATGTTTGCCCACGCACTGACTGATGCATTCACATGTCGTCCCCTATGGTCAGATATGTACAGTCCTGAGTAGCTTGTGTTATGAGGTCCTTTTTGGGCAGTCAGCATAACAGCCTTCGTGTGAGTTGATGTGACCGAAATCAGACTGGGCAAAATGCTAAATTGTGCTCCTGACATATTCATGCTTGCACCTGTGGATGCTGAGTGCTTGCAGTGCAAGATGTGTGCAAGTGTCAATAGCACCAACAGAGTAGACACACAGACCTGTGACCATGCAATGCTGTTATGCACCGCCAAAGCGTGAGTTACAATGGGATGTTCAGTCTGTGCTGCTGTGCCCTGCTCCTGTTCCTGCTGACACATGGACTGCCAAAACAGGACCTCATACAGGAAGCTGCGCAAGACTGTATGTCAATCAATGCATTTACGTTTCTTGTTTTTAGGACTCATCAGGGGAGTCAACAGACAACAATTGGGAAAACAATGTACACTAAGCACTGAATGTTCAAGGCGTTCGGTGTACCAGGCCTGAGGGAAGACACATGTATAATGGATGATTGCACTGCAGGTATGGGACAAGTGTAATGTGGAGCTGGAGGAGTTGCACAGCAGGATGCATGATGTATGGCAGGCTCACGACCAGCTGGTTTCCATCACTGGGGCAGATGATGGCGTGACTGGCCTGGATTTGGATTCCCGCCTGCAAGCCCTGGAGCAAGACATGCAGCAGGTCCATGTGAAGACTGAGGAGCTGGACAGGCACATCAACAAGATGCTGACCAAGATGATTGAGTTTGCCAATCAAGGTGGGGCAGGCATGACTTTTGATCTTTCGTGTTGTATAACATGTTTCTTCTCGTCTTTTATCAAAAGAAGGAGAATTTATGCATGCATGCATGATGGGAAGCATTATGCCGTCGTACAAGCTTGGCTAAACCCAGCACTCAGAGGTGCAAAACATTTGTCCTGAATCAACTCTGCACGTCTAGACAAGAGAGCATTGTGGGCGTAGTTTGGCCTTCACCTTTTGTTTGCTCCTGCCTGCTATCCGCATGTTGCTTTCGACATGCCTTTGACAGGCAAGCATGACTGCTAGTCAGGCTGTGTTATACCAACATGTGATTCATGCCGTGCCCTCCAATACTTACCTGCTTTGCTGCGCCTGCGCTGACTCCAGCCTCCTTTGTTCCTTCTGCAACCCAGTTGCCAGTCGTGCAAAATGCAACAGTTCTTGACCATGTACATTTCCATTGAAGTTCCATTGGATTCTTCCATTGAATTTCAGGATTTCCTGGCTCTTTTCATTGAATTTTCATTGGACCTTCCATTCAATTTCCATTGTTACTTAACTCAGACACACCTATGCACAGGCTCTGCCAGAGCTCACCAGCCCATTGTCCTACACACCAGCTGGGTCAGCCCAAGGGTCACCCCCAATCCTAGGTTCTCAACCCCAACTATAGAGCTTGCACATTCAGATGCCAACTCACAGCAGTTTTTACAGACGTTTATCCCTCCATGCTTCATGCAAACTTACTCATGGGCTTACAGCTCAGCTTTCACACATGCTGTCATATGCCTGACTGCTTGTCTGCAGAGCAACTGCGTCTCAAGTATGACCACAAGGAGCTGAAAGGCAGGGTGGCTGAAGCTGGGCAGAAAGCCCAAGACATTCTGTCCGGTCAGCATCAAGACAGGGCGGCACTCAAGATGCTTCAGAGCCAGGTGGCCAAGCTGGAGTTTGGTGAGCAGAGGCTGCAGCAGCAGACTGCTGGCATGGCTGAAGCCCTTGAGGACATGATCAGAAGGAAATCACCTTCTGTGCTTTGGCAGATGTCCCAGGAAGCGGTGCGCCTCCCTGTCTCCCTAACAATGATAGCAACAATTATAATAATAATAAGAACAAGATAATTAATATAACATAAATAAATAAATAATGAGAATAACAATAAAAATCATCGTTCAGATGCTTTCCAGCTCATGATGAGCTAGGTACATGCAGGCCAAGTCTTGTCTCTCCAGAGCAGCATGTCTTGTGCATCCCCATAATGCCTACTAATACGGCAGTTTTCTGTCTCTCTCTGAACAGTCAGTTGAGAGGCTATGAGCAAGCACAGTGTTCTTGCTTCTGCATTCCAACATGTGGATTGTACTATGTTAAGATGCGCTGATGTCAGGATCTGCTGGCTCATGAGCAACAAGGTTCTGTCACATTTCCAGCAGTGCAGAAATGTGAATTAGACCTTGTATTGTGGTTTTGAGCCACATGGGTTACAATCTCTGTCCACAGGCATGCATGTGCTGATTTCTTCATCGAGGCATGCTGCCATGTGACATATCATGGAAGAGTTCTTTCACTTGCTTGCATACGACCTCTTTGTTGAGACTCATCATCAACATGACCCACAGGCAATCTCCTATCCTTTGTATGCACTGTGCTTATGCACCATGTCCACATCAAGGACCTCATCATCCTCCCTTGAGTATGCAGGCTTTGACGTTTACACGATTTTGAGGCACGCTGCCATGTGACACAACATGCAAAAGCTCTTTCACTTGCATGCATATGACCTCTTCATTGAGAGTCATCATCATCATCACACACATACAGAGGCCTTGCATGTCACTGAACACATTTCCCAGATACTTCACAAATGTATGCAGGCTGTCCAAGACGCAGCAGACAGGCTAGTCAAGTTGGAACAAGGCCTGGTGGATGCCAACAGCTACGCTGAAACAGAAGCTGTGCGGTCAGCGCAAACAGAGGCCGTCCTGGACGGCCTGCTGCACTTCAAGACCGACACAGAAGCCAAGCTTGTTGCTGCCCAAGCCTCCCTTGACCACCTGCTGTGGCCCCACAAAATGCCTGCACAGCAGCAGCAGCAGCATCAGCAGCTCACCACAAGCTCTCAAGAGGAGAACAGCACTCAGCTGCAGATGGTCATACCCAAACAGCAGCAGCTCAACAATGCGTCTCCTGTGGAAAGTAAGAATCTGCAGCAGATAGCAACGCCTCAGCAGCAGGAGGAGGGTGTGACTGTCTTGAGAGATCAGACCAATCAACAGCAGCTAGCCCCACTACAGCAGATTGCTGAGCAGAAGGAAGCTGTGCCAGAAGCAGTTGAGGCTGGTCCACATCACAGTCTCTGGCAGTCACAGATGACTCACGAGCTGCAGTCACAGAAAGCTGCAAATGCAGCGCTTTGGCAACAGGTCCAGTCACAGCAGGCAGCCATCAGCAGCATGCAGGCTCAGCTTGCTGCTGTCCTACAGCGGCATGGCACAAACATGGACACAGACAGATCGCATGATGAGATGGCATCTGCCATGACAGGCGCAGACACTGTGCAGGGAGCTTCAGCTGATGTGCATAAAGCTGCTGCTTGTGGCACAGAAAATCATCATCCCTCTGAGGAGATTGTGGATGATGCCAGGGGCAATGATGCAGTTGAAACTGTTACAGCCAACGACAGTCCATCAAGCGCATCTGATGAAGAAACAAGGACGGCCAAACAGGCTTCAGACAGTCAGCGCCTGACATGTGCAGATGACGATAGCAGTGCCACTGTGCATCATTGCCAGGCTGTCAGCAATGCAATTCCGTTTCGCTTTTTCAGAACTATCAATGCTCCACGCTTTCTGTGATCTTCAAGGGCTCAATTGTTTTGTTCCATTGTTACGGCAGATGACATTTCATTCATTGTCTCGCACAGCCCTCATCTGTTTACGCTGATATTTGCCCCAGCTGGCATGTGGAAATGTATCTACATCAGCATGTGATTTATGTAGCAGAATGTGTGCTCACATCTCTCAACGTTTGCCCGACATTTCCAAACTTTCCTGCATGCCGTTGACCGAAAATCGGAGTTTTAGACAACGTGATCAGGGCTGAGTCAGCCTGGCTGCAGGACGTGGGCAGTGCTGCTTTGTATTGTCCTCGTGAAGCTCCCACTCGACGTGTTGTTTCTTGCACTTATGAACAGTGGTTCAGGCCATACAGCCTTCGTAGGCGTTATTGTCACTTGCCTGTTTCTGGCAGGCGCATGCAGCGCTTTCTGCAGTTTAGGCTTGGTTGCCATAGCTTGCCTGTTGCTGCTGGTCGTTTGGCTGGTGCTG
>JAABUK010008658.1_pt1 | contig 14183 bp, 20 predicted proteins | sample 5559141 | NCBI WGS metagenome assembly JAABUK01 (sample SAMN10711869, study PRJNA513367) | rock metagenome | isolation source: Antarctica rocks | place: Antarctica: Victoria Land, Pudding Butte nord | collected 2016-01-03
GTCCAAAATACGTAGACGTGGCATCCGGCTTACCTGTATGTGTCATGAGTGAGCCGTTGCGCTGCAGGCGTCACTACATCCTAGTCCATCTGCCAAGCTGATAGGGCAGGCTTTGGTGCAAGAGATGTTGCCTCAGTGGAGGTCAGTGTTGAGCATGTGTTTGTATCAGCCTGACAGGATGGAATATGCCCCTATCCTGCAAGGCTTGGTGTTGCATGCCACTTGGGTGCTCAGAGATGGTGTGGTGCTGGACATCCAGCCTGACTACATAGACCTAACAGGGGGGAGATTGTGATGCCTCCCCAGCAGCCCATGCCCATTCTGCCAGTGCAGCCCAATTTGCATAGGCACCCTGTCTTTAGGCCTTATGGCAGGCAGCCAGCAGGCCCTTTGCTCTTGCAACAATTGTTGCCTGCCCCGCCTGCTATGGTGCCTGATGTTGTCCCTGTTCCTATGTTGTCAGATGATAGTGATGGTGACACCACAGAGTAGATGTCTCAAACTTTTTTTTATGCTAGATTACTGCGGCACTTGCATTGGTGCGGCATGTGCATATGTGCAGCATGTGCATGGGTGCAGCACTTGCATGGTTGCAGCATGTGCATGGTGGCGGCACTTTGCATGTTGTGACAAATGCATATGTGCAGCATGTGCATGGGAGCAGCACTTGCATGGTGGCGGCATATGCATGAGTGCGGCACTTGCATTGGTGCAGCACATGCATGTGTGCGGCATTGTCATGTTGGTGCCTTGTTGGCCTCCACCAAGGCGAGGCAGCTTCGCTTCGCTCGCTGCCACATGTGCGTTGTACAAGGCAAGGGTGCAGCACATGCATGTGTGCGGCATTGTCATGTTGGTGCCTTGTTGGCCTCCACCAAGGCGAGGCAGCTTCGCTTCGCTCGCTGCCACATGTGCGTTGTACAAGGCACATGTGCATGTTGCAACACTTGCATGCTCCCACCTGCAGGGCGAGGCACCCTCGCTTTGCTCGGTGCCTCGCCTAAGTCCTGCTTACAAGCCAGGCATGGGCTAAAGCCCATGCCTGCTCCACCTGCTCCACATGCAACCAACATGGGCTATGCTGCATTTTGAGGCCTTTTTTTTTTTTTTTTTTGGAAAAAACCTTTTGGTACCTTATAGGTACAGATTATCTTTTTTTGTCAAACATTTTTTGTCAGTGATTTTGTCGGTGACGGTGGCAATTAGGGTTGTGCGCTGGCTTCCGTGCTGGCGTTATTACTGAAGTAGGGGGGCTTTTGACGCAAGCTATCATCGCGGTCCATCCTGGGACATTCATTGCAAGTTGCACATGGCTTCATGGGACTCGCAACGTTGCCGCAACGGTCTGTAGGTCACCGCCAAGATCTTCTGTACACCGCAAAGAGTTGTCAGGTGCTCGTCTCTTGTTCTCGAAACTCTTGCAGGGCTTGCGTATTGGCTGACATTGGGCACAAACATCGTCGCTCGCAAATGAGTTCTTCGCAAGTGATAAAGCTGAACGTGGGCGGGAAGTATTTCACGACCACCAGAAGCACTCTCTGCAAATTTTCTGACAGCATGCTAGCAAGGATGTTCTCGGATTCGGGAGACTTAGCCCCAGCGCATAAAGACAACCACGGCAGATTTTTTATAGACCGCGACGGCAGTCGGTTTACAACTATACTGGCATTCTTAAGGGAAGAGGCAGTTCTGGTCCCTTCAAGTGTCAATGAACGGGCAGCATTGTCTGCTGAAGCTTCCTATTACCAGGTACTCCGATTGATAGTATGGATGCTTGGTACTTACAGCTTCACAAATTGATAGATCCATGTGTGCCTAGGTCATAGGCTTGATTCTGAAATTGAGGCTAAGATTACGCAAGCAATGCTCATGTAGCTGACTTGATTGACTATTTTGTTTGATGCCGCATGATGCGTTTCAAAAACACAGCAAGACCAGCATTGTCTGTACTGCAACTCTGCTCAAAAACTGATGCAAGCTGAGCTTGTGCTTATCTGATCTGCAGCTGAGCGGATTGCAAGACCTGATGATGGATCATCCTGCCACCAAATCACCAATGGACGAAGGTGATGACATAACAAATGTCACATTGTACAAGGATATAGGCTTTTCCACAGTGGAGGAAGCTCAAGACATCTTTTTTGAGCTTGCCAGGGCACGTATAGGACCAGAGACAGTGCAGCAAATCTGTGCAGCAATGATGCAACTCTACTTTGGAAGAGGCGTCAACACAAGCGGCCATCCTGAGTGTTCCGATACATTTGCAGCATTGAGTCCACATGCACCACTGCGTGTGGTTTGCCATCTGCATAGGCGTAGCGTGGAAGCTGAATGGGCATGTACCCGGGATAGTTGGCGTGATCAGGACCCGTATCCCCTATGCTTGGAGGCTGTGGAGGGTTTGACCCTTACGGAATTTGTGGTCATTTTGATTGGGCTGGGCTGTTCAAGCATGAAATGAAGTTGCGTGGCCTAGTTCTCAACTTTCTGGGGACTTCCGGCATATGGCCTTATTGCGATTGCCAGCTTTTACTTCGACCAGACTCTGGAGTGTATGTAGCACGCTGAACCAAACCACTTCTGTTGAGGCATTGATGTCATTGACCTTCGTTTTATGATTCTGCTGGCGGTGGGTAGGATCAGGTGTGTGTTGTTAGGGTTCAATCTGCCACCTGCCATCTGACAGCTCTGAACCTAGCCCCTTTTTCCTGTTTCCTCCCCATGTCTAGAGAGAGGTGGTCAGATACACTTCCAAGAGTCATGGGTGCTGTAATGTCAAATGCCTAGTCAGTCTGGTCTCTGAGAGATTGCTAACTTGAACAACTTAGAGACTACCCTTATTGGTTTGACACTGCAGTGGTCTCCTAAAAATTTGGGTTACTAGTAATTGCTGTTCCTATATACCGTATCCTACATAGTTCAAAAAGCTCTCTCAACCTATAAAGAGCCTTCAAATTTCAAGGTCATTGAAGATCCTACAAATTTGCAAGTAACTTACAAAACTGTAGGAACACTGCCATGTTTCCTAGAATGTGCATCCCTTGTTTGTCCTTCAGAACAGGGTCTGGTCCTACCTGCAACACCTGCAACAAGGCACAATTTCAGCATTAGGCAATGAAGCTTCAAGTAAGTTGCGCCCCTGGCTGCCCGTTTTGACTGTTGGCGTTCACCAAGCTAGCTGTCGCTGAACGTGTGCAGCTCTACTAGTATTCACGGCTGTGAATTTGGTTTCCAAGATGCAGTAAATATTTGAAGGCAGCTTTTCGCAACTTGTACTGTATCTGGTGGAAAATCTACATGATCCAGGCATTTCACCACATGGTGCTCTTCAGATCAGTGCATCCTTTGGAACTAGTGTCTGAAATCTAATACATCATGGTAACAGCTTGCTGTTGTGGCTGTGAACTTTGCATAGCTCTGCTAAGGGCAGGCTATCTGGGCCAAAACGTCTGAAAACAAACGCTATGATGCAAAAGATGCATGTCCACTGCCACTGTTTCCTGTACTGCCCTCTGCTGTTGCATCTGGCCCGGCTTTGCTAGCATGCACAGGTTCTATCCCATTCACACCTTTGTCACGAACAGCTGGCATGTAGGGCAGGGGCTGAACAGCCCTGAATGCCCTGGCAAATGACACAGCCAGGTAGACCACCAGGACTGCTGTTGCATAGCTCTTGTAACTGCCAAAGAGACTCAAAAGCCACAGGCCAGCTTTGGCACTCCAGTAAACAGTCATCCAGAACAGTACCAGGCTTGCGCTACCAACTACTACCATCAAGCCCTTGGTCGTTTGTGAATAGTGCCGGTCATCAATCTCTGGCGGCGCTTGCACTTTTGCATCTGCAAGGCAAATTGTAATGCTGTTGAGCTGCAAAACATGACTGGAGTTTGTGCCATGCAGCATCAGACTTGTGCCATGCAGCATAGGGATTGTGCCCTGCAGCATCAGAGTTGTGCCATGCAGCACCGGAGTTGTGCCATGCAGCATCGGAGTTGTGCCATGCAGCATCAGGGTTGTGCCATGCAGCGTCAGAATTGTGCCATGCAGCATCAGAGTTGTGCAATGCAGCAACTCAACAGATCAATACTGACAGCTAGCGGTCCACTTGCCATCAACCCTGAAATCATGGTCAGATACACTGATTGGCAAGATGACCATGCAGAAGACTGCCAATACTGCAGTAAAATTGAGCATCTGGAAGGCCGGAAACTGCAATCTAGCAAACAGGCACGGATTGGAGTTGAGTAGGATTCATTTTTTAGTGCTTAATTTGCAGTGGTGACCTGCCTTCAAGCTTTGACGAATACACTCGCTTCCACTGGCAGTCCCATTCTTTCTGTACTCTGCTGGCAAAGTCATCAAAGGTGGGAAATTGGCGTGAGTGAATTGGCTCTGAATAGCCCACCACGATGGTCTGACCAAATCCAGCTGTCATTGCTTTCTCAGACATGACTGACTCCTTGTTTGCTGACATCACTATCTGCATGGAAAGACAAGTTTATGCTTTTCAGTGATCAGAATGGGAGCTCCCGCTCGTACCCAGCTCATCATGAGCTGGAAAGCATTGTTCAATAATTATTATTCAATGTTGCTAATATAATTAATATTGTTAAAATGACAGCCTTCGGAGGCGGCGGCCCAGAGCCACTATCTGCACACATAGACGAGTTCAGCACAGATTTGACAGACACAGCTGTAAGGGCTGTCCCCAATTGTGGCATTAACTAGTTGATGCTGTAGTTGCCTTCTCAGACATTACTGACTCTTTGTTTGCTGACATCATTGTCTGCAAAACAGAGACGAGTTCAGCACAGGTTTGAGTGACACAGCTGTTAGGGCTGTCTCCAACTGTGGCAGTGATTAGTGTATGCTGTCGTTGCGCTCTCAGACATGACTGAGTCCTTGTTCGCTGACATCACTATCTGCATACATAGACAAGCTCAGCACAGAAGCGAGTGACACAGCTGTTAGAGCTGTCTCCAGTTGTGGCAGTGATTAGTTTATGCTGTAAATGGCTTCCAGACATGACTCATCTTTTGTTTGCTGACATCACTATCTGCATACATAGACAAGTTCAGCACAGAAGTGAGCGACACAGCTGTCAGGGCTATCTCCAATTGTCCCAATGACTAAGTCATGCTTGTCTTGCGCTCTCAGACGTGACTCAGTCATTGTTTGCTGACATCATTAACTGCATACATAGACATGGTGCAGTAGGAATTTGGGTTACACAGCTGCTAGGGCTATCTCAAATTATTCTGACAGGCGATGCATGCTTGGTCGCATGCTGTAGACAGCATGCCAACACTGTAACCTCCTGGTCAGTGCTCAACACATCTAAAATCACATCTCCCTCAGATGACAAAGCATGGATCAGCCCGCTGTGAGCCTCTGTAACCATTATATACACCCGCAGCAAATCTGTGTAAACTTTACATACACCCACTGTAAGCCTGTGTAACCTTTATGTACACCCGCAGTAAGCATCTGTAAGCTTTACACACACCCGCTGTAAGCCTCTGTAACCTTTATACACACCAGTGGCGCGGCTACTTATGTGCAAGTGGTTGGCAGCGATGCAGCCTGTTGATTTGAGGAGAAGGACAGGTGGAATTAGCATTAGTATTATTATTATTATTATTATTATTATTATTATTATTATTATTATTATTATTATTATTATTATTATTATTATTATTGTTATTGTTATTGTTATTATTATCGTTATCGTTATTGTTATTGTTATTGTTATTGCTGTTGTCGTTATTTGTATTTTAGTTTTGTATATCAGTGTTCTTATTGGTGTTATAATTGTTATTATTACAGGTGGGAGTTGGCAGGTGGCTTGATAGAGAGCGCAAATAATGCAGTTGCAAGCTAACATTGCCTTGGACAATGCTGTGATACACTGTGACACTGTTCACGTCGAGCAATACCTGAACTGGGTACTTGCGGTCATAGGCAAAATGTAGCATGCCTCGCTTCATTGGCAGGGACTGCTGCTTTGTACTCCTGTGACCTGCGTGTAACACAGACTCAACTTCACCCCACATGCTGTTTTAGCATAAGCTAGGTAGGCATGAAAGACGACGATTCAACATTGCAAGCACAAGAATGACAACAACAATGACAATATCCATGATGGTAAGAATCGTGCAACAGTAATTTAATAGTAAAAATGAGAACATTCATATTCATAGTAATTAAAGACTGGCTTAGCCAGCAGGCAGCAGGTGCATAGCATCAGATGCACATCCAGTGTCTTGTATGAGTCATAAGTGTGAGTCATGAGCTTGATACAGCTGGCCAGTGAGTTGAAGAGCTTCAATGGCTCCCAGATGGTGACAGACAGCTTGTAGACAGTGACAGACAGCAATGTGTGAATGCAATGAAGGGCTCACCATCCGCAGGGCATTCTTGCATCCACGCTCTCATCTAAACTAACTTGTGCAAGCTATCTCAGACTTGGCATGTTTGCTCGTGCGGGTGAACGCGGATCACATGCAAGGCACGCTAGTGAATGCAATGAAGGGCTAGATTACCTTCAGGGTAGACAATGAGGCTCTTGATGGGGCTAGCTTGAAGTTTCCTGTCTATGAAATCGTTCAGAGCCTGCATTTGCAGCAGATCACACTTTGCATCTGCCACACAATCAGCCTATAGCGTTGAGAGCTTGCATGTTGCAACAGGTCATACTAAAGTATGACCTGTTGATCCTGTGTCACCCACAGGATCAACCCATGCTGGAGTGCTGATGGTAGGGCCACTCATGTCAGCATGCCAAGGACTGCCTTTGACATTTGCACTGTTTGAAGCCAGAAAGGACATGCAGGACAGCGCAACAGTTTGTCAACATATGCGCTGGGCAGCTCAGTATTGAATGAGTTAATCTGACGAGTTGTAGCCGAGCTGACGTATGGGAATGGATTTGTGTATAAGTGTAAAATGGTGCATAGCAATATGACAGGACTTGAGACTGACATTTGGTATGCATCTGGTGCGCTGACCGCCGACATAGGACAGCCAGAAAGCTGCTCAGGACTGCATGCACCTGACCCTAAGGGGAGACAAGTGAATGAAGAATGCATGAATGGATATATGAAGAGTTGTAAACTCACGTTCTTGTCTTTGACAGCTCCACGTTTGAACAGCACTACACTCCTCACAATGATGACTGATGTCATGAAGACCGGGAAAACGAAGAAGACTGCCCATCTGCAAGCATCAGTGATATTACTCACTGACAAAGCTACCCACTCACCGGGTCATAGTAACCTCTTGACTCATGTACTATGACTCAGATGTCTGAGCCAATGCAGGGAGGTGCATTGCAATCTGTGCCAACTTGAGGGCCAAGATTCACCTGCTCAGCATTTGTGCATACCCCTCAGTTGCTACAACATCCAGGAAGAAGTCTCCCCAGGACCTGTGATTGCTCTGCAATCAGCACACCAAGTCAAAAGAAAGCACTCGAGATCAGGAATAGAGCAGAAATGCTCTATGCCAATGGGCAGCAGTGCATCAGCGCAAGGCAAGATTGTTTGGCATGTGGTGTCAAAATAGCAGTGCCAGGGCAAAAGAGTTGCGATCTATGCAGAGCTCACCAGGAAGATGCATGTACTGTACTTGCCGCCTGTATACAGCTCTGGTCCCTCCAGGTAAAGGAATTTGCACTGGAACATCTGCTTCAATGCAATGGCCCTGCAACCAACACGTTTCGAGCATGTTTCGAGCATGCCTTTGGCAGTAGATCCACAAACGAAGGTCGCATGTCGGGTGCTCACCAGCCGTATGCGTCATTCCTAGGTCCTTGCAGTTTCCAGAACCTGATTTTGCCCAGCATAGCACCAAGTGGTAGACTCCAGTACAGCATGAACACCCCCAACAAAAACGGTGGCAAGTCTAGCAGCAGCATGATGCTGTTTGCCCCAAGATACCAAGGCAGAGTATGTTCACGCTGGTTCTACTGGGTCACATCAGATCACATGGAGCAAGAATTGCTGTTTTGTGCGCCAACTTGTGCACAATCTTCTGGTCTTAGAACGCTCTGTTGGCGAGAGTACAGTCACTAGAAACGCAAGCAATCTGGCCGCAGAGAACAGCGTACTGAAGCAGGCAGCAAGATGTGCCGGCTGGCTGTGGCAGAGCGTGTAACGTGCAAGGTCTCAATATTGCTGTGATCCCGGAGAGGCAGCGAGTTCCCGACGCGCTGAATCTGCTGCTTCTTAGCCGGTGGACAGAGCGCTTGCTCGTCCTGGCAGACCGCTAATCCTCTGCATGCGGATGAAGAAGTGCCCGAAGTCACATCAGTCCTCTGCCAGCTTCATAGTACACATCAGTCCTCTGCCAGCTTCATAGTACACATTGTTTGTCTATCAATAACGTTGCACAGCTCGTTCATCTCTACCGTAGCGAATGTAACATTCGCTGTTCGTACATGCCCTGAGTTGCAGTTCAGCATCTGGAAAGGCTCATCCAGCCGTTATGTCGTCTTCAAGTGATGCTTTGATCATCAGTGCCACAATTGCGCTAACAGCAGCTGTAGCTAGCTAGCTACCTGTACGTATCTTTCCAAAGATACTTGAATACATATGATCTGGCAACAGTATGCCAAAGGAAACACCTGACAAAGAAGCTGCTACAGCTTGGTGCGTGCACTCACAAACTGTATGTGCAGTCTTTGTCTGCAACCATTCAACCATGCTGAGTTTACACTGAATCTGCAAGATGCGTCACAAACCTTCATCAGATTATGCAAAACATCAAGACCCAGATCTTGCAGGCAGTGCAGCCTTCTTTGTCAGTTCAAATACCCCCATGTCAAGCGTTGTAGTCATGCAGCTCTTGCATCTGATTCATCTGTGTGCAAAACCTGTCAGCAATGTCATACAGCCTTCCTTGCATTTTATATGTTTTTCCATGTCAAGCATGCAGCTCTTGGATCATCTGTGTGCAAAACTTGTCAGCAATGTCATATACAGCAACCTCCTGAGGGCCCCACTCATCTCTAAAGCTATCAGGCCTTCCTAGAATGTGAACAGATGTTGCAGCATACAACACCTGCAGCCAATCAGGCTGCTTTGGTACATCTGGCCCGCAAATCTCTGCCAGCTTGGCGTTGTATGCCCACTGATTCACTGGCATGATGTCTGTCTGCAGCAACATGTAGTACCACAATTCAAGTTCAGATTATGGTAGGATTGTGGCGCGTCACCAAACAGATGCTCAGTTGGACAAGCTTGAAGTGAGGGACATGACAGCAGTCAGGCAAAACACCTGAGTTGAGTTGTTGGGATACACAGACAACTGCTCTGTTGACATGCATTGGCTTGGCAGTCATACAGCAAGTCTGCTTCACATGGACAGAAATCCTAAGCCTTAGGGTGCCAAGAGTGTATGCAATTTGGCACTGCAGCAAATTGATCAAGCTATATACAGTATGTAGTACCAGGACATGCCCTAAGGCCTGATTGGAAAGCATGTTGTGATGATCATGATGATGACAGTGCTGATGTGCTGACCTGATTGTGAGTATACCTAACAGGCTCTCCACAGTCTATCAGCTGTTGGTAGAAGTGTGCAACATCGCGCACCATCTGCAGTCTGCTTGGCAGCTGCGCTCTGCCTGATAGCACCCTGGCCACTAGCTTGCTCTACATAATAACAATAACAATAACAAAACAATAACAATGACAATGACAACGACAACGACAACGACAACGACAACGACGACAACGACAACAATAACAACAAAGCCACTACTACATTAAAACAACAGAAACAATGATAATAATGGTAAACTTGCTTTCCAGCTCATGATGATTTAAGTACTTGCTTTACATCATGACACATATCTGTTTTGCAAAGTCATTTTTTCCACAGTTTTCAAAACTGGCAGTGTCATGCAGCTTCACATATTAATCCATAAAGCACAATATTGGCAAGGTTCACAAGTTGGGGGCGGTTTAACAAACGGTGAATTACCAATATATACCCCTGAAAGCATGTGTATCCCAGGGGTCCAGGTACATACAGCCCTGAGCGCATGCAATATTTTTCATATTCCAAGTTTATATTTAGCTGAATGGCTCACCTGCAGCTCAAACTGGGGATTTCTCAGGGACTTCCAGATGAGCCCAACAAATGACAAAGTAGGAGCAACATTTGGCGGGAAGATGTGCTGCCATAGCGGATCAACCCTCATGTCACGCGACGTGACTAAGCCGGTGCCGTCCAGAAATGGATAGGCATACTGATAGCCAGTGCAGTAGATGACAGCATCTATGTTGGGAATCTGTGTTCCATCCTGCATCACGGGTGGCACTAATAAGTCAGTCAGCTCCCACGCGTGATTGCCAAGGCACTCACAGCATGGAACCAACGGAATCTGCTTGTGAGAGGCATGCTGATGCAACTAGGAACCCTTCTGAGAGTAAGGGCAGCTTTAACATTGCATTATTCAAATGCAAGTGCAGGCAATTGATGCCCAGGCAGTAGCCATGACCCTGGGGGAGAGGCGGGGGGTGCGCTTTCATCTTGCAACAGCTATATTCTTGCTACAGCTGGCAACTTATTCCAACAGTCAAGGGTTCTAGTGTGGGTCTGAAGTGTATTTACGGTTCAGGGATGCTGATACTAAACCTTAATACATCATCAAGGTAGAGACCTGTCATGCTGGACATTCTTCTGTTATGTCATGATCATCTTTATGACAACCATGATCATCTTTATGACAACCAAATATCATGACTATATAAGTATGAAATTGATCAGTATGTAATGAATACAGTCTTCACCTGAAATGATGCTGTGGCATCTGAGCTCAGCTCTGTGAGCATAGCTACTCGCGTGATTGTGTCCCGAGGTGTGCTCTCCTGAAAAGACCTGTAACAGCCAGTACCGCCTTCCAAATTTGTTGTACAACTTCACACAGTCTGCACCATGCATTTACCAAATATGTGCCTCCCCAAAGGTCAGATGTATGCAGTCCTGAGTCAAATTTCTGGATGAGATACTGTTTTTGCAGTTCCATTTTAAAACCTGGAAGGGAAAATGGGGGGGGGGGGGGACTGAGGGATAACGAATCTAATGTATTCATCTGCAGGTGATACTGACTAGACGTAGGCGCATGCATTGAATCTCCTTCTGAGCGTTGGGTAAGGAGGGATTAATCATGGCTGGACAGCACAGACACAGAGTTACTGCCTGTGTGAGAGGAGGTATTGCCCATATGGCAGGAGTTACTGCCTAAGTGAGAGGAGTTACTGCCTGTATGGCAGGGATTGCTGCCTGTGTGGGTGTTCTTACTGACAGGTTTCACTGCATGCATGAGAGAGGTTACTGCCTGTGGAACAGGGACAGTTACTGCCTGCATATGGCAGGAGCAACTGCCTCTGTGTGACAGAGTCACTGCCTGTCTATGGCAAGAGTTATGGCAGGAGTTACTGCCTGTATGTGGCAGGAGTTACAGCGTGAGTCACTGCCTGTATATGACAGGAGGTATGGCAGGAGTTGCTGCCTGACATGCAAGGGTTTGCTGCCTGCAAGAGAGAAGTCACTGGGCGTGGCATACCTAGCACTGTGGAACACATGAGAAGAGTCGCTGGGCGTCGCTTACCTAGCACTGTGGAACACGTGAGAGGCCACATCTGCTATGGCTCTTGCTAGCTCCTCTCCTGCAAAACACAAAAGAGCTCTAAACCAGGGAAGAAAATGTGATAAAGACATATAACAAGCAAAAAAGAGGTCACCTGTCACAAGGTGCTAAAATGTTACTTGAAGAGTACCAGAGACTGGCATGATGCAGACAAGGCTGTAACAGAAGTATGCACATGAAACAGACACTTTGGCAATGTTAATTGATGAGTGCCAGAGACTGGCATGATGGAGACAAGACTGCAGCAAGCACCTGAAAAGGACGCTCCCACTACGATGACTCGCATGCCAGCAAACATGGAGCTGCTACGGTAGTTGTGAGCGTGCATCTGAAGCCCTCTGAAGTCATCCATGCCTTTGATTTCTGGTAAATTTGGCTGATGATAGTTGCCCACGCAGACCACCACTGCATCAAAGGTGTACTCAGTGCAGCCAGAAGGGCCTAAATGGGACTCAGCTGTACACTCAGACTCAGCTGAGTCCTGCTGCTCTGAGTCAGGCTCAGTGTGTGAGCTGTGAGCATGAGTGTGCTGACCAGCAGATCTTGAGCTGCAGCCATTTGCTGTTGAATCATGCCTTGAATAGTGGTGTTTGGTGCAATCGTGTCTGGAATCGAGTCCATGTGAGTCAGAGTGGTGAGAGGCTGAGTGATCTGCCTCAGCAGGGTCTGAGGAAGCTTCTGAAGAAGCACCTATGTCAGCTGCTAATGAGTCATGGTTAGTAGTGGGTGGGGAAGCTGCTGAGTCAGCAGGCTTTGCCTGGCTTTTGGCGCCGTTTGCTGCAGTTGCATGAAGGGCCTGCTCTGCATGCTGTGCTGCATGCTTGGATGCTGCCGCTTGAACTGTCAGCTTCCACTTAGGAGCAGTCTTGACTGAGGCTGGCAGCGCTGAATTTGAATGTACAGCTGCGGAGGTAATCGGTCTCAAAGATACAATCTGACTGTTGAATTTGATGTGTTGCCGCAGCTGAAATTTGGCGGCAAAAACCTCAAGCCAGGCTTGGACCTCAGTGTGGCTGGGAAAACGGCGGGAATCATGTGAGTGGTCTCCCATGACCTCAGGGATGAATGGAAAGTCAGAAAAACTCATGATCTGGCGTGGCAAGTTGGTCCGCAGACTGCTGTACCTGCATTCCAATGTGACAATGATTGGTGATTTGCAAAGCATGCACAAAGCATTGCACAACCCTCCCCCCCTGCCCTGGTCCACCTGCTCTGCCCTGCCCTTGCCCAGAAAGCATGTTATGCAAAATGGATATTGACATGTTACTAATGTAAGTCTGCAGCCAATCATCATATGTTTTGGCTGAGAAACATGGCTGCAGAAAGTGATGCTGGAATTGTGATGCTTATGCATTGCTGTTGTGCAGTTAACACTTCTGAGGTCAATTTTGCTGATTTGTGACATACATGCTGCTGTGCACGTGGCATCTATTGGGGTTTCTGCCAAGTAGGTCTTCAGTCTCGCATTCTTCTTGGTAGTCCCAAATGCCTCCAACATTGTCGTTCTGCTCGAAAGCAACCACGTGGTGACCTTCGCGAACCAGCTCTCGTATGGCCACCAGACCTGCTGCTCCAGCGCCGATCACTGCCTGCAAGGCACAAGTGTACATGCCACGCTACCAATACGTGCTTCCTGCGGCCTGTAACGAGATCGATCAGATGTCAGCCGCCCTCACCACACTGAGCTGATTGGTATCATTTGTGATCATCTGATTTCTAGTGTCAAGCCTTTGTTGTTGTGAAACGCCCAGCGACACCAGGTCGACAGTTTCTCGGCTGGCTGAGGGTACAGGCAGATAATGCAGAGGACACGTGAGCGCGGACAGCTGCTCTTTACTGTGACGTTGAATGTCGTGTGAGACGCTCAATAATGTGATCGGCAGCGATAGCACAGCGAGGTATCGTTTGACAGGCTTAGGCACATGTCTGCACGTGCGGGGTTGAGTGACTAAGGCTCTGCATTGCTGCTGAGGTAACTCATGTTTATTCACATCCGTGTTTCGTGTCTCCATTGCACGTGGAAACCCTGTGCATGTATCGGCATCAAGGCTGAAGTGACTGATGAGCATCACTGATATCGCATGTCATATGTCATGTGCCTCATTGAGGTCCTGCTGTGACAAGGATTATGACCTGCCACAAAGGCCACGGCTCCTGGAACACGAAACTTTGTTTTGTATGTTGTGTCTCATACCATGCTGCCAGCCAGCCCTCCTGGCCCCTCATACGCCTTTGTGGCTGGGAGTGATCCAGCCACAGCTATGGCCACAGGTCCTGCTGCTCCTGCTGGTCCAAGTGCGGGCCCTACCAGTGCGGTTGCAGCTGCACCTCCTTGCACCCCTACAGCTACCCCTCCAGTCGGCCCAGTTTCTTCGCCAGCTGGGCCCCTTGCTCCCACCCACCCCCAGTAGGGGGTTGCCAGCCAGCAACAACAGCAATTGCCTGTCTCCGTGTTAGTATGGAATGTCCATGGACTTCCTGAAGTCAGGTCAGCCCAATTTGAGACATGGCAGTATATCACCAAATT
>JAABUK010008660.1_pt1 | contig 14181 bp, 21 predicted proteins | sample 5559141 | NCBI WGS metagenome assembly JAABUK01 (sample SAMN10711869, study PRJNA513367) | rock metagenome | isolation source: Antarctica rocks | place: Antarctica: Victoria Land, Pudding Butte nord | collected 2016-01-03
ACAGTTATGGACACATGTAACAATTGTGTTGCATTGCAAAGCACTTGCATTGGCAATGTAGGGCTTTTGCTCAGTAGCCCTGTACGACACCTGAAGCTTGGCGCTCTACCAGATGCTTTCCAATGAAAGCAGTGCAGGCCTGGTCAAGTAAGTAATAATAAGAGTTATAATGACAACAATAACAATAACAAAGATGATGATGATGGTGTTAATAACAACAATAATAAGAATAATGATAATAATACTAATAATGATGATAACAATAACAATAAATGGGACAGGTAAACCACTTGACGAAAACTTGACTGCATGATGCAAAGCTCAGGCATATGCAGAAGCCTGACCTCAAGATTACGAGCACTTGTGGCTGGCACCCCACACACTTCACACCTCCAAAGCACAGCCTCACTGCCAGCTTCACCCCCCTCCAACCCCCCCTCCATCCCTGCCTGTTGCAGCAGGGCAGCTGAGCCCCAGTACCCAGCCAGGTGACCTGGCTCCTGCAGCTGCTGCAGCACCTTCCATGCAGCTGCCGCCTTGGCTGCAGCTGCATCTGGCCTGACTGGACCCTGCACAGGGGCTGATGTGTGGCAGCCGGCTGGTAGCTGCACTGAAGCTGTGTGAGCACCAGTGCCTTGCTCTGTGAGCTTGAATTCTGGGATCAGCCCTGCAGGACAGGCACAGTTTAATGTTCCACGTGCTTTGCTTCTTCAGAGGTGCGCTGCCCGCTGTTGCCAATGTTTGCACAGACAGGCACGCAATGTGGACCTTGAGTGCTGCAAGCACTTGCAACAGCAGGAAATGCTGCCAGGGATACCTGCACTCCCCATCATCTACAAACAAAAGCTCGAGCAGGTGCTTTCAGTGACCATAACTAAACATATGCATGAGAGTTGCTGAGTTGCTGACTTCTCTGCCATTGTGGAAAAGGCCAAGTACTTGCAATGGAATGAACTCATGGTTGTGGTGTAGGGAATGCCTCATTTCACTGGAGTATATTCATGCTTGTGGTGCAGGAAATGCTTTTTTATGGAGTACGTTTGCGACTATGCTGCAGAGAATGCCTCATTACAATGGAAAGCATTCATTCTTGTGGTGCGGTAAATGCCTCGTAAGTGAAGTCAGCCAGTGCAGCATCATGATGAAGGTCTGTTTACCTGAGCAGTCTAAACAGAACATGTCTAGCATGGCAATGGCTCTGGCTTGGATGGCATCATCTGGATCAGGGCTGTCTAGCTGCAGCAGAGCTTCCTCAAAGACTGAGTTGCCACCCATAACCATCTGACAGACCGCCTGCAGCAACAGAGGATATCAAACAACTGCAAGCACAGCCGAGCAGAAGCTGCATCATCTCAGATGCAAAATATGCAAACAGACAAATTCAACATCATGAAGAAGTGAGTGTCACTCAAAGGGTGAGCACAGCCGAGCCGAAGCTGCATCATCTCAGATGCAACATATGCAAATAATCCCAGACAAGACCAACACCACATGAAGAAGTGAGTGTCACACAACTGGTGAGGACAGCTGAGCAGAGGCTGGATCATCAGAGACAGAAAATGGACAAACAATCCCAGGTGTGTTCGCTATTTGAAGAAGCGAATGTCTTTACTATTGGTGAGCACAGCCAACCAGAGACTGCATCATGGCAATCAACAAAGGAACACACACAACTCCAGGAATACCCAATACCATCCAAAAAAGGCAAAGACACGCAAAGAAACAGGCGCAAAACTGAGGATGGGCAGGCCACCTTGACAAGGCGTTCCTCCTTGCGCAGCTGCTCCAACTCAGTCTCCTGCTTGGCAGAGTCAAAGAAGAGCACACACTTGCCTCCTTGGGCCAGGCACGCATCCCTGCTGTGACTCAGAGCCATCACAGTGTTCAAGCAATCAAACCTGCAATTCCAGCAGTGGTCTCAGCGCATGACCGTGGTTGCATCACCAGCAGTGTTGATGTGATGCAGCAGCATCAGCCAAGTCGAGACAGAGCTTGGTTGCTGTGCTGACTCGCAGTTGCAAAGTTTATAATATATGGCTCATGTGGGTTTCTAGATGTGCCAGGTACACTCTTACAACTCCAGTGTATAAACGTGAATGAAATGTAAAATGTGTGCCACTATATGGTCTTATGCAAAGATGTACAGCAACACTCGCGAATCAACTAGCACTTTGACGCCAACTGAATGCAGCTCTGCACATGCACCCATCAGGTGTGCGCATGCTATCCAGGCTCTTCGGTACAGCAACAACCAGTGCGCTTGTCAATCACACTTTGTGTGCATTCATAAAATCTCACTGCCTCACCAAGCACAAACCCAGATTTGCACAGTGCCACACCCACATGAACTGTACACTACAGCAGCAGCTGCTCAATCAAAGACAGGCATCCCTGGACTCTGTGAGGTGAATGACATGAGTAGCTCACCTCACGACCAGGCTGCAGGGAGGAATCTGGCCACACTGCCCACTGCCTGCTACGGCTATCAGCATGTTTGTCTTGCCTGTGCTGAAGCCTGCTAAGACATCACGCCGCTGCTGTGAGTCTGCAGCTGGCAGAACGACCGGCTGCCAAACTGAGCTCATTGCCGACTCATGACTTGACACAAGGTCCAGAAGCCTGCACATAATGTCAAAGGTCAGGATGTTGAGAATTGCTTGAAGTGTAATGGTCACAAGGGGCACATCAGATGAGGTGTAGCAATGGCAGAAGAAGTGCACCATCTCTTGGCTAACCACAGGCTTCTGATTGCATGGGGCAGCTTTCTGCAGTTGATGTGGCCGCAACTTCACTTATGTCTCCACATACGCATGCAGCACAAGTCAGAGGTGCTGCCAGAAATCGTCCGCTATAGTGGTGGTATGACACATAAAACAGTGATATGACTCATGAATCTGACCTCTGGGCAGTCACATCTTCTCCGACATAGATGACTGCTCTTCTGAGTGCTTCCTCGTCAGGTTTGCTGTGCTCTGTAGCGCCTCCATCCCTGTCTGGCAACAACACAGGCTTGTCACAATGAGCGTCGCTGCTGCTTGCCAATACAGACTCTCCTTCTGCTGTGCAAACACCACCCTGTGAGCCCTCCACAGCAGCTGCTGCATCTCCCTTGCTGGTTGATCTCCCATCAAGGCAAGAGAGCCCATCAAAAGACGCAGCAGCAGTGCTTGTCTTCGACACATCCCCACCAGCTAATGGCTGCCCACTCTTAGATTGTAGCAGTGAGCTGCTGGATGTTGATGCGGCCTCGTCTGTGAGTAGGTGCATGAGGCAGTTGAGTCTGGAGCTGGTCATGAGACCTGGCACAGCGTGCATATCGCCGCTGCACAGCTCCTGGAACAAAGCAGCCTCTGACAGCTGCTGCAGCAGATCCATGGTGACGGATCCCCACAGCTTGCTGCTGGGATGTAGCTTGCTCTGTAGGCTGGTCAGGGCGCTCTCCAGGGGGGCCAATGCGGCAGAAGGCCCTAGCTCCTGTCCTGCCCTGCAAGCACATGCTCAAAGGGGTTGGTTGAGGAGACTACTTCCTTTTGTGATGCTGCCTCATGGGGTGGAGGTGGATACAGGGCTTGTGATACCTGAAGTTGACGGCAGATTGTGCTGTTTGAGAAAGTGAAAGTCGCAGGAGCAATGAACAAGAAGAGGAAGAGCGACAGGAGCGACAGGAGAGGAAGAAGAGGATCAGAGGAAGAGGAAGGGAAGAGGAGAAGAAGAGGAGGAGGAGGAGGAGGAGACGGAGGGAGAAGAGGTATTAAGCCTTGCCTGTAAGCTTGACAGCAGTGTCTGAGGTGCTGCAGAACAACAACCCACTGCAGGGCATCAGGATGATCGCCATGCCTGCCAGCTTCTTGTGCTGCAGTGACAGCTTCTGCCAGCAGCAAGTTGGAGGGCATTCTAGCAGATGCAGCCCAGTGCGCGTCTGCCATGAAAGAGATGTATGATGCTGAGTTGGCTGCTGGCACCAGCCTGCACACAGCAAGCCAGCTTAACTTGGCAAGTCAATGTTGCCATCAAATCAATGGCTGCACCATCAAACCGATGTCTACAGCAGCACACAAGTGCCTTGATGATGTGTGAAGTGGACATGTGGGCTGTGCAGTCTGATGGAAGATACAACATTTTTTGACATTACGTAGGACAGCAGCCTTTGGCAGGCATATGCCATGTTGGTTATGACAGCGAGAGTTACACATAGGACATCAATAGGACAGCCATACAACACTGATGGCAACACGCAAGGTCACACCAGGCGCAGAAACACCTCCCTGACTGCGCACCAAAGGACAAAAGAAGGCTTGCATCCACACTGCTGATGCCATGAATGCGTCACAGGGACCAACAACTCAAGGCGTTTGATCAAGGCATTTGAAACCAGCATTGTCAGTATGTGAAAGCATTAGGTCAACATGACATTAACATCAGCGCAGCGTAGGTTTGAGTCAGTCATCACACACACCATACACTGTTTTGCATGCATGTTTTCTTACATTACAATTACAGTCTGCTTTGGAGTCTTTCTGTATTGCGTGCGCAATTGCAAAGCATGTGCGGAAGTGCATACTTGCCAAAGCCTGTGAAGCCATGTTTCTCCAGCAGGCGTGAGAGGGTATCACAGTATACATGTAGAAGGTACAGCAGGTTACCCTCACTCCTGCCAGCCTCCACTCTGTGTACCTCGACCTGCCACAATACCAGGATGATGACGGCAGCATGTGTAATCAACATGTCATGGCAGATATGTCCCATAGTCAATGCAATGAGTAATGTTGCTGGCTAGGCGTGGTGATTTTTTTGCGTCAGTCACTTTGAGGCTCTGGCGGACTTGTGACAATGCAAGGCTTCTGCACAGACATCCAGACTGCCGCCTGCTGTGCTCTCATGCCTGAAGATTGGCAGTCACAACTGTAGATGCAGCTCACAGCTTTGCAGAACTTTGCACCAATCTGCAGGTGCCATGACAACTTGCTTGTAGCCCATACTCTGTTGTGCTAATGTCAAACCTGGTGCAGACCTGAAGTGATGGGATGCAAGAGTGGGCTCTTTGTCAAAGCTGAATGCTAACAATCATGTATGTGTTTCGTTTTGTGCAGGGAGATGGAGTGAATGGTGACCTGTGCCTGATGCAAGCGCTCCTCCAGGCTTGGCAGGTGGGTCAGGGGGGTCACCATGCGGGCCTTCAGGGCTCCACAGATGTCAGTGATGCCTCTGCGTACCCTGTCAAAGTTGGCATGCTTGCCTTTCCCCGGGGACCCCACCAACCCCACCAGCTACAACATAACCACAATAGCATAAATTAATTGAATTCGACTTTAGTTTCGTTTTCTCATTTGAAAATGAGTTGAATACATTGAGTAACTGAACTAATGATGCCATACAGCCGTGCCCTGTGCTTTGTGTCATGCCAAGGTCTCATGTGGTACATCACGAGGCTGTTGCAACAAGCTGTGACCATGCATGTGCTACCAGGGGAGATAGCATGCAGCTCTAGCATAGCCACATGGTCGATGCTAAAGACAGTGTAGTCTTTTCACATCAAGCATTGGCAGTGTTGATAAGTGTGGAATGCACAAGTGTCAGTAGTCTTGCGGGCATGCACACCAACCTGTCAGGCACGTCAACACACTGCTGCAGTGATCACAGACATTAGGGCACATGCAGGTTTATGTGTGTCTTTCAGCACAGGGCTGGCTGGTGAAGATGCGACCAACTGCATGTTGTGAAGTTGCACCTGGTTGTGACCAATCAAGGATCTGTATGCTGCAGTGCACTCTGCTGGGTGGATGTCACGCACAGATGCATGATAGGGCATCTCTGTGCATTCAACGGTCATGCACGTGACAATGCATCTGTTGATGAATCTGCTAATGCATCACACAAAACAACATGCATTCTGTTTGAACAAGACACTCATTTCTCTCCAACATAGCAGTAACTGCATTCAACATAGCAGTGCTTTTGCTCATTCCAAAGGCAGCTCTGCTCAACCTGGCAGTAGCTAACCTCCCGGCGCAGCAAATATGCGCAACATAGCAGTCATCACATGGCCTGATCAACAGTACCTTGGGAGCAGCCTCAGAGGGCAAATTCCAATGGAACTCCTTCAGAATGCTGCTCATGGGATGCTCCTTAGTTGCTTGATGAACCTCATCCATGATGAGCAGACTGACCAAACCTAGGTCTGCCACCCCTTGTTGCAGAAGCGTCAGGTACAAGCTGGCTGGGAAGAATAGCACTTGCCTGTTCTGAAACTCTGATTGGAAGTTGTGCCAGCTGGCTTCCGTGCAGTACCTGCAGGAAGTTGCTGAGAAGTCAAGCTTGAGGTGCCTTGCATTCATAGCATAGGCATAGTGTCATGTGGTGTGCCACGTCACACTCAACCCCAGAGCAATCACTTGCTGATTGCTCAATGAATAGCAGAGCTCATTGTCTTGTGCATATGGCATTTTTAGAAGCAGCATGGTGCAGCTTCCAAATATGCAAGCGCAACATGCACAGTGGCAAAGCCTGTGGGTGAAATTACCTGCCTACAGGATGGCCAAGTTGAGAGCTGAATAGTGCAGCTTGCTGGTACAGCAGATGTACCCGGTCTGTGAGGTAGATGACATGCTTCTGAGGCTGAGCAGCCAGCATCTTCTGAGTCACACTTGCAGCCACGATTACTTGTCCAGTGCCTGTGTGATTGACCAGCCTAACTGTAAAAACATGGATACATAGTGCAGCTTGCAGACATTTAACAGGTGCACTGAAAATGATTACATGCAGGTAAGAGAGCGTTACAGTCAAACGGGTGGTGTGTCCACCTGATGGCAAGAAAATCACACTGCTTCCCTCTTCCATGATGCAATCTGCCAGTTCCTGCTGGTATGGGAGTAGTTGCATTGGTGCTTGTGTACTGGTATCGGCCATCGTCTCACTAGCCTCCTGAGCATTACTGGCCCATGCTGATAGATCATCTATGCCTGTGCTGAGACCAGCGCTGGCCAGATCTGGGCCTGACTGAGCTTGTATGATTGCTGCTGAAGGGGCATGGCTGGTCCTTGCATGCTGATCAAGGTATCCCACAAGCGTGGCGTGGCTGTTGCTGATGTGTGTCAGAAGCACGGCCAGCGCTTTATCAGGACGGTCTTGAACGTGAGACTGGGTGTTACTTGAGGGCGATGATTGGGCACTGGCAGTGAAGCGTGCGTCGGGCTCCAACGCTGTTACCATGGCTCAGCAGTGCTTTCCCAATTCACCGGCCACTACGAGTTACCGCTTCAAGCATGAAAGGGGTCAAGTTAGTGTCTGTAGTTGTCGAATCAGAAGTCTGCTTGTGCACCCTCGCACCGGTCTAGCTGCCGGAACGACATCGTGCTAGAGGCCGAAGCTGCTACTTTTTGACCCGAACTTCGCGTGACGTCTTTTGGAAGACAAACAAAAACACGACGATGGGTCCCGGAGCGCCAAAAACAGCAGATCTGCGGCTGGATGCTGTTTCGCTGCGCGCACCGACAGTCGGAACACGGCTCTACCTGTCCCGTTGAACGAGGTCGAACTTTCTGCACGACTCCGCGTCCGATCGGGGCCAAGATGATTTCTCAGCCTGTATTACAGCGGTGATTGCCATTGCCTGTTGGCTCATCTTGCGCGTGTTTGGCTGACGCGTGTAGTATCGAAACCATTCAGCAAGCACAAGTCAGCCTTGGACAGCAAAGCACGACTTCTGGCGAAGAACTCAAGTGGGTAACGATGTGTATGAGCGGCGCATTGCTATTCTATATCGCGCAACACCAACGGCAACCATAGTGGCCTGAAGCAATCTCGAAAGTGTTAGTGCACATGGAAGAAGACGAGTGCAGGTCGAGTTGATTTTACGACGTGAAATTGCATGCCATTTCACTTCCCATCACTCCGTTGACGCGTCAGTGCACAGCGAGTAAATTGCTGCAGCTGTCTGACAATCTTGATGACGGAGTGTGGTCAGTAGACTGTTGTGGCAGCTTTCATCGCCAACTCGGCGTCCTAGAGCTGCTTTCAGTATTGGCTTGCAGATCAATCCCATGCACTAAACTGTGCCGAGAGCACTCGACCTGAGAATAGCTTGTCGACTATCTGCACGGCATCCGACGCCACGTAAGCGTAGGTTGTGATACACAGTCTTGCAATGGGGGTTGTTGACCAGACAAAGTTGTTCTGGGAAACCGCTGTTGAAGTCGCCAAAAGCAGCGGCATGGACGAGGTGACCGGCTCGCCAGTGCTGTCAGTATCTGTGCACATATGCGCTACAGATGCTTGCAATGACAGGTGTTTGCCTCAGACTGTCCTGTCCAAATACAGGCAAGGCTCAGAAAGCTCAGGTCTGCACAAATTTTGAGGTCCTTGGCAGCTAAAACAGATTTTACCTTGGCTGCTGTTGGAACGGTGAGAAACAACTACCATTGGTGTGTTGCCTGGGAATTCTGCATTAATACTACAGCCTCTTGCAGGCAAGCACCATTGCTACAGTAGCTAAACTCATTGAGAATCAGAGACAGGACTTTGTTCAGCCAGGTACAGCACCATGCTCCAGATGTTCCAGTCTGCTTGATCACTTGCTATCAGATCTTGTGTATTCGTCATGTACATGTAGGGCGCATGACTCAAGGTCAGCAAGATGCAGTGGAAAGCCAAATAGGGGAGGACCTCAAAATATGTCATGAGAGCATACAGCAACTGCAACACTCCATTAGCAGCATTAGCAAAGCTCAGCCCAAAGTCAACTTGGCTACAGTGGCCCATAGGCAGGGTGTGGTAGGTAGCTGTTTCTTGCCGCAGCTAAGCAATTGCCTGAATTAGTTCACAATATGCCAAGATGTGCCACCTGTGATGCTCTGGAAGCATGACTATGCTCATATAGCTGCATGCTGCCACACCATATTGGTAGGCAATACAAGTTCCGGTGGAATTTATATGCAGCCACATTCATGCTAAAGCCTAATGCAAGCTGATACCATGCAGGCTTTGATACTGAATGAGAGTTTACAAGGTGCAACAGCCATGTTTAATGAAGCCCGGGAGCAGCGGCACCAGCAGCTACTTCATCAAAAACAACAGCAGAATCGCAAAAGACAGCGTTACAATCCTTCTGTGCAGGCAAGCTTTCCATTGCTTGCTTTTTGTGTAAACCACTCGATCCAAGTTTAGACATGCTGCAATGGTAAAAGCAGCATTTCATGGTGGCAAACGCGCCGTTACATGTCTGCACACAAGCCACTATCCAGTAAGCCAGTAGGCCTGCCAAACAGCAAAAGTCTACAAGTCTGTTCAAAACATCATGCCAACCGAGCAATGATGCATTTTGCCCTGCAGACCATTAATTATCAGATGCCCCCTGATGATTATGGCAGCGCAGATGGCATGGCCCCCCCACAGCCGGAGGGTCCCCACCAGGAGCTCATGCAAACTGAGAGTGAAAACAGGCTCTTGCGGCATAGGCTGAACACAACACAGGATCAAGCCACAGGGATAGAATCGTCCCTGGCAGAAGTTGCACAGCTGACGGAGCTTTTTACACAGCAAGTCATGAGTCAGTCTGAGCAGATTGAGACGCTGTATGATGAGGTAAGAGCTGAGCGCTTGCTCAGACGCGCCAGACAGATGGCTGGCATGTGGCGCTGCTGTTGCGTTCCTGAAACTGTCCATGCTGTTCCCCACCTCTGTCTGGTCCATCTATGCCTGGTGCACAAGAGTCAAGTCTGATGAGAATATGTGCAATATCGCTTCAGAAGCAGTATGTACAGATCAGGCGCCACCCTTCCTTCTACTTGGGCAGACGTTGAGCAGAGCAATTCCTGAATTGGATTTCTGGGTCAAGCTGCTACCTGAAACAGCTGCTGACATCGTGCTATTGCTTTTGCAGGCAGTCGCTCAAACAGTAAACATTGAGAAAGGCAATGTACAACTCAAGAAGGCTATCAAGCTCAGTACCTCAGCAAGGAAATTCACCGCTGTACTCATGGTGGTTGCATCTTTGTTAATTCTGGGCTTTGACTGGTATGCTTCCTGATGAGTGACCAAACACCCCACTTTAAGAGATATCTTAGGCAAACCACTGGGTTACTGTCCTCCGCACATGTATATCGAATGATGAGTGTAATGCAGCTATAATTAGTCATGCAGATATACACATGACTCCTGACCAACATGTCTTCTCCTACGGCTTGTCATGGTTGATCAGAACCATGCAGGGCACTGTGCATGACTAAACCTTACACTGTGCTCACTGGAATTCAGTAAGCAATGTCTGAAACACTCACAAGTAAACACTGTTTGCCGGCCAAATTTGCGGGCTGCAAGATGGTTATGCTGACACTGTTTCCAAATCACCCACGTGCCACATGGTCAGTGATATAGTTTGAATATTTTCACGTGTGCCGTATACGCAGTCCGTCACAGCATAGACATGGTGTGATCTTGCACAGCGGAATCACCTTTTCTGCTGCTCTGCAAGTCCATCTGCATCGAGACTTATCCATTCTTGCAGTAGACATCGCTTTCGTGAGCATGAACCTCCTGCAATTGAGCAGAGACTCAGGCCCAGCTTGAATATGCGTTGCAAGCCGAAGTTTAAGTGATCTGCAGCAGCTGTGAGACGTTGCCTGCAGAATGTCTTCGTCTATCCAGTTTCCAAGCTCAAACAAATCACGCAAACTCTGGGTCGATTGTGACGCTGGTGTCGACGATGCGCAAGGTTAGAGCCAACATCCCTGGTTGGGCAAACAAGCACACAACTGTCACGTGCGATTTGTACTGTGCAGCTCTTCTGCTGGCCCTGACGGCCCCAAATGTCGAGCTTGTGGGCATTTCGGCGGTTCACGGCAACGTGGTTAGTTTGAGTGTAGCTGTCTATTTGCTTATTGGCTTGCACGTGTTTCCACCCATTTTGTGCTGTTTCTGACCCTGCTACCTGCATCAGGGCATGAATCAGGTGCTCAGGAATATTGCTAGAGTTCTCACGCTCTGCAGCAGGTGAGTGTTGCCCTCAAAGTGTATCGTCACAACTTCCTGCTCTTCATGAGTGCAGCTGAGCCCGTTCTCTGCCAGGCTGCTTTGCATCATGCTTCTACATCCACTGAACATACTCTGCAACATTCTCTTGCAGGCCTGATATCCCTTTCTATGCTGGAGCAGATGAGCCCTTGCTTGCATACTCCATGGATGATGCACATCAAAGTCAGTCTGTGGTATGCGTCTGGCTGATGCTACACTTCTTCATGCACATCATATTGATGCTGCTCCTGCACTAGAACATTGAGGCCTGCTTTTGTGTTACTGTACACAAGCTTGCCTGCTGCAGTTCCATGGCAGTGATGGGCTGGGTGATGCTCCCAATGCTGTGCCCACAGCAGCAAGCGTCACCTTCTCTGCATCTCCAGGTAAGCTCCTTGCTAGCATCATTTCCTGCAAGCACATCCTTGCCCGGTTCAAAAGTCACTGCATGCGCACACTACACTTGACTGCATACCTGTGTTCAGGAAATAACAACATGCTCACTGTGCACGACTGAATGTCAGATGCTGAACATGTATGCAAGGCTGCACCAGGGAGAAAATGATTTAATCATGTGTCCTGCAGGCTATGCTTACACCAAAATGATTGAGGCTGCAAAAGCACAGCGAGGGGAGCTGATTTTGGTGGTGTTGGGCCCTCTCACAAATGTTGCCCTTGCTTGCAAGTTAGATCCCCAGTTGCCGTCTCGAGGTGCGTTGCAGATGCACTGACCAAGCGTTTGCATGATGCTCCTGCTTACGGCATCACTCTGCAGTGCAAATTTTTGTCTCTGGAGTCATATGTGGGGCATGGTCAGTGGGTTGTAAAATCAGTTGCTAATGTCAGCTGGCAGTGCTGTCCAGGACTGATGCTTGCTATCACAACATATATGCAAGATGTGCTGATGTTTGTTGCAATCTTGCAGTCAAGGCGCTGTACGTCATGGGCGGGTCAGCGCATAAAGGCAACATCACCCCCACAGCTGAATTCAATTTCCACTGTGATCCTGAGGCTGCCTTTTTGGTTTTGAAGAAGGTATGGGACTGTCATGCTCTTCTACAGGATGTAACATACCACAGGTCACTGAACAATAGTGTGTCTTGATCTTATGTATGCACTCTGTTTTTGTGTTTGTAGTACTACTGAAACTGCTCAGTGCAAGTGGCTGCAATGCAAATAGCCATAGATGCATTTGCATCTGCTGCCTTGGTAGCATGTATTATGTGAGCAAGCACTCTATTATATGGGGTGTCAGCTTTGAAAACTATATTGACTGGCATGCTGTGAATGCTGTAATGCTGTATGCAGTTTCCCCAGACAACCTTGATCGCCTGGGACTGCTGTATGCGGCATGCAACACCCTGGATAGTGGTAGACAATTGGTTTAACAAGGTGAGCGTTTGTCATCCGTGCACTGCACGGTCAGACCTTAATTGCTTGTTTAAACATGCACAGGTGTGGTGGGGGTTTTGTGGGTGTGTGAGTGTGTGTGTATGTCTGTGAGTGCTTGTACAGCCCTCCATGCATTGTCCTTTGTAGTCTTACCAAGCTCAAAGTTGCATATGTTCTTGATTGAATAATCAGAAGTGCAGATATGCCTGCTGATAGAGACTGCCAGCATCCAGCCAACACTGTTCCTCTGATAAGGGCTGCAAGATAGCTTCATAGGAGCTGAAGTTCCCAAGATTTCCTACCACAAATTGCCATCATGTATGATATGGTATGCACACGCAGGACACTCCTCGCGCTAAGTTTCTAGCAGCTACAATGGCCAACAGCTCTGCCTACATGAAAAGGGAGAGACCCCAACTTGGGTGGGTACCCTGTGATCCCCTGGTTATGGCTGTGGCCATTGATGACTCATTGATCGTTGACAGCCATGCACATTATGTCACAGTAGAGCTCCATGGCAGTCTCACACGGGGCATGACTGTGATAGACTGGTATGGAGAAGCCCCATCAGCCAAGAATGTGGTCCTAGTGGAGATGTTGAATCTAGCTGTGTTTGCTGAGATGATGAAGAGATCCATGCTTCCAAGCAGACCATCTGCTGGGCAAATTTGAGGTCAGCATAGGAGGTTTCATGCCCACGAATCGACTTGTGCATCGTAAAGGGCGTGAATGAACGATCTCGTCCCACATCTCCAACTTACATGCAAAGCTGTGTATCATCTCTGACAGAGATCAACCTGTTGCTCTCAAGGGCAGCAAATTTGAATTTGCGACAAGCCAGATTTGGCAACGGTTTACCCAACTCTCGCGAGCTGCTGCGAGCAATTTCAAACTCAGGCGAAAGTCTTGTCCCGCGTCAGACCTAGGACCGACAACGGCATAACCAGGTGCAGCTTGACATGGACTCGTATGTAACGGGCAACGTAAGTGTGGCTCATGTTGAGATAAAGCCAAGAAAGCATCGGCTTTGGCGCACGTTAGGGCTGACAGACACCTAAAAACAGGCCGTGCTGCGCTAGTATCCGTGACATTTCGGCTTTCACAGACGGCGACTGCGCTTCGTTGCCTTGAGGCTTCTTGCTGTGTACTCTAGACGTAGCAGGAGGCACAAAGGCCTCGTCGTCTTGTCTAGGCTAGATAGCAATCTTAGGGCAGCCTGCAGACCAGTGCTTGCAAGCCATTCTCGAGCATGCAATCCTCGGACAGCCAGCGTGGCTCAGAGCAGCCCCGTGCTCGACCTGGAAATGCCCCTTCTGGTGCCAGGTGTATTCCTCCAGGCGCCCTGGCAGGCTACTTGCAGGCCCAGCAGGCTTGGCGCAGAAGCCAAGCTACTTCAAAGCAGACAGAAATCAAGCAAGAGCAGCTCAGTCAAACATCAGCTGTCACTGATGCTGCTTCTGCCAATAGCACAAGCAGTTGCAGCACTTCTGACCGGCACTTTGAGGCAAACAGAGGTTCTGCCCTTCCCGCGCTTGGATGCAAATCAGTGGCAAGGCTGTTTGAGAAGAGGCATGAGTTGATGGCTCGCCACAGACACCAGAGACAGGCGGCCAAGCGACGCAGACTGTCACTTGGTGTGGCCCCTGTTGGCCTTCTGTCCTTGCCAGAAGATGTCTTGGTGAGCCTTTTTGCCATGCTGCTATTTTTACAAATTGATGTCTTGTTGCAATTTTGTTTGCCCAAAATACGGACACAATCACAAGCTGGTGAATGCAGTTGCAT
>JAABUK010008661.1_pt1 | contig 14179 bp, 7 predicted proteins | sample 5559141 | NCBI WGS metagenome assembly JAABUK01 (sample SAMN10711869, study PRJNA513367) | rock metagenome | isolation source: Antarctica rocks | place: Antarctica: Victoria Land, Pudding Butte nord | collected 2016-01-03
AGATGATTAATATAACGCACGTGAGATGCATATTAATCACGTGCGAAGAATCGAAGATTCTTTAAAAGAAGAAGAAAACTTCTCAGAAATAGAGATTATAAGTTTAGTCTCTATTATATTATTTTACGGGAAGATCTTGAACACTCTTATTAATTATCTTCTGATACTGCAGAATTATAATGATTTATAATAAGAAGACTATTTTAATTAAAAGAGAATCTAAGAGATTATACTGCGAAGTTATTAATAATCTAGAATATTATAAATTATTAAGGATTATATCTTAACGTGTGATATCTATTAAAAAATGAAGATATTATAATATAAGTCTTATAATATACTTGCGCTATTATTATAATTTAAGAGAGTCTGATAAGATATTATAATGAACTTTATTATAGACTTATCATTTACTATTTATAGAGATAAAGCATATAATACTATTCTTATAATAGTAAATTAATATTCAAAAATAATACGCTATATAATATATATAAAAGAAATTAATACTTCTAAGCTTAAAGAGAGACTTATTAAAAAGATATTCTTAAAATTTAGATTCTTTAAATCTATCATTAGTGATAAAGAATTAATATTTATATTAAAGTATTGAGAAACTCTCTATTACTATTGATTTCACTCATAAATAGATGATTAAATTAAGCGTGATAATTAGATATTAGAATATTATCTTCAATATTATATCAATTATTATTAAAATAATTAGATAGATCTATTATTAAATACTGAATTCGCGTATAATAAAAGTATATACTTAATTACAGAAAAAACATTATTTAAGATAATATTGCGTTTTCTATCTACTTTTTGTATGAAACTCGTAAATAAGATATCTGCGCGAGAAGAAGAGAGTTAATTAATAAGAGAGAGAGCGGAGTAGATTAAAGAGATTATTAAAGAGAATAAAGATCTTTAAGTTAAATTATAAGAAGTGATAAAGAAGTTCTATAATTTAAAATAAAAGGATATAATTTATAAGATTGAAGATGAGATTCTGTTATTATTAAAGAATATTCGCATAAGAAAAGTAAGTAAGAAGCTTATTAATAAGTTTCTTAGATTATTTAAAATTAAGAAGTTAATAAATAAGAATATTTATTAACTAATCCTTTCTAAAAGTTATAAGAGGATTCATCTTATATTTTACATCTCTTTATTAAAGCTATATCACGGGCGAGAAGATATTGAGATATCTAAGTCTGTAGAGATATAGAGCGAGAATAAATAGAAAGTTAAAGAGATTCTTAACGCATGCGTTTTGTATAAGAAACATATATTTTTAATATAATAATAAGAGTTTATAAGAGATTATAATACTTAGAAATCTGAGAAGAACTTATTAAATATTTAAGAAAAGATTATAACTTTTTAATAAGAGTAAAGTTATAGAATAAGTATAGAGTGAGCAGTTATTTAAATATCTAATCAGCAGATTATTTAAATAAAAAAGAATGAGAAGCGCTGTTATAAAGAATAAAAAGCGTCTGATTAATAAGATATATATAAAACGCATAAGAAAAGCACAATATAAATATAAGACTCTAGATAATTACTAACTTATTTATTATAGTCTATTCCCGATTATTTATAACAGAGAATTGTGATTAGTATTAGCAGTCTTCATTCACTTATAAAGCGCAGCTATCTCTATCTTATTAATTTCAAGATTCTTACTTAATTTTATATTAATATTATTAGACTTAATTAACTTATCAGATATAACTGACTTATTAGATATAATTAACTCAGATATTTTAAATATAGTAGGCGTTATTAATTTCTTATCTAGCTTTAAAGAAGTTAGTTTCTTTAAATAGTCTTAAGTTTACTTAAATTAGTTAGATAATATGATTCTAATTTATTAAAATTATTAGTATTATACTTTTTACTTAAGAATAATATACTTATAATCTGCGCAGTAATTTTAGCTTATATTTAAATAGTCTAAGTAAATAAAGCAAGATTATTCTTAATCTTTAAAAGATTAAGATTAATAATATCATTATTATTAAAGATATAAGTATGCTTAAAAGAAGATCTATTAAATAGAGAGTTAATAATCTGAAGAGATATATTAGAAAGATAATAAGAGATTATATTATATTATGATTTAATATTCTTAAATATCTTTCTCTTACAATTAATATAAATATTACGCACTTCTTTATAAAATAATTAAATAATAATATATATATTAGAAGAAGACTTTAAATAATTAATACAGGCGTTTTATATAAAAGAAGTATATTTTAAGTATAAAATTATTAAGAAAATATATTGAAAGATAATTATGATTTTTAATAGAATAATAATCATACTTAATATAATTAAGTAATATCTTATAAGTAAATAACATCTCAGACTCTTAATAAAGATATCTTACGCAGTATTAATATTATAATTAAGACTGATTAGTAATAAAGAAGATTGAATTAAGTATCTCAGCTATTATAAAATATAGTATTAGTAAGATTATAATATAAGCACAGCAGAATATTAATTTATAAGCTTTAGTTACTTTGCGTTTTAGAGCTTTAAGTAATAAGAAGATTAGTAATAAATAAGAGATTAAAAGAATTACTTACGCATAATAATAATAATAATAATAATAATAATAATAATAATAATAATAATAATACTGCTATTATTATTACTATTATTATTATTACTGTTATTATTAATGTTATTACTAAGACTAAAATGAAGATGATTAAAGAAGAAGAGAAGTTAAAATTAAAGAGAAAAGAAGTAGTCTTATATATTATAAGAAGAAGAAAGTATTCATTATAAATTAACTTCATTATCTATTTATTATTGAAACGATAATATTATAAATTCTTTATTCTAAAGAATTAATTATCTTAATAAAAACTCATAACTTATCGAGCAATATAACATACTTCAAGCATGCTAGTATCAGATTAATTATATATTAGCTCTTAAATTAAAGTGTAAGAGTTCACATGAATAAAATTTATTATTATGAATAGTAATAACTATCTATTTAATAGATCTCGCATGTGAATATTAAGATTCTATAAAGCAGAATAATAAATAATATAATGAAAGTTCTATTATAGATAGAATAGCTTAATAACTATAAAGTAATGTTTACATTACTTGAAGATTAAGTAAGCGAGATACTGAATAACTGAGAGATCAACTTAATAACAGAAATTAAGTAGGCGAGATACTTAATAGCTAAGAGATTAACTTGATTATAGAAATTAAATAAGTGAGATATTAAATAGTTGAGAAGTTAATTTAATTATAAGTATTAAAAAAGTAAGATGCTAGATGATTAAGAGATTATTTTAATATAGAATATTACTCTCTTTTTCTACAGAAGTAATAAGATATCATAAGAGATCTCAGTATCACGCTAAATAACTCTGATGATTATGCTTTATACATATAAATATACTACTAAACAGCTATAAGCTTATAAAGATAGTTAGAGTCTTAAGAATAAGACTTTTAAAGAGAAGAATAATATTAGAAAGCGTTAAGACTTAATCTTAATACGCAGATATAAGCTGACTGTAGAAGTAAATCTCTATAGATTAGCGATCTATTCTTATAGCACAAGAGGGCCGCCATTATATATTTACTATACACGCTCTTAATATATCTTTCGCATGCTACTCGCATGCTCATAAACTTCTATATCTCAGATTCTTACATACACGTGAAGAACGTCTACTGCCCGCCTGATCCCGGGCAGCCCTCTTAACACGTACTTATATAATTATTTAACTGATTTTTGATTTATTTTTTAGATATTTTTAATACTCTTTATCTAATATTAATAGTTAGTGATTAAAGAATATTTAATATATTTTAAGAATGAATTTCTGATATTAAAAAACTTAATTTTAAATAAAATTCGAGATGAAAAGAGATTTTAATAAAGATATGAGATTATATCTTTTATAAATAAGACTTAAATTTATTTTAAGAAAGACTGAAAGAAATAACTAATTCAGAATTATTAGCTTTAAAAGTTTAATCTTTATAGACTAAGAATTGGACGAGTTAAAAGACTTTTCGTAAGCGTTTAACTTATTAAATTAAAGAAAGTTCGTTAAATTCACATTTTATAAAGATAGATTCGATTTAAAAGCGCTTATTTAAGCGCTTCTAAATCGTTTGAAATTAAATAGTAATCAAAATCTTTATTAAAGTTATTATATTGAAAAATATTAATTTTAAATAATTTTAAGTGATTTTTATTGATTTTAGCTAAAAACAGCTAGAAAGGGGGGGGTTCGCGTAATTTAAGTAATATAATAGCTGAATTAAGCTACTTTGAAGATCTGAGAGTAATTATATAGAATTTCAAGTAATTTTGAAGACTATATTAAGCTTGAAAATATTAATTAAAGAGAAAGTTACTTTGAAGATTTTGATATTTCTGATATTAAGATTATAACTAATCTTACTACTTTTCTTTAAATTACTATTTTAAATAGAAAACATTATTTATTTAATAATATTAAAGATTATATATATTATAAACTTTATAAATTCTATTAATATCTTATGTATTAAACTTAAAATCTATTTTTTTAACTTGATTTTAATAGAATTCTAATATATTATTAATTATATAAGACTAAATAAAGACTTTATAAATCTAAAAAGAGTTTTATTAAATAGTTAATTAAATTCTTTATAAGATAACTTACTTAGATATTTAATTGCTTATAATTAGAGAGAGTATATATTTAATATAATATATATTAATATTTTAATTCAGAAAAAATAAATTATATTATTATTTCTGATTAAAGATCGAAGTGCACTCACTTCAAAATAGAGCTAGACAAAATCTGATTAAGCCGTTTTATAGTCTGGAAAATTAGCTATTTAGTGATACTATTTACAGAACTTCAACTACAATCATTAGCCCTGTATAACGAATTAAGCTTTTAGAATTTCTTAATAATTTAATTAAATGTGAACTTTCAGCCTTATTAGTAATCAATAAATAGAAATAAGTAGGCTATTATATAGAGCTTAACTAGCGCTTTCTAATAGTACTATTTATAGTATGCTAGCTAGAAGGCTCAGCCTGCTAGAGCTGATTAAGACCTTTTTTGTCTTTTTAATTTTAGTGTTCTTAATGCCAAGGCTGCACCCAATTTCGACGCTATAACGCGGGAACGCTATTCTCAATAAAGGAATTTGCCATTTCAGTGACACAAGGGATAAGATAAATAAATTATTTATATAGTTATTACTGAGGGGTTATACACTATATTCCTAAGTGCTCCTTTTAAGCACTCTTAAGCACTTCTCTTAGCACTTAGCCTAGGGCGCCCTTACTGACCTCTGTCCGCAAGGTGCGGCCCGCCGTAGTCCTAGGAGGTACACTGCGTGCGCGGGATCCAGTTCCTTGGCCCACTGCCGAGTCTCGGCAGTCAGAGCCAAGTGTGCCAGCTGCTGGATCTGTGCTGTAACATACAGTTAAGAATAACTCGCATACATCATAAGGGAAAGTCAAGTTAGTCTCGCTAGGGATATATTCCGCAAATTGTACGTGAGCATTGTGGAAGTCCACGTTTGAGGCCAGCGCAGAGCATGATTCTTCGAAGGTTTGGGCGACAGTGGCTTCTGTGGAAGTCAGGAGGGCCACGAGGGAGGCCACGAAGGGCCGCAACCAGGTAATTTTCCATAGCCATATCGAAAAGATCGGGTTGAACACAGACAGCATTGGCGCGGCCGAGAAGACACGCAGGTCAAATCCTGAAGGTAAGCAGGGGCAGATGAAAGGGGTAGAATTGCCGAAGTTGTCCAGCATCAGGGAAGAAAGTAGACCCGTTGATATCTTTTGTGAGACAGAGTACGTTTTTGCCCTGTATCTGTGTGAGAAAAATGCTCCGTGTCACCAAAGATGTCAACGCGCCTGGGGCCAACGGCGCCTGCGGAATGGTGTCCCAGATGAAGCCATTACCATAAGAAGCAACATCAGCGTAGCAGCGAGTTCTTATTCAAGAGGTCGAGAGCAAGATCTGACGCTTTGCCCCAGCTTTCCCGACGAAAAGCCCGGAAAGCGGAGTTGAGGATCAGCATTCGTCTGAGGCGAGGTGACAAAAACAGTGAGACACTTTCCCATGAGTTAGCACAAATTATATTTCTCACCTTCGCTGATACTGCCAGCCCAAGGAACAGTTCTAGGAGAGCAAACACGAGGTAGCTCTACGACACCTCACACCATACGGCATGGTCCTTATCCGTTGAGCTTTCAGTATGCCGAACTGGTATCCATGAAGGCTGTCTGCCATAGCTATTGTCTTCACCATCCCATACCCATGGTGAATAGAGTATCTAATCGCTTCCTCCCATGGTCTTCCGACCGTCGCACTCATTCCGTCCTTGATCTTGTAACCCAAGTAATTTTTGCCTTCAAGTGACTCGGACCTGAATCAATTGATTGACGAAATCAGTTCAGGGCTGCATCTCTTCCATTATCTCCCCGCACAAGGTAAGATCACTTGCTGTTCCCTCTACCCCCTCTCCTTTTCCACTGTGTTGTTAACCTCTCATTCGGGTCAAGATTTCTTTGAAATTTGCTCTTGTCCAGACCTTGGTAGGTTACACCTCATCTAGATGCTTTCAATGACCTTAAATATGATTGCACTCTTTCAAATCGCTGGAGGCAGCGATGCCATACAGGGGTTGTGCTATGGACAAGCGCGTTCAAACGTAAGAACCTGAAAATCAGGAGGACAGTTCGGGTAGGAAGAGAATCAAAGCGCCCTTGTCGTTCAACCCTGTTGTTGGGTGCTGGCGTCAAGTAGCACGACATGAGGTTAGTTTATATGCTCGTGGAGAAGTAGGACTGCTCCGGAGCTTGGTGGTTAGTTATCCTTCATGTGAAAAGGGATTGTCAACTGACGAAGGGGGGAAAGGAAAGGAAAGGGATGAAACGGGCGTGCTGGTTGATTCAGTAAGAACGAGGATGGAGCCGCTAGCGATGCTCTGCACTAATCGGCGCATTGAAAGAATGATTTCATGGCGTGTGGTGAACGAGGGGGCAAGAGAGCTCATTTCGCATTTGCTGTTGGCTGGAGGTGTGAAGGCAGTGGGCGTAACGCGGTCATGCCATGACGCTGCGACTTTTTCTAAGCAGAACGGTGAATGGCTTCAAAACCCCTCCTCATTCCAAACATGACTTCCTTGCGCCCATAAACCCATTAGGCGTCCTTCCCAAGCTGTTCTGCCGGCAGCCTATCCATATTCATGCCATTGTTTCGTTCAGAACGTCTCTTGCTCATCACCATTCTCAGCCAACCCTTCCCCACCCTCAGCCTCAGCAGGTATCTCAAACCCCTCTTCTGTCGAGTACAGTATAGCTTGAATATTCTTCACCAGGCCATTGTCGTCTTTCTCCAGTTCTGGATCTGCATCAACTGCCGTTTGCAGTAACAACTCAATGTCCCTCAATTTGCTGAAGTAGAAATCTCTCTCTTTCTCCAATCCCACGATTGCCTCTTTCAGCGTATCATTCTCTGCTCTGAGAGGCCCCGCCGAGCCAGTGCCAGTTGCTGATGCTGCGGCTGTGGCGCGAGGTGGGGCGCGAGGCGCTGCTCCAGCTTGAGATCTTCGCGCAGCGCCGCCAGTAGAAGTTCGAGGGGTAGCGGCTGGGGCCGGCGCACCAGATCCTTTTCGTCGGGAGACTGCATCGTAGTCGTGACCAGGGAAGTACTGGTCCCAGTATCTTTTGGTCCATTGGAGAAATTCGAGATTATCTTGCATTCGGCATTTGATCAATTGTTCCACTGCCACTAATCTTTCAACGTTATGCCGAGTGAAGGCATCTGCCGAGCGTGCTTAGCTGGTGGAAAGGTCTCCGATGAATGATACGCAGAAACTATGAGGACTTGGGGATGCCACATGGAGAAGAACTCACTCTGGAGGATCTTGAAATTTTGTATGTAGGCATATTCGGAATTAACGTTAAACTTGACTCGTGACATTGGCAAATCCACTGAGGGTAGAAGTGTCTCATTAGCATCTCAGCGCCGCTGCGGGTGGTCCTCAGAATGTCGAGTAGGGAGAGCTTGACTGACTGAAAATCGAATCGTAGACTTGACATAGCGCCGCACTGCAAAGGCTTGTCAGTCCCAATACCTGCTTTGTTTCCGGTATATGATAATCTTATTTCGCGCAAAGAGCCTGTCTCTCAGGCACACAAGACGATCGATGGCGTCACAGCCAGTGAAGGGCCAGGTGGGTCGAACGCAAGAGTGGACAGAAGACGTACCCAGTACCGCACTGTTCAACCTTCGTGATATTAAGCTGAAGCAGGCTGTTCAGCCAATGCAGCAACTCTTGTCTAGGCAACTTGTCAGCAATGTCGAAGTCGCCGATGATTGTACCGGCTCACCTAGACTCGCCCATGATTATTGTGTTGGAGATAGTATGTGAACTGCCAGACGGATTGGCGCTTTAATCGACGACCAGATATGTGCGGATGCCTGGGTGGGCACACTCAGGAATATGGGACTTAGTTGTTCTGTTGATGGTTCAAAAGAGCAGTACGTGCAATGGACCTCTATGGTTTTTTGTGTTTCCCAATGAGCCGCATCCATGTTCAAAATCTTGGCCAATGAGGACGCGACATCCCCATATCCGCGTAAAAGAGAGACGGATGATAGCCACGGCATTCATCAAAAGAATCAGATCGATCACGTTGAGAGCAACTCATATCATTACTGCCTTATTTCTGGTTATTTAAAAGCGGCTCCGGCACATTTGAGAGCACATCTGCTCGTTCTGCCATATCAACTTCCTTCCCTGTCAAAATGCCCAATACCATGCATGCGAGAACGCTTGATCAACTGCTTTTCCCAGTGGCTTCGTTAGCCTCACTGCCAGGCCTGGGCTTCCCATCCTCTTCCCTGTTGCCCGACCCAATGGAGTTGATCTTGGCATCGGCGGGTTGACTCTTTCCTTGCCTTTCTGGAATTCCTTTAGTGTCAGGGTTCTGTCCCTCTACATCGGGATGCTTTGGTGCAACACCATCCGAATCAGGGACCTCGTTCCCGGCGGCGTCTACCATTCTCGTTCTTGTCTCATACTTGGTCTTAAAGGTGACCTTCCCTTCCTCTGCGAGAGCAGACACCTGCGCTGCGTCGAGAAGATTGCCGTCCTGATCTCGGTACTCAATCCTTTCCTCGCGGCCAAGAACACGTTGTCCCTCCGGTACTGCCCCAGCGGGTTGTGGCGTCACCTTGCCGTCATCGTTGCCCACAGATTGAGGAATGTCAAGCTTTGGGGCTATTGAAGGAGGATCGGTGGCCTTTCCACTTGCTTGTGGCGCTTGCAGCGAGTATTGGGCATACTAGTACATGGTCAGCTGTGTTTGGAAAAGGGTGAACTGTTACTGACATCTGTGTGAAACGTGTTGCAGTCAAAATCCCATGTATCAAAGAGCTTGACAGCTTTGCAAGCGTCTTGTGTCCAAGCATTGCCGTACGTTAGAGGCGCATACATCGTGAAAGTCCCGATGCAGAAAGCCAGGAACAAAGCGATGCATGCTCCGCTAATTTCTGGCCGATCCCTCAATCCAAAGGTCACAATCCTGTTGGCTCCAAAGTCGTAGATCTGACAAAGCGCCATGATGGCGAAATAGAGGGCGGGCAAGTAGTGATGCAAGAACAGCTGCCGAGCCATAAGATAAAATGGGAAATAATGAAATGCCCAACCCAGCACAGTCGTGCCAAGCTCATAGTCAAATCGTTTGAAGTTGACATTGTTGTAATCTTTAAACCCTCGCTGCCATCGCAAAACCGAGAGACCTTTGAAGATAAGATAGACAGCAACTGCTAGGGTTGATGTGTACCAAATGGCAGGATTACCAAGGAGATAAATCTGGCGGTGGTCTTTCCCCCAGAAATTTATGCCCCGACGCAGGGTCGGCCAGGAAGGAGGACGAGAGTCCCAGGCATGGGATTCCACAAGGCCAGCGTTAGTGGTCCACATAACTCGTTGCAGCTCCCAAAACTTCCCCAGAAAGCCAGGATTGCGGTAGTTGACCTTTTCGGCGTCTGGGCCCAACATAGGATGAAAATTCTGCTCAACATACCAGATGCTGTTAGGAAGCGTGCCGCCCTTCGCACATGTGACCTCTTGCTGCTCAAAAGCGTAGTCTGGCAGTTTGACTTTGTGAGAGAATAGAACGCAGCCAGTCATGACGTGTACAAGCTTGAATTTGGTTCGAATCGTCCTCAATCTTGTCTTTGCTTCGGTGCCGTCTGACATTGACTTGACAATTTCAACGCGGAAGTAATCATTTGCGTCACCCTCGAATCCATCATAACCATAGGCTGATACTTCATTTTGCCAATCGGCTTCAGTGACAGGCGGACGAACATCATGGGAGTGCAATCGTCGGTCAGTAGTGATGTGGTAGAGCTTGACAGTGTCACCGTCTTTGATGTAGGTCGTGGTTATGTTGCTCCATGCCCTCGGACCAGGGATCGTGACATTTTCGGCCCTGATTGGCTGAGTCATGTTTTCCATGATCCAGACATTGTTCTCGTCTTTGTGAGGATAAAGAGTAATCTGCTGCTGCTTGCTTCCACCTGGATACATATGAGCATGGGAATGCAGGTAACCGCCTTGAGTGTTATGATGTCGAATGCTGACTTCACTGCCGAAAGCTACATCCGCTGGGACATCCTGCATAGCTTTGGAGTTGAGTGTCGCTTGAAACTCAGATGACATGAAGCCATCTCCATCGCCAGGGTTGACCAAACAGATGAAATGTATGGCGAACAGGCCAACGTAGAAGGCAATAGGAATGATGATCAAGCAGAAGACTCGGGCAAAGAAGTGCTTGAACCATTTCCGAGGTGTCACTGTTGCCGTATCGCCCAACAGAACCCATAGTTGGAGAATGGTCAAGCTCCCTACCCAGGCAATGGTGAACAATCCAACCCACTTGACGCTGACAGTTGCTCCGAGTCCCAGCCCGGTAGCTACAAGCCAGAACCACCAAGTTGCATCGAATGCTCGCGATGGTCCCAGTTCGTGTTGATTGGTGAAGCAAGTGAAAGCCAGAGCTGTGAAGGCGGTACAGAAGATCAGTGGCGAGTCTAGCAAGATCAGTCGAGATTGCGTGATCAGAGCGTTCTCAAAGATCAAGAGTGAGGCCCCCATCGCAGCTGTCATAGTTCTACATCCCAGAGCTTTGAGCGTTAGGAACATTGTAGGAACAGTGGCGATGCCGAGCACGGCTGGCAACATCCGCATGGCGACATAAGGCACCTTAGGTTCGAGATAGTCTTTGCCAATATCTTTGAAGTCAAAGTGCCCGTCAAACCCAGCTAGCCAACCAGCAAGCGTAATCAGCAGTTTTGCGAGAGGAGGGTGGACGTCCATGAAGAATTGCCCTTTGATGTACTTCGAAGCGAATCCACCAAAGCTGTGACGAGGATGTCAGTATGTTTTTTCGTGTCTAAGACTAAGTAGACTCACTGAACCTCGTCGAATACCACGCTTGTGGGTTGGTAAATTCTAAACAAGCGAATAACCATAGCGATCACCATCAACACCCCAAGCAATTGAAAGTCAGAGCCGGGAAGGAGGAAAATATCATTGTCTGTAACACCCTCTGAGCCATAATCTTGCCGCTTCATAGGCTTGCCCGGAGTGGTCCTCTTTGATTGATCGGCTGGTGATTTGCCTGGTCGCGATTTCTCAATCGGCGTCGATTTGCGCTGCTGTACCGACGCCATGGCAGCAGTGTAGAATGAATTGAACAGGCAAGCTTTCTATACCCCGAATGAAAGCTTCAGGGAGGACAGTGCGCTGATGTGCGCCAGGAGCTGAACTGGGATATCCCTGAGGCTGATGAAGAAGTCTTAACGAGAGTCGGGAAGGGAAAAGAGGGTCTCGTGGGCTGTCACCGTAGAATTAGAAGAGTCATTTCATGAGAGACATCCAACAACTCCCAAGTAAGCGATCGCAGGAGGAATGTTTGGGAAAGACAGATGTTCGATTTAACCGCAGGCAAGGGGGTCCATGCATATAGCTTGGCACATTCACTTCCGAACTCACGGATCTGAAAAAGTATCAAGCGAGGGTGATTCCGAGACATATCTGCTTCCGTTGAGTCCAAATTTCTGTTCTCGTCTTCTACCGGCATGATATTGGACTACACGCTACAGCGAACACTGGACCAGACAAGAAAGATATTCCGCCATGGCGACAAACGGCGTAACCTCCGATCTTCTTGATGCCGTGGCCAAACCACCTGAAGGAGTTGTTCTACCGCCTAAGGACATCCGCGCTATTGTCGAAAAGACGGCGGGATATGTAGCTAGGAACGGTTCCGTTTTTGAAGATCGCATTCGTGAGAAGGAGAAGCACAACCCAAAATTCTCGTTCCTCTCTCCCAATGATGCATATTCGGCATTCTATCTATGGCGGCTGAATGAAGTTCGCGAAGGTCGAGGCACGGCTGTAAGTGCTGGAAGAGCTGGAGAAGGCGCTCAGGCTGTTGTTGAAGAGAAAGCAAAAGGTCCAGCACCACCTCCAGAATTCCACTTTTCGGCGCGAATGCCCAATATATCAGCGCAGGACTTGGAGGTCGTCAAGCTCACAGCTCTACATGTGGCAAGGAAAGGCAGATCATGGATGACAGCGCTGAGCCAGCGAGAAGCGAGGAACTATCAGTTTGACTTCTTACGACCGCAACACTCCCTCTACCAATTCTTCTCACGTTTAGTCGACCAATACACCCTCCTCCTTCAGACTGGTCCAGAAGGCCAGAAGGCCGAGCAGAAGCGCATTCGGGATCTGCAACAGAATCTACAGGACAAATTCCGAATATTGGAGCGCGCAAAACAACGCAGTGAGTGGGTCAAATATCAAGAAGCGCAAAAGCAGCAAAAGGAGGAGGAGGAGGAAGCGGAACGCGTTGCATACGCTCAGATTGACTGGCATGACTTTGTGGTTGTGGAAACAGTCCTGTTCACCGAAGCGGATGACCAAGCCGACCTACCTCCACCTACCTCACTCAACGATCTTCAGAGCGCAAGCTTAGAACAGAAAGCCATGATGAGTCTTGCGAGACCAGACATGCGTATCGAAGAAGCTATGCCAACAGACGACATGATCACCTACTTTGATCCATATACTCAGCAAGCACAAACCCAACCATATATCCCTTCTCCGTCTCCATATCAACCACAGCCTCAACAATATGCCACAACCATGGACTATACACCTACACCTCCACCGCCTGCATTTTCACCTCAACCTCCCTCTGCCTTCGCTTCCTCCGCAAACAACATATCTCTTCCGTCGAGACCAGACGCCACTCCTTCGCCTCGGCCAGCTCCGGTACCTCAACAGCCCCCGCCTGCCACCACACCTGCTGCCGCCGCATCCGCGAATGCCGCAGCGCCAATGCGTATCCGTTCCGATTACATCCCTCGAGCACAACAACGCACGAAAGCCAACGCTGCCACAGCTTCTGCCATCTGTCCCAATTGTGGGCAATCGGTCCTTCTTTCCGAACTCGATAAGCATTTGCAGATAGAATTACTGGATCCGAGGTGGAAGGAGCAGCGAGCGAAGGCTGACTCAAGATTTGCGAGTACGAATCTTGGTGGCACAGATGTGGCCGCTAACCTCAAACGATTGCGTGCTCGGACGGGTGGAGATACGAGTGATCCGGTTGCTGAAGCGGCTGCAAGAGTTTTGGAGAATCAAGAAGAGGATGAAAGGAGGAAAAGGCTGAAAGGTGTTGACGGCACATACGATGCTCCCGGGACAACTAACTATCCCATGCCGACGGTTGATCCGCAGAAGAAACAACCTGCTCAAGTTGGGCAAAGTCAGATGAGCGTGCAAGAACAGATCAAGAACATCCACCAGAAATTCAAGTCATGATGTTGATGTCCAACGATGAACGGTGGACATGGCGAATATGGCTTCTGGAATGCACTAATATCAGCGCACTCCTGTGAGCTTTTGATCTTTGAGAGTACTCATAGCCGCGCTCCACGGGATGCTTGCGCAGTTACGACAATCTCAGCTGACAGAGAGAACTACAGCCAGATTCCGATAGGCTTACGGTTTCATACTATGTACGCTCCGCTGTGAGACTGGGTCTGGCGCTGGTGGACATGGCCCCAGATTG
>JAABUK010008663.1_pt1 | contig 14175 bp, 18 predicted proteins | sample 5559141 | NCBI WGS metagenome assembly JAABUK01 (sample SAMN10711869, study PRJNA513367) | rock metagenome | isolation source: Antarctica rocks | place: Antarctica: Victoria Land, Pudding Butte nord | collected 2016-01-03
GCTGCCACTTTCAAGATGCAAGCAGGCAGCTTCACCCTTGCCTGCTTTCTGCCCGCTGGAAACACGCTTGCTGTCTGTGTGACGGAGCTGGCTGTTGTGAAGGCCGCGTCCTTTCGTGCACGTTGTGGTCCCGGCGCATGCGTTCTGTGCACACGCGATCCGACCGCGAGACGTGAGACATTTTGTGATGGTCCAGTGCGTGGCCGCAGACGCAGACATCCACAAGCAGGGAGGCCCGTAACCACGGCACGCCCTGTGTACCAGTACTGTGACATCTTGCCAGCCAACTATCGCTCAGTTCACACGGTGTATTGAGCGTGTCTCAACATCAGCATCTGGCAGACCACGAGTTCAGGCAGCGAACGTCGTGAACGTCACGCTGGCCTGGACAGCACAACAACGACACCTCACTAACACGTCGGTGAACGGTGCACGCTGCAAATTGAGCCCAATAAGGCAGCACAAACGCAAGAACACAAGCAATAGGCCGACGATCCGGTACTTGATGAGAGCGGAGGCAAGATGGCAGGCTTATGGACGAGATAGATCTGCTTTGAACAAGTTGACCAGTCGGTGCAAAAAGCAGTTCGACAGGTAGGCATGGCGAAACCTATTAGGTCAAACCTGTATCGGACCGCAGCACAGCACCGCGCAGCAGGCCCGGCATATGCATGATATCTGGAGTATGTAGTTCGTGCGCGATCCTCCCCTTGTGCTTTTATCTCACAACAACAGCTGCCCGTGCGATGCACAGTGTGCACAGTCACCGCAACCCCGTTTAAATACCGGTAGTGTAGCATGATCCGTACCCATGTGGCATCCGACCTGCGCAGCAGTTGCTGCAAGTTTCTAAGCTAACAGTTTTGGAAGCAGTTTCGTCATTTTGCACTTGTCATTTTGCACTTTGTTGAAGTGCAAGTGTGCTGCCATGGATCTGCAACTTCGATCTGAGGTGGACGACTTGAATGCCAAGACAGACACACTGCATCAAGAGCACAGGGACAGAAAGCGGGCCTTGCTTGCTGACATTAGGCAGAAAGAAGACGCGCTGCGAGAGTGGTATGAAGACAGCCTGAGATGCATAGACAGGCAGCGAAACAACCTGATCCTGCAACGCTCCTCAGCTGCTCACACTGGTCCCAGCAGAAGCATTCCGCTGGTCCCTGAGTTGGAGGCAGTCACGAGCAGTAGTCTAGCGGACACTGGTCATCTGATTGAAGATGCATCACCTGTGTTGGCTGAACCCTTTGAGGCAGGTTCCTTGGGACTTACTGGATGTCCAGACAGTAGACCAGAGCCTCTTTCTGATCGCCAAAGGTGCTCAGAACCTGAGCACATTGAAGCTGCAACCAACTCTGAAGGCAGACCAGCTCTGTACAATGCAGCATCTACCAGCCAGTCAGCATTGCCCAAGCATAGCAGGGATGCTGAAAGTTTGCAGAGTCCAGGGAAGATCTCCAATCAGAATTCACCTGCTGAGGACATGGAGATTGATGTCTCACATGTCATTCCAGTTGCAGAACAGCGGGACCCAGGAACCACCACTTACATGTTCTGCAGGCCACGCACCAGAAGAGGCAAGCATGTTGCTGTGTACAATGTCTTGACTTTGTGCTTTGCAGCTCACTGCAACCCACTGCAATGGCAGAGAATGCTGATTACAGCTGTATTGTATTGAATGTCTGAAGGTTGCTCTCTAGGCAAGAGGGTAGAGCAAGTCATTCCCTGTCAGCGTCAAGCAGAAGTCGCGCATTTTTGTAGCTTGATGCTGGAAACTGAACCCAGTGAGCTGTATACTGCAGTGAGACTGCACCGAACTTGGCCTGCTCAGCTGTGGGGCCCTCTTGGGGAATCCCCTGTTGAGGCAGTGACTGTACTAAATACTCAAGGTTGCCCACAGCCTCACCGCCAGCGGAAGCTGCAGACAAATGACGAGGCATTGGTGGAGAACAAGACAGTCGCAAGCTTGGCTGGGCAGAGCGATATGACTCCTGACTTGTAAGCTGCTCCCACCTGTGTGGCGTCGTCAGCAAATTAGCTGATTATTCCTGCTGTGAAGTGCCTTGCTTGTAACAGCAAACGCAGTGTCAGTTTTTGGAAGGTGTCTGGCCAGCATGGCATGAAGCATGCGCTTGAACAACTGCTGACTGGTCACTTGTTCGATGGACAAAGCTTTTGCTTGAAGTCATTGCTGACTACACACTGTACTTTCTTGATGCCCTTAAGACCAGGATGACCAGATCTGGTTGGTCTGCAGTCTTGAGTCACAGCCTGAGGGCTTGTCACAAGTGTGCTGGTGCATTCATCTCACCTTCAAAAACAACAGCGTATCAGCATGTCAGCATGTCCGTACGTCGGCATATCAGCATGTTGTGGTCTGCTTAAGTTGGCAGAAGCTGTCCACACAACGATTCGGCAATGTCCGTCCGGAATGTTTTGTGGTGTGCAGGTAGACCTGACTGACATAGGCCAAAGATCATTCTCTCAGAGCCTTCGTCGTACATGTTGTTGCACATCATGCAGCGTGTAGGAGATCACAGGCTGCAACGCTTTCTTGGGAGGAGCTATTGATCACCCACAAATGAATGATATGCTGTTTTTGTTTTGCAGGTGGTCTGAGATGCTCAGTCCCGGCCCAGGCAATCTGTGCTTGGAGAGTAGTAAAGCCATCAAGCATGATCTCTGGCAAAACCAGCTCTGGCTCAAGCGCAAGGCAGAAGCAGCTCTCCAAGCAGACAGTGACGAAGACGACACTGAGCAGTTTGGCATTCAAGAAGGCAATGCTGAGGGGACAACAGTAGGAGCAGAGCTTGCTGGTGCTCCTGCTGATGATGAAGAAGGCGATGCGTATCCTCTGTACGGCGAGGATGACAGTGATTTCGGTGACACTGGCTCAGATGTGAGTGTCAGATTGTGGTTCCCATGGCTATGCATGTTGGGCAATATAATGCCACTTGACTGGTCCTTGCCATTCCGCAATGTGCATGAGCTGGCAAGCATTGGGCTTCTGGATTGAAGCCTCGTAAAAACAGCATGACGAATGCTGAATGCTGACTTGTAGTGGCCAATCGTCTCATCATGCACCTCCTTCAATTTTGTGTGGGTCATCTATGCTGTGATTGCAATCATGACACTTTTCAAAGTATAGTCTGGTTGTCCTGGCTTCAGCATAGTGACTGGCAGATTGATAACATGTCTCATACCCTTTGCTTGTTGCCAAAAAGCATCTGCCGCCTATTGGCGCATCTCTGGTGCAAACAATTTCGGTTTTAAGCAGAAGGCTGCACATAACTATTATTGCAGGCTGAGGGTTCTCCGCACCAATCAAGGGATGCTGAAGAGGACCTGAGCAAATCCGATGCTGAAACTGAGCAGGTCAGCTTGGAAGAGGCCTACAGGTCCATCTTAGAAGGGACAGGGCTGTCTGCAGAAGCCCTGCACAAATGGATGGAGCCCTGGATGAAACATGTGGCGGCCGACATCATTGACTTGGCCAAGGGGAGGATTGCATGTCTGATCCCTGGAAGCAAGGCAGCTGAGCTGATTGTTGAGAGCAGGCTTGGCAGAGCAGTTGTGATGATTGCCGGTAGGAGATCAGCATGAGCAACGCCTACAGGATTTTGTTGATGCTCAAGTGTGTTTCTGTATTAAAGAGAGGGAAAGATAATTATATGATCTGATGACCATGACATGATCAGGCGACACATGGCATGAAGTGAAGTGCTTGTGTGAAGCCAAGCTCACACATACGGTAGCACCTCAAATCTTCTTCCCAAGAAACGCGGCCTGTAAGCCTTGCCCAGTCATCAGGTATCCAACCATGAATGTCAATGGTGAGTGACTGTGTAGTGCTGACCTGCAGAGAATCTGCACACCATGCAGAAGCAATGGGAGCAGACGCAGCTTCTGCAGCTAGAGCGCAAGTCCTACAAGCTTTGGCGCCAAGGCCAAAACGCAACCCAGATTCAGACATGGCAAGGCGATGCCGAGCATTGGCGAGGTCAAGTGGCCAAGCTCGTACATGAGGTGGCAGTGATACATGTGGGCAAGGCCAGATTGCCTGTGAGGGCTATCAAGAAGAGCAGCAGGAGCATTCAGCAGATGTACGTCAACCTGCAAGAGGTTGTGTTCAAGCTCAAGGTGTCAGAGATGTTGCAAGAGCCAGCCAGACCGTCTCAGAAACGCCCTGCACCTGCTAGGTGCGTTGCTAGCTGCCTTGGTTGTGCTTTTGTTGCTATGGAAATTGCATGCACAACTATGCGTCAAAAGCCTGTGCATGACAAAACATGCGACAGAGTGCTGAGACTGCAATCACATGACTGCATTGCCTTACTTACCAACGTGCACCTAGCAGCAAGCAGGCTTGTAAAGACAGAAAATCTATATCTATTGGTTGTCTGTTGCATGTGGTCGCTGTAACATGTCACCCGCCTTGTCCGAGACGCCTGCAATCCAGCGCTTCAATGTGTGCTGTTACACATGCAGGTCTGGCGAAGAGCAGTCACATGGCGCATCTGCAGTCAGCAGTGACAGCAGGAGTCAGGACGATGACAACTTGAGTGGGTCTTGGCTAGTTGATGATGAAGCAGATGCAGATGAACCAGGCAAGTCTCATGGTCAGCACAAAAGCTACTGCAGCTTTTGAGACGTGCAGTCTTACGTTCCCTGTATCATCAGTATACAATTGTTGACACTGTCATTGTACACTTGATTCATCAGACCAAGGATCAGTGACAATCACTGGTCGTGTGCTCATACTGTGGTACACCTGCAAGCTAAGCCGCGGCGCTTGAGTACTGCAGCCACCATAATGTACCCTATAAGCCATTTCACGGCTTCTCGCATACCTGAGACTCTGCTTGGCAGCAAGCTCGTTTTACTGCACCTGCAGGTGCAGCAGAGGTTGTTTCCAAGCGGAGACATGTGGACTTAGCAGACAACAGCAAGTCTGATACGGCAGTTGTGGCTAGTGTAGCTGACAGACCCAGCACTACTGCTGACAGCACACAGCCACCAGAACCAGCTGCCTTCTCAAATGCTGCTCACCTATACACTGGCCAGACTGAAGTGCTGGTAGCTCCTGGCTTGGAGCAGCAGCAGCATCAGGCAGACCTTGAGCATCCAGGACAGGCAACAGTTGATAAGGAAAGTGACAATGAGGCATCCTTACCAGCAGCACAGCATGCCGAATTGACGTTAGATCTGGGTGGGGACAATGATGCAGATATACCTCTGAGTGAGTCACGCCCAGAAGCTTCAGGCGCACCTGCCAGTCAAGGTCTGGTAAACCCAGACCTGCAACCTGCCCAAGTCCCTGCTGGCATCACAGATGATCTGCCAGAGCAGCTGGAAGGTAATGAAGCAGATGGCAGTCAGCCTGAGGCTGACTGTGACATGCACAGCGTAGCATCTGATGGGGCAGACTCCTACCAGGGCTTACCTGTTGATCAGCCTGACCAGCAAGCAGCTGTAACAAGCCCCAGTGGACGTGACACTGACAATGGCGGTCCTTTGGAGGATGTGTCCACGCCCTCTGAAGCCAATGCTGATATCCATTCTGAAGCTGACAAGGGGCAGCCGCAGCAGCAGCAGCTTGAGTTGGAAGGTGATATAGCTGAAGCTGCTGCTGTGGAAGATGCTCTGCCACAATCTGCCCCAGAACCAGCTGGAGACACTGCAAATGAGAAGCAGCATGCACAGACTGGTGTGCATGTCCCTGCAGCAGAAATTCCTCTTGACAACCTCCAAGCCGCCATGCCTGACAGTGATGTGGAGGCAGCGCAGACCACTGAGCAAGTCAATGGCCCAAGCTCCTTAGCTGGCACTGTTGAAGGCTCTCAGTCTGTGGCCCAGCCAGGCATTTGGGTAGAGGTCTGCTCCAGACCAGCTGTTGGGCAGTGGTCCTGGCGAATGGCTTCCTTCCAAGCTGCAGTCTTACCTGCATCTGGGCTGGTCAGCGTCACCTACAAGGCAGCCCCCTCAGAGCTGCTTTTCTCTGTTAAGTCAGAGCTGGTGAAGGTCGAGAATGTGAGACACATGGCACCGTCAGACACGTATGTCAAAGCCCTGTCAGAGGTACTGAGGGGAGCTGCAGTGGAGGTTGACATGGGGGATGGCAAGTTTGTGTGTGGTGTCTTGGTGGCCAAAACCCAGCACTTGCATACTGCCTTGGGTCAGCAACAGGGCATTAAAGGATCCATCCAAAGCTTTGAGAGGGCGCTCGAGAATCCTCACACCTTGCTCCCTGGTAAGACAATCACTTCTTTGAGCTTGTGGCTGCATATGCCCAATAGATTACTCGCACCGAACATACCTCGGTTGCATAAAGCGTATGTCTGTGTCCAACTGTGTTTGTGCACATGCTTGTTTTGACTATGCTAACTTGTGTCTTATAAAGCATGATGCTGCAGGGTTCTGACAGACTGTTGGCTTTGCCTTCTTAAACTTAAGCCCTCAGCATCCCTGACACTACGCCCATGCGACGTATCTTGTTTGGTACGGCAGGTATTGAATGTACGGCATGCACTGTGTACAGTCCAGAGCTGCGCAGCTTCCTGTCAGTGCCTATGGCTTTTCTGGGAACAAGGCTACGCCATGCCATGTCCTGGAGCCCTGATGAGGAGTTGTTTGTCCCTCTGAGTGATGATGCCAAAGCAGAGTTGCTTGAGGGCTGCTCCCTCGATGGATCAGACAGCTCAGCAAGTAGGCTTTTCATGCACATGTTTGCTATCTGATGGCACATGGCAGGGCATGGCCACACACAAACTGCAAGGCTGCATGTATTTTTCCCTCTGTGCCATTCTCTGCATACTGCAGCGCATTGTTGTCTGAAGCATGGGGGTGTTGATCTCGGTCCCTGATCTTCTGCATGCTTGCAGCAAGTCTTTGGTGTTTCATTATTCGTTTTCAACTTAGCATGCCAGACAAGCACAGCACAGAGGCAGGCACCTTCTAAAGCAAACAGATCTCATTGTCAGCGTCTGTGTGCGATGATGGTCTTCAAGGACATCTTGACGAAGTTCCAGGATTTGCTTGTCAACATTGTCGAATTGCATCTGAGCATGTCATGCAACCCTGCTAGCTTGACTGGCTATACAGTCCACTGACATTGTCTGCTATGCTGCAGAACGTGTTAGGGCTCGACAAGATGCTACTGCGCTGCATGTCTACAAGGCCGAGAAGAAGAATGTGGTTTCTGGTGAGCACTTCCAAGGAAACAACCCACAGTGAGCTTGTACTGTCTGGCTGTTTGCATGAGTAATGAATGCTTCTTAACGCGCACCATGAAAGCAGCCATGCGAAGTTGCAAGGTTAGTTGCATTTGCCGGTGCTTTTACAGTTTTTGTGAACACACCACTAGTTTCAAAGTAAACTTTTACATTAGTATAAGACGTAAGATAAGCAATTCCAGAAACTCTTAGTCATTACAGTTACAGTGAACAGTGAAAGTGACAGAAACAGAACAGCTCTGTGCAGATGCCAAGCTGCGGTGGAGGTTCATTCGTAGATACCTGGCTCGCCAACCCAACCTGCCGTTCAAGAGAACCAAGAAGCTGCTGGGTGTGATCCCCACCCCAGCACGGAAGAAACGCATTGCTGAGCTGACTGCCGGCCCAATGAAGGGCATTGTAGCTGGGACCAGATCCTCAAGTGGAAACAAGCGCAAGCGTAACAGCAACCCTCCAAGCAAATGGCAGCCAGGTATTTGTGATAGACCATATCTGTGGTGGCCTGCTACACTTGTCAGCAGTCTTTGTCAGCAGCAACTTCAAAATTGCACCTGGCATCAGCACCAAAACCCTTATTTGGTATGGCCTTTCATTTGGGGGATGTGGGTAGCTGTTGTGATTGGCTCATGTGTCATGCAGCAGTCTGCTGCGCCTCACTCTTGCTGGCTGCTTGCTACACCATAACGTGTGCATGGTGTTCTGTCCAGATAAACATGCAGAAGCTGGTGCATCTCACTCTTGATGGCTGCTTGCTACATCATAACCTAATGTGTGCATGGTTCTGTCCAGATGAACATGCATAAGCTGGTTCATCTCACTCTTGATGGCTGCTTGCTACATCATAATGTGAGCTTTGTTCTGTCCAGATGAAAATGCAGAAGCTGGTGCATCTCAGAAGGAGCAGCGTCAGGAGCAGCGTCAGGAGCAAGGTCGCCAGCAACGTGAGGCTGACGCTCTGAAACAGCAGGAGAAGCTTCGCAAGAGGAAGGAGAAGAAGGAAAGGCGGCAGAGCTTGGCTGCTAACACAGCTGCTCCTAGGTTGAGTCACATTGCACAGACTGACGCTGGTGCTCTGCCACTGTTCCCAGAGCAGAAGACTGATACAAAGGTGGGTTGCTGCTTGCCTTGGCTGACCCGTATCTTGGCAGCACAAGCTGCTGCCCTTAGCACAGCTGCTGCACAGTCTATCTGCTACACAAGACATGCAGAAACAAGGCATGACCCAACTATCTATGTTGTGCAGTTCTGTCTTAGCATGGCATGTGGCAGCCCATGCAACTTTGGTTCACAGCTGCACCGGATCTGTCCAAGTTGGCATCTGATTGGTCAGACACCTTGCTGATCTGCTGCAAGTGGTAGCAGATTCTGATTCAAGTGACAAGAATGTGCTTGTCGTTGCCTGGTGAGGAATGGCAAGGTCAGACAAAGCACTTGGGACTTGCAGGTGATGCTCCAGGCTGCCTCCTTGGGAGCTCCTGATATGATTGCTGACAAGCGTAGTCTTGTCCTCACTGTTTCTTCCTCTGGGCTGCCGCCTACGGAGGCTCCCTTTATGATTGTTGAACCAAATAAACTTTTCTTTGTTGTTTCTTTTCTTCACTTGTCTTCTCTTGCAGGTGATGGTGGCTGGATGCATGGCTACCCAGCTAAAGCCCCACCAATGGGAAGGAGTCAGGTTCCTGTGGAATGCAATTGTGCTGGACTTTGAGGTATGCAAGCTATGCCTTTTTGACTCTGGTCTGATCTCTACTTCACTGCACAATCATTGGGACATGTGGCCTCACATCCAATCTGGTATGTAGGCTGCAATGTTGTGGCTGACTTGCAGGCAGGCCTTATCTTTCCTTTGTTTTGAGGGCATCTCCTTGCTAGTCAACACTCTCGTATCTAGTCTGTCATCCCACAGCAGGGTGAACTTGCTGACAGACCTTACCTTTCCCACGCTTATTCATCCAGAGGCCGCTGTCTCTGACAAGCAGATCTGTGTGTTGACCATAGCCAGCTGTGTGTTGTGCAATGCATTGTAGAGCTTCCCAACAAGCTCATCAACCATAACAGATCTTGCATGAGCTTGATATCTGTCAGGCAGCTTTCCAGCGCCTTGCAGTCAGCCTGGTGAACATTGTATGGAGCCACCCATCTTCAGATAGCCATTGACAATGGGCGCTTCAGGCGGCAGCAACCAGGCCCCCATCTTGACATTCAACTACACCAGTCTTTCCAGCAGTGTGCACATTCTGTACCAGATGTTGACCAGTCACAATGCAAAATGGCACATCTGCAAAGTGTGCTCAAGCAGCTGGTCATTAGCTTTTTTCAAGCGACTTGGCACATATATCAAAATACTGTACATGAGCTTTACTAGCTGCGCTGCAGGATCCAGGTGAAGACAGTCAGGAGGATGCAGGGGGGTGTATTCTAGCCCACTCCATGGGTTTGGGCAAGTCACTGCAGACCATCGCCTTCCTGCACACCTTCTTTGCTTACTACCCAGACCAGCGGTCCCTGCTGCTGGTCCCCAGCAATGTGGTCCACAACTGGGATGAGGAATTCCATCACTGGCTGCCACAAGGCAGACCAGAAGCTGATGATGAGCTGACACCTAGCAAGGTAGAGTCTGCTAAACCTGGGCAGCCCGGTATAATACTTGACTTCTCATTGAATTGACGCCGAAAAGCGTAGTCTTTTCTTTTCTAGAGTCTGCTAAAGATGCACTGTGTGTAGTGAGCATTGGAAGCCCTGTGCTTTGGGGCTGCTGCACACAAGCAGTCTGGCGTTCCCAATGAGTAAGTGTTGTGATCGAAGCCAGTATACTAATGCCATTGAACATTGCTATGGCTCACGTCGGCCAGTTCTCACCTACAGGCATCCCTTGTCATGGGAAACTAGCCAGATGGTCAACAACGTGCTAGGCATATATCACTAGCAGCAAGTGAGCTTCTTTTTGTTGTGCACCGTTCTTGTTATCCCTCCTGTGTGATGACTCTGCATATCTGCACCTATGTCTATCTGGTCTGCAAAGAGCGGTCGTAGAGGGTCAATCGTAATCCAAGCCGCAAGCTAGAATAGAAAAGAAAAGAAAAGACTACGCCTTTCGGCGTCAATGTAATGAGAAGCCAAGTATTATACCGGGCTGCCCAAGGATAAAGAGGTATTAAGTTTACTTTAGCGCACCCCATTGTTCCTCCTATTGCCTCTAGCTTGCAATGCATCAGCCACAAGCTACCTGTTCCCATGCAAGCTGGCATGGTGACAGCAAGCCAGACACCTGCGATTAAAGTCTCTGTGCCGTTGACCCTGGAGAGTGATTATCAAGCATGCCAAGGTTTGCTGCTAACCACTGACCTTGCATACACGTACATTGCAGTGGTGCTATGTGGCATTTTGCCTAGCAATGTGCACTGCAGGTGATCATCTACAAGACGCCTGTTGATGTGCAAGTATGGATGAGCAAGAAGGCCACAGTCCTGATCATCAGCTACGACACGTTCTCAGCTCTGAGAAAGAAGAGTCTTGATGCAGATCTGAAGACAGCAGGCTCAGAGCCAACTGGGAAGGTGATGCTCCTTTGCTGTACCTGGGCAGCCTGGTATACTACTGGGCTTCTCAGAAAATTGACGCAGAAAGGCGTAGTCTTTTCTTTTCTTTTCTTTCTTCTCCTTTGCTGTCAGCCTGCATGACAGTGCAGTTCAAGTCCATGTCCTCGTCTTGTGCCTCTGTTGAAATCAGTCAGAACCCTCTGCAAGACGCAACCAAAGAGTGTCAGGCTCCCCTTGCTCAGCTTGAGCATCAGTACAAGCTGCAACTGCCAGTAGGTCTGCAGCTTCTGCAGCTAAACAGGCAGGTATAGACAGCTCCCTGCAGAAATCTGCCAGCAGACTCCTGCAGAGAGCTGTCTATACCTGCCTGTGTAGCTGATAAGGCAGCGGTTAGTGTGTGCACATCATGCCTGGAAAAAGGCATTTCTCCTGAAAAAAGGCATGCAACGACTTTGCCGTCTGTTTGGGCGCAGGCTATTGCTGCACGCAAAGCCTTTCAGACGCTCGTCAGTGAGGCTGGAGTGGTGGTTGCTGATGAGGGTCATCAGATCAAGAACCCATCCACCAAGAGATTTGCAGCTGTCACAAGTCTGAAGACCAAGAGGCGCATCGCCCTCACAGGCTACCCTCTGCAGAACAACATGGATGAGTATTACACCATGATCATGTGGTGCACGCATGACGTACTGGGGAACCCTGCATACTTCCATGACACGTTCTCCAAGCCGATCCATGAGGGTAAGTTTGCTAGAAGAGGTCCTGCTGTGCTATGATCATTGCCACTGCTTCACGTACTTTACTAGCTGTCAGCATGGGAAAATTTGTATTGCACTGTCCCCTGTAGCTCTAGCATCAGCCTTGTTCAGGATTGACAATGGAAGGCGGATGGGATACATGGTGCAGCATACCTGTTGCATGCCCATAGCATTCCCCCATTGTAGAAACACATCTTTTACTGTGCCCTGGCGTTTCTGAGTTCAAGTTTGTACTGTAAAATGGACATTTCTGAATTGAATTAGCTGTTTTGAACTGTAAAATGGACATTTCTGAATTGAATTAGCTGTTTTGAACTAACATGAGCTGCCACTCATTCCGTGCAATGTGCCTTGAGGAGCACCTGAACTCAATCCTCCAAGCATGACATGCGTATGCAACAACATTATCAACTGCAGTACATCACATCATTGAAGCCACTGTCAAGCATGCAGCCTGTCGCCCATGTGCAGGTCAAGTGGCAGGAGCATCCCCGACCCAAGTGCAGCACATGTATCAGCAGTTGAGTGTGCTGGGAAACTTGACTGAAGGCTTCGTCCACCGAATTGGGCCTGAGCAGCTTTTCAAGGACCTGCCAGCCAAGCATGAGCATGTGGTGCTGCTGTGCTTGGACACTGCACAGCAAGTCATGTACAAGGCTTACCTCGAGGTGTGGTCTGAAACACAAGACAAACTTCAATTGAAGCAGCCCTTCTTGTCTGGTGTGATTCGCTGCTGTGCAGAGCAGACTGTTGGTCTAGGGTGCGCAGGGTCTCAAGAGCTGATAGATCCATCAAGTGCAGATGTCTGAAACTAGTCCCTATGCAATTTGAATTTCAGACCTACAGTATGAAACAGCATTTTTTGTATACAAAGCTAGTGAGACTTTGGTACTACCAGGAGCACAGTATTGGTCATGTGTACAGTCGCCTACAAGCTGTACAGTATTACACATGCACTATACTGGCGTAGACTATTGCTCCAATGTGGTGCGATCATGGGTCTTGACTGGCTCCAGCAGCTTCACTGTGCATTTGCGCATCTCACATGCCAACATTTCAGCACCAGTGCTAACAGCCATAGTGCAATCTACTGCACAAGTCAATGAGCATGCCCATGCATGCAGGCGGTGGAGAAGTATGGTCGGGATATCCTGATGGATACAACCTTCCTGCATCTGCTTAGTCACCGACCCAAGGAAGCTCTGAAGCGGCTACGTAGCATGCAGGAAGGAAATGCAATGCAGATTGAACATGGTAAGCGGGCAGATGCGCAGCTGTTAGTCACCTATTGCTTGCTACCAAAGCCAATCAGATTGTCAGAGTTTTCTCTGACTGTTGTCTAGCAACCGGTTGATATGCCTTTGTGAAAATCTGGTATGCTTTGGTTTGGCAGTATGACTACTGTGTGTTGAAAGACATCCTCCTGCCCCACTTGCTTCGTAAGTCTTGCCTGTATTTTCATTTAACACCTTACAGTCTGGGATGTGGAGCCAGTTGTCACTCATCAGACGTTCTGGCTTGAAAGCACAGGTGCATGTATGTACACCAGCTCATGTGACTGGCCTGTGGCATTGCCTTAGGCACATGCTCATTCTGTCTCAAGGCATCATGTGTCATTCATCAGTGCTATAATGCACTGCCTGCAGCTGTCAAGGAAGCTGTGGTGGAGGGGCATGTGGCGCAACCACATGCTGCTGGTCAGAGCACAGCTGCAGAGCTGACTCGCACACCTTCCATAGATAGTCAAGGTAGAGAGGCAGCAAGAGCAGATACCCCTGAGGCTGCATCAGACAGGGATTTAGAGGTAGAGGCTGCAGGAACAAAGGCCCAGCACAGGGGAAGAAGCAAGGATCACAAGCTGCCACCAGGTGTGCCAAATGCACTATTGCAGTGTCATGACCAACTTCCTGCATCATCACTCTACATGCATCCATCTGTACTATCAGCACCCATCTGCATTATCACTCTACATGCATTCATCTGCATTATCACTCTACGTGCACATGCGCATTGTGGGGACTGCTTTTGGTATGTATGCTTTGTTGTCCTGTTTCCAACGCAGGCAACTTGTACAGCTAAAGTGTCACAGCCCTGCTAGCAATTTTGGCATGCATGCTTCAAAGGCTTATCACCTTAAGGCCCCTGAGGTCTGCAGCAGCCACTGCAAGCAGCACAAAAGGGCTAGTTGACAAGCAGATTCTGTTGAGCATGTTGGCTACAACCCAACCTCAAAGTCACTGCAGCCAGAGCGTCAGCAGTGCAGCAAACTATTGTGAAGACTCGTGACCATAGAAGGTTGGGAAGAGAAAGGTTCATAGCGTACTGACCTTGCGTTATGCTGCCGGACCCTAGAGGCACCCGAGACAGAGCAGCCAATTTGACACTCATTGCTGCTTAAGGCATTTGCTATGTGTCTATGACTGGCGTCTAACAGCAGTCCGTGCGCTGCAGAGGCTGTGCAGCAGCTGCTGGCAGTGGCAGATGATCTGGCAGAAAAGGGGACTGCTCTGGGCAAGGGAACAACTGCAAAGGCGTGGGCAGTGCAGCACATCCTGCACAGCTGTGAGAAGCGCAAAGAGAAGCTGGTCATCTTCTCTCAGTACCTCATGGACCTGGATGAGCTGGAGCACGTGTTGCAACAGGTGAGCCAAG
>JAABUK010008664.1_pt1 | contig 14175 bp, 20 predicted proteins | sample 5559141 | NCBI WGS metagenome assembly JAABUK01 (sample SAMN10711869, study PRJNA513367) | rock metagenome | isolation source: Antarctica rocks | place: Antarctica: Victoria Land, Pudding Butte nord | collected 2016-01-03
GCAGTGAAGTCGCGTTGCCTCATGTACGAAGGCACGCTTCTCAGGTAGGCTCTACGTCTTCAAATCCCTTGCTCCGCTCGTAAACAAGACATGACAACTGGGTATCACATAAGCCGTACGGCTCGTAACACCAACCTCACGGGCTCACGACGAGCATTTTGACCAGAAGTCCTTTCTTCACCGATGCTGCAGCATGTCCTTCTTCCTGCTTGTTCCGCTGTGCTTGCGGCACCGTCCCGTCAGCGCCGCCACCTGCCGTGGCGGCGTCCAGGAGCCACATGGCCTCCCACGCGCTGCGGCCCCACCCGCCTGCCGCGCCCGCCCAATCATTCGTGAACCTGGCGCTGCAGGAGGCACAGCCATCCACGGCAGCGCCTCTCCTCCGGAGCTAGGCTGGCACTGCTGCTGGTGGTGCTGGCCTGCGCGGCGGGGCTTCAGCCAGCGGCGGCGGCCGCCGCAGATGAGGCGCCGCTGACCGCGACCGACGTGCGGCGCGTAGCGCTGGCGTCGGTGCGGGGCGGTGTGAACGCGCGTCTAGCGGGCCTGTCCGCAGTCCAGCAGGCGCGCGCAGCGGGCGTGCCCGTGCACAGCGCATACCTGGAAAAGCATCCAGAGGTGGCGGCGCAGGTGCCGCTGGCGGCGCCGTCTGAGGCGGGCCGGGCGGACAAGTTCACGTCGCCGTCCGCGCTTGGAATGGGGCGCCGCGCGACGCGTAAGTCGATCTAGGGCCATTCGCACCCTGGAATATGCTATGCAGCGAGAACGGCAGCAGTACGCTGCGGCGCAAACGTCAATGCTGGCGGCGTTTGATCCAAAGTGCCTCGTTCTGCAGCAGGTGACATAATTGCTTTGCTGTGCCGCTACCATGGCCACAGCTGCTGCTCATTGTCTGAGTGCTCCTGCAGACGCCGCGTCAAACAGCCGCGCAGCGGCAGTGGCGCTTGCGCCGATCGCCAGCGGCTCGTCCTTTGCGGCGACCTCCGGCACAAACTTCGTGCTGGACGGCCAGGTCTTCTATCCATCCGGAACCAATTGGTGAGGCGGACTGCTGCATGGAATACCTTTTTGACTCCTATTCAGAGAGCTTTTCGATGTTGCTGTCGGGCTGCGTAGCAGGGCTAACACGCGCACAGAGGTCACCTAGGTATGTGCACGGGGGAGCTGCTGTGGTTCCTTGGAGGGCGACTGCATTGCAAGGCTTGACACCATGCCGCCGGCGAATCCGCATCTTGCAGTGCTGAACAAACTATTATATCGAGAAGTTTGCGATTACCTACTCACAGTGTCGTTGGTTTCCCTTCTCTGCACAGGTACGACGTTTTATTCGACTCCAAGCTTACCGAAGACTTCATCCTCAGCGAGCTGGCAGTGCATTGGCAGGCAGGCGTCAGGGTGAGGCTGCTGCACTTCGGTGTTCCTCAGCAATTCCAGCATCTGCGTCTTCCAGCATTGCTCAGACAGAACTCTGCCTGCATGCCAGTCCTCTCTTGTTGATTATCTGTCCTTGTGCCTCCTGCAGATCATACGCATCTTCACCTTCTACACGCCCTACGCCACGCCGCAACTGTCCGCCGATCCAACACAAACATTTTTCCTGTATGACGAGGCAGCCCTGCGGAGGTTCGACTTCGTCCTGTCGGCAATGGCCTCGGTGCGGAACTCTTGCACTCGCATGCCGCCTACATGTGGCTGCCTGCTGGCCTGCCCGCCCCCTGCCTGCCTGGCGCGACAAGCTTGAAATGTATGCATATTAAGCTGTGGCCAAATTCATGTTTCTGCCATGTTGTGCCATCCGGACTCGCAAATGGGTATACACACCGCTGCTGTGCTTCCATGGCTCCCACCAGCTCCACTGACGTGCTGCAATTCGGCGGCCCAGGTGGGCATCCGCGCCATTCCTGCGCTGACCGACTGGGAGGCGGGCCTGAACTGGTGCGGCAACCTGCCTTTCTGTTCCATGTCACCTCAGCCGGGGTGTTGCTTGCCTGTTTCGGCAGTTTTGCACGGCTGCTGCATACAGCAGTTTGAAACTACGGGATGCTCCTGCTGATTGACCTTCTGGACGCATGTTCTGCGCATCATTGCCAACCACTTTTCGTGCCGGTGCAGGTACGCCAGCCGCATCACGGGGGCGGGAACGGCGAAGGAGCTGTTCTATACAGACCCACGCCCCAGGGCCGCATACAAGAACTGGGTGCGCAGTCGTCTGTGGACATGTGCGATTCCTGCAAACCAGACGCGTGATGGACTGCTGTATATCTCAGTGCTTTCATCTGCCTCCCTAGCTGGGTCAATGGCACTGCACATCACATGACGTCCTGCATAACAGCAGCCTTTCACTAGGTGCCTGCTGTCCTTTGTGGTTCAGATGCGGACCATCACGCAGCGCACCAACACCATCAACGGCCGCGTCTACGCAAACGACCCCACAATCTTCGCCTGGGAGCTGTGCAACGAGTGCCAGTGCGTTTTCGGGATCTTTCAATTTTGTCTCTGGGCTATGTTCCCAGTTTTCCCTCCATATTCTGGCGTGCATTGCGCACCTGTCTGTCTTGTGGCGCATTCACGAAGATGCCGCGGCATTCACATCATGTCACCTCGGAACTGACGACTGTCCTGGCTTGCTGTGCAGCACCACGGATAATTTTGAGATCTCCAGGGGGCAAATTGCGGGCACGCTGTTGTACAATTGGCAGGTGAGTCAGACAAGCAGCAGCGGCGGCTTGCTCTCTTTCATTCACAGCCGCTGATCCATGCAAAGCTGATGGCTGCGCGTGCACATCCGACCGCAGGCAGAGATGTCAGCGTTTCTGAAGATTGATCTGCAAGTGAAGAGTATGGTCACAAACGGGAACGAGGGCTACCGCGCCAGAGGGATCTACGATCCGTATGCGAGCCTCACATACCCCTACCTCAACTGGTGCGCCGAGCGACAGACCTGCCAGTGAGACTTTGGTCGCATCAATATGTATTGTTAGCATGAACACGACCATGCTGGAAAGCACTGGTCCATCAAACCATTTAACCACACATGCACACCTTTCGTGATGACCAGCTCACGTGCGTTTGCATCGGCGTGGCTTGCAGGGCGAACAGTGGGCTGAAGGGCGAGTTGCACGCAGCTGCTGTCTGGATCACCATAACGAAACAGCATGCCGGCGCTGCACAGCAACGCATCAGCTTCGGCGGGCTTTTCCAAGCCTGTCGCCGCACTTGTGCTTGTGGTTTGCTCCACCACAGAGATCGACGATTTGTCTGCATTATCATGCAGGGGAAGACTTCAACCGCAATCTCAACATCCAGTGGATCGACTTCGGAACGATACACGTCTATGCAAGTCCCCCAAGTCCTTTTCTGCTGCCTGAATGAGCCTTTCGTAGATAGAAACTGTGCCATTTGTCCTCGATTTTCGGGTGTTTATGCTGACCCGTTTGGCTGCCCGCGCAGCCAAACAATTTTGGCGTCCCCAACACCACCATAGGCTGGGTCAACGAGTTTTTCGTCGGTGCGCACACATCTGCTCCAGATGGTTCTGCATATGTTTCCAGACCAGACAGCACGCTGTCGGGCAGCAGCCCACTTCATCATTGTCTCATGCCAAAGGTCGACTTGTGAGCCTGCCTGTTCATGTTCCTGCGCGCCGTCATGCACAGCTCGCAATGCCCTAGAGGTGCAGCAGCACCTCGGTCGTGTGACCTGAAACTAATCGCGTTGCATTTGGTGCGCCCATCAGCCAAGGAGTTGAACGTTTTTCCGTGAATCATCGGGGTGCAGGGGACCGGCAGGCGCTGGCCAGGGCGGCCAACAAGCCGCTGCTGCTGGAGGAATTTGGGGCGCCGCGGGACTACCTGGTGCCGCGCGACGCGGTGTTGAAAAGGTAGACCTGTTTGCAATGTGTTTGTGTGGTGATTCCATGTGACATGACCTGCTTGTCAGCTGGCTCAGTTGGCGACCCGTTCTGAGCAGTTCGAAATACTGGCGGTCCCGCCGCCCGGAAATGCGCGCGATGGCAGCACCGGGATGCTGCTGCGGCTGCGCATACCTCTGCCTATCACATGATGCATGCACAGCTGGCTCTAGTGCAGCGCAGGTCACAGTTGTCACCTTGCAGCTCCCTGCGAATGTGCGAGACTACGCTGACGCCGGACGACTTTGCTTCCTTCAGCATCCTGTCGGCGGCGGCCGCGTACGGTCTCGGCGGCATGATGGTCTGGGAGGTGCACGCAACGTATGGGGCGAATGCTGACTACAATTTCGATTTCAGCTACCAGCAGGCAAGTCTGTGTTTCGCTTTTCCCGTTTTCCGACGCCCGGTGCCCGCCGCCGCCCGGCCGTCAATCAGCAGCGGTCTCCAGCAGTCAGGAAGATCGCATGCAGTCCTTAAGATTGACGTTTCTTCCCCCTCATCAACATGTCGGTTTCACATAACTGAATGTGCCATGCTGCAGGCTGGCGGACCGACAGTCCTGACGGAGCTCGCCTACCAGCTGAACCGGGTGCGCTCGAGTGTGGGGCAGTGTTGGTAAATTGTGCTGCCCGAACAAGCAGGGCTCTGCTGGGCGTTAACTTATTCAATGGCCCCAGGCACCGCCATCACTGCCCTTCTGATGCCTGCCATCACACGAGCGCATCCCGCTGCTCTTGAAAGCCCTGTTCGCCTGCACTAAGCGCTGCTGAGCGCTGCCCGTGCGTCTCAATCTTTGGTGAGCATCTGGAGAACAGCGAGGTTTTGGCTAAGAACTGAATCCTTTCCAAATGCATGCGGATGCAGGCGAATGGTGCGGCACCGCCGTGGCCGTACGACTGCGCTGCGGCGTGTCCCGACATTGCGCCTGGCAGTGACTACACCTGTGCGCAGCAGGTACAGCCATCTGGAAATCCTGTTCCAACAGTGGTGCAGCTGCATGCCCAGCACCGGGTGGCACGCTCTGCACATGCATGCTTCTGGTCTTTTTCGCGAGATCAAAACGGGTGCTATTCGTGCAGCTGTCCTTTGGCGCGGGCAAGTGCTGCGAGGGGTTCATGCAGGATGGACAGAAAACCAGCCCCAGGTGTGGGAGTGGTGCACAAAATGCATGCGTTTTCAAGCTGGTGGTGTGCAATTCAGCTGCAGCGCGTGTTTTATGGACATCACATGACCTTAACGCTAAACCGTCTATGCAGGGGGTATTGTCTAGCCACTTGCAGCCGCTGCGGGTGCGCCCCATCTACTTGCGTTTACCTTGGCGCAGACATCCCCGACATCCCCGCAAAATCCACTGCACTTCCTGCATTGTTGCCATGGTTGGCACGCATTGAACAGTACGCACACCGCAGGCTTGCAGATCTGGAACATGGACTTGTGTGTGACACAGCCTGCTTCATTGGACCCGCTTGCGAATGTGCAGGTGCAACGGCGCCCCCTACAACGCCTGCCCCGTCCCTGCTGCGGCGCTGCCGCAGGTGGTGCCAGCATTAGGGTTCAGTGCCAGCCCGCCGCCGCCGCCGCCACCGCCAGAGCTGACCCTTGCGCCAACACCTGCACCCACGCCAGAGCTCACCCCGGCGCCAATGCCTGTGCCCACGCCCGCCCCCGAGGATGGCGTTGTGGCCAAACCTATTGCAAGACCCACCAGGAGGCCGACGAGACGTCCCACGCGCCGACCAACAAGAAGACCGACGAGACGACCGACACGGCGCCCAACAAGGAGACCGTCAAGAAGACGGCCGACAAGAAGGCGCCCGACTTCCAAGCGCCGCCCGACGAAACGCGAGCCCACTTCTGCCCCTAGGCGGAGGCCCACGAAACGGCCGACAAAGACAGGATAGGAGGAGAGCTGACGAATGTGAGGACGAAGAACAGGCATGCATAGCGGCTGTAGAGGACAGAGATGTCGCTGAGGGATTCACGGCGATCAAGCTGATGGTAGTGTGATTTGAAAGTATCGTGACGACAGGACTGCGACCAGCAAGTATCGTCAGGAGGTGCTGATTTCTCGAAGAAGCGACTACTGTTGACATGGACTAAAATTTTCGTTCAACGCTGCATTATGCAGAGGTTGGCGTCAATCACCGTGCACCGGTGTGAGCGTGTGACGCCATAGCAGTTGTATAGATAGTTTGAACTTTAAATATCGAATAAATTCATGGATTCATACACTTGCAAATCTACTTGACACATACCTGATCGTTGTTTCCAAGAAATAGCTGGAAGTTCTTGAACATTTGTAAAACAGTTCTTGCCGTTGCACCTTTCGCAGTGGCCTTCAAATTTTAATCTGCGCAACGAACATTCGCATGATCCCAGAACATTTCATATTCAGACGTGGATATTTGTTCAGCCAGCGAGATCGAATCTCTTATCATCGGTCAGCGGAGGTCGTCGGCGGTGCCTGGCAACTGATGAGCCAGCGCCTTGCTAATGACAAAAGAACAGCAGGCGCTGGGTGTGCGCTGTCCGTCTACTAATTGCAAATTGCCGAAGGTCCCTTGCGAACAGGCCCAACGCAAGGCGTCTATCACAGCAACGCTGCACAGCTGGTTCACCAACGGCTTCAGTATCTCCGCGGGGCAATCCGCCTAGCTGCCGCCGCTGCCGTAGCCGCTGCAGTGAGGTCCTGTTAGGCTGAATGGAATTGCGCGCTCGGCGTGGTGACACAAATCATGGGGCATTGGGTGTGCAGGAGCACAAGAGGGTGCGCGTCCCGCGAGTTGGGAACCGCCTAGTTGGGAAATGACCGCCGCCGAGCAAACCGCCAATTGCGAGGGGCGCGGGACAGTCCAGCTGTCACGCGGGAGCAGCACGTCCAGCTGTCAACCACTTCATACAACATGTTCGGTACTTGAAAACTACAGAAGAACTTCTTCTGTCCGATCGCCGCGCCAAGAATGCGGCTTTGCAGCAGCGGCAGCGGAGTGTGGTCGACCTGCAGGGTGGCGCCAGCAACCGCCTGCCGCGTGTCTGACCGTAGCGCACTACTGCAGGAGGTGCAGCGGCCTGCGGGCCCGAGACGCTGCTGATACATTGAACAGGTGTTTAGAGTCTCCCGTTGCAGCCTGTTAAATGCACCGCACAGGCTGCCTGAGGCTTGTGACGTCACGCAGTGTAGCGCCGGGGGCTTCATGCAGGCAGGAACGTTTCGTCAGCTTGCAACGTTTTGTTGTGCAGTCTATTCTGCTTACGGCTCTGAATTATACCTGTTTTCGTCGCAGGGTCGGCGAGTCACCGGCGCGGCTCGCAAGCGCTGCTGCAACAGCAGAAAAGGCAGCAGCGGTTCCGTGCAGACTTGTCGTCTGGAATGACTGCGAGGCTGCGGACGCGTGGAGCCTCGTCGCCTCGGTCATGTATACTGGCTGTGTCTCAGGTGAGGTCGAAAGGCGTAATTGTGTTGAAGGCCACATGATTGACCTGGTGCATGCAACGACTGTGCCGTCGGGCCACGGGTTCCACGCCGACAATACGCTTGCGCTTGGAATACTGCTGTTCAGATTCAGGACCTGGGTTACCAATCAGATATGACCGGTGCTGCAGCCTAGGTGGCTGTCGAGTAGGTGAGCAATCATAGGTTCGGCAGTGCACATGCAACCTCGTACACGCTGTTTGCATCGCGCATGTGGCACATACTGCTGTGCTGCAGACAGCATGGGGTAGACACCGCACGATGCGAGGCCATCAGCACGTTGGTAGGATTCGCTGTGGCGTGATCGCCCGGGCGACGCCCTTCCTCGAGTTTTTTAACCCACAACGGCTTTAGCGACATTGCCCTGCCTCACAGGTCCTGTCCGCAGCCGCGCCGCGGCGGCCGCTGCTTCTGCTGTCTTGTCTGGCGGCGCTGGCGCCGCCGGCGCATACGGCGGCGGCATCATCATTAGAGGCGCCGCTGACCGCCGCTGACGTACGGCGCATAGCGCTGGCCTCGGCGCGAGGGGCGGGCAACGCGCGGCTGGCCGGCGCCACCGGCTCGCAGCAGGCGGTGGCGGCGGATGTGCCGGTGGATGCCACATACCTGGCGGCGAATCCCGAGGTAGCGGCTCAGGTGCCGCTGGCGGCGCCGTCAGAGGCCGGCAAGGCCGACAAGTACGTGATGTCGACCTTGACCGACGCGCCGGTGGCTGGTGAGTTTTAAGTTCACTTCCGCCCTTGCGCTGTCCCTCACCTGGGATTACGCGGCCGCTGCCGCCGTCCTGTCGCGGCAGGCTGCCGTTGGAGCCGCTATGGCTGCCGTGGTGCATGAGCTCTCGAGATGCCAAGGCGAACAGGACCGCATCGCAAACAGGATCACGCGGGCTGCCGTGGCAGCAATTGCGGCAGCAGCATGGCTGATTGTCATATCTCCAGTGTGTGCTGCCGTGTCTGCTGCGGTAGAGGCATGTGAAAAATGCATACACCTTTACGATGCTGTTCTGTAATACGGGTGTTTGTCTGAATTTCGGCCGCTGCCGCTTCTGCCATCGTGGTCTCTGCTATGGTTCCTCACCCAGCCACAGTATATCTCTGGGTCGCAGGTACGTGAGCCAAACGATTGCTCCAGGATCGGCGAAGGAGCTCTTCTACACAGACCTGCGCCCCAGGGCGGCCTACAAGGACTGGGTGTGCCCACCGAGTACCGAGAATCTTGCTCTGGTTTTGGCGCACTGCAAATTTATGCAAATTTCTGCAGCTCTAAATAACACACTTTGCCACGCATCCTGCGCACTGCTCGAACCTACTACTGGCTGTTCTGACTGACGATCTGCACATTGGGTTGTCCTTGCGCAGCTGCGGACGATCACGCAGCGCACCAACACCATAAACGACAGCGTCTACGCGAATGACCCCACCGTCTTCGCTTGGGAGCTGTGCAACGAGTGCCAGTAAGTATGTGGGACTATTTACATTGTTCTTGGGCTATTTGTTTCATGTTTGCGTGCTGGCGTGCCTTGCACCTGCTGTATGCGCAGTTGTGATGACGCTGCATCAAGTGGCCTCGACTCTGACCGCTGCCATACTTGATGTGCAGCACTGCAGACAACTACGAAATCTGGCGGGGGCCAGTTGCGGGCACGCTGCTGTACAACTGGCAGGTGCGCTTCTGCCGTGATGCCACTGCATGTGCTGTGTGCTGCCAAAGAGCTCAGAGGTTGATGTGAGCGCTTGAACACCTGCAGGCGGAGATGTCGTCGTACTTCAAGAACGACCTGAAGGTGAAGAGCATGGTGACCAACGGCAATGAAGGATACCGCACGGGGCACCTATGATCCGTATGCAAGCCTCACCTACCCCTACCTGAACTGGTGGGTTGACGACGGTAGCAATCTCTGTGAAACATCATGGTCATCGACATACTGAACTGGATGCAATGGTGCGAGTATTTAAACTGTTCATGTGTATGTCCTGAGCGAGCAGCTGATAAACTTGCCTTTTCTGGCTTGCAAGGCAAACAGCGGGCTCAAGGGCAAGTATTCATGAAGCTGTCTTTGGGAAAAGTGCACCGGCAGACCCACCGTTGCGCTCTGCACAGCGACACATAAGCTTTAACGACCACTGTCCCGCCTGCCGCCGCAACTGTGCTCAATGTCTGCTCCACAGCAGATTCATGTCTTCTGTATGTCTGCGCAGGTGAAGACTTCAATCGTAATTTGAACGTCAAGTGGATCGATTTTGGAACGATACACGTCTACGTGCGTTCTCGCTGCCCCTCTGCAGGGCACATGTGCATCCTGTGATTGCTTTTGCAAGTTTGATGCATCCAGTGAAACCGCGCCACCAGACACTGACACTCAGTTGCACTTCAAATATGCAGCCTGCAGCCTGCAGCCTGCAGCCTGCAGCCTAACAACTTTGGCGTGCCCAACACCACCATGGGCTGGGTCAACGACTTCTTCATAGGTCCGGCAACGTCTGCTTGAAGTGTTGGAACTCCTCTGCACGAAACTTCTCCACATTTTGTGCATCTGCCGCCGCGCTGAACCGCAGCCAATGTGTCCAGTCGAGCCGCCAGCTGCCAGCGATCCCGTCGGCCTGAAAGCAGACAAGCTAGCAGTGCGCCAGACTGCTGAGGCCTTCGAGTTGATCTCTCTATTTAAAAGCGGCAGGCGCTGGCCGAGGCGGCTGACAAGCCGCTGCTGCTGGAGGAAGTTGGGGCACCGCGGGCCTACCTGGTGCCGCGTGATTCCGTCCTCCAGAGGTATATTTCAAGCTTCCAAGTTCTACACAAGTTCTACACAAGTTCTACACAAGTTCTACAGTCTCTGCGTATGTTTGCGCGCGCTGTCGCATCTGCATTGCCGGGGGACTGGACTAATTGCACTGAATTTAAATTGATGGGCTTGATAGCCGCACTGGTGCTTTTCCTGTTTTGCTCCACCTCGGCTCGCAAGGGAGTCTGCCTGCTTTGCGGCACACCTGTTTTGCACATGCCTCACATGAAAGAGCTGCTGTCCAAGTGCGCGCAATTAGCCTGCTTCCATTTGAAACCGCAGCATCCTGTCGGCGGCAGCCGCCTACGCCCTCAATGGCATTCTGGTGTGGGAGTGCTATGCCCAACTGACGTACAGCGATGCCGGATGCGACTTCACCTACCAAAATGTGAGTGTGCTTTCAAACTATACTCCTGACGAATGATTTGCCTGTCGTGGACGCATTGCCAGGGAGCCCTGGCGTGGCCTGCCGTGACAGGACAGCCGGTGCCACACGAGAAGCCGCAATGCCTCTCGTCAGATATCAAATTCCAAAGGGTGTCCTCACGCAGGCTGGCGGCGCCACAGTTCTGACGGAATACGCATTCCAGCTGAGCCGGGTGAGTGCTGGTGACTTGTATGTCAAAACAGAGTTGTGTCATCCTCATGTGTTGATGCATGTGCTGCACACATTTTGCAGAACTGCTACATCTCAATAGTATAATCCATGCCCACTGCCATCATTAATCCATCTCCCAGCTGCGATCTCAAACCCTGCTCTGTGCATCGCTGCGCATCTGCTTCAAGCATCCCTTCTCCACCATTTGTTCAAGCAACAAAACGACGTCTCCTCTACCAGTTGCAGGTGAACGGCGCAGTGTCGCCGTGGCCCTACAACTGCGCCGCGGCGTGTCCCGACATTGCTCCTGGCACCGATTACACCTGCGCGCAGCAGGTGCGGCCTTTTGCTTGCTGAGATATCTTCTGCGCTTTACTCGCCTGCACAGACATGGTTACAGCTGAATAAGCGGACGCAATTGATTGCCACTCGATCACAAACCTCTTGAATACTTGCAGGTGAATTTTGGCGCCGGCAAGTGCTGCGAGGGGTTCATGCAAGTCGGCCAGGCCAACAGCCCCAGGGGCTACTGCCTCGCCACCTGCAGCCGCTGCGGGTGCGCCACATCCACATTCCATCTTGGCAGCAAGCCTGTCTGCGTCTTTGCGCGCTGCAACTGCAACATGGGTGGTCGCTGCTATAAAGTGCGCACATCGCACGCCGGACACACATTGCATGCCATTTGATCTGAGACGGTGCATATGCGAAGCATGCTCTGCCCAATCCATTCGCCGCAGCCTTCGAGCGATCTGCTGGTGCTGCGCAGGTGCAACGGACCGCAGTACAACGCCTGCCGCGCGCCCGCCGCGGCGCTGCAGCAGGCCGTCCTCCCGCCGAGCGTGGTCCAGACGCCGGCCACCACCACAACGCCCACTCCAAAACCCAGAAAAAGAAGGCCGACAAGGAGACCAACACGACGGCGCCCGACTCGCCGCCCCACAAAAAACCCGACGAAGAAGAGGCCCACGACAAGGGGTCTGTAGAGGAGGAACTGGTGCAGAAGAGGCCTTGTCAGTAGGGCGGCCATCTACAGCTTGCTGCCGCGGCGTCGTCAAGGCTGAGGCACGCTGCGCGCAGATGCTCTGGATGAGCCGGTTGTGGGACCATTGAACAGGCTTTAGTATTATGTTTGCAGGATCGCCATTCCTGTGGGAATATAGGCAGATTGACACGAAGTACAGCACAGACTGAAACAAATTGCTGGTTTTGCTCCAGGTCAGGTATCTACATTCACATTGATCTGCGGTGGGCAGCCGCGCGTTGCTCCTTCATGACATTTTTTGTTTGCGTAGCGGCGGCATGGTGACGCAAGAGCGGCAAACGTGACTGAACTCTGACAGATTAAGAGACTTAAGTATGATGCTGCCTGATTCTGTGTTCGCACACCGAGTAATATCTGGGTACGACCAACGCGGATCCACAGATGCCCTGAGGCCACCGCCATCCTGGCAGGAAATCCATACCGAGACACAATGCTGCACAGCCTGCTGCAGACAGCAGGCTCGTGTTGCTTCCTGTCTTGCTCTTGCTTGACGCTGCCGTGCGAAAGCAGTCCTGACGACTCGTGACGACTCGGAGGTACCTAGCAAGGCTACGCTGCTGTCTTTGTGCCAGCTGCTGTGGCCAACGTGGGTTGCTTGGACCGGCTGTGCTATCGCAATATTTCGGACTTCTGCATCCACCAGGGCCATGACCCAACAAGGCGCAGAGGTCTTCCCCCACACCCCAGCGACCGCTCGGCCTCCGCTGCTGCCGCGGATCCGCGTTCGAGAAGTGCCGTCCAGAGTTGCTATTTTCCTACGAGCCCTTCAACCGCCGGCCAGGCGTCAGGCTGTGCCGCCGGCCGCCGCTCAGGCACCGGGAAGCCGAGCAGGAAGCTCGGCAGCGCTCACAGCAGCGTTGCCAGAAGCAGCGGCCGCGCCGCAGCTCAGGAAGCAGGAAGCGCCGCGGCTTTTGCTCAGGAAGCGGGAAGCGGCGCGGCGGGGTGGTCCTCCGGCAGCATCCGCAGCGGCGTTCCCGAAAGCAGCCGCCGCGCCGCTGTGGCCGCCGCTCAGGAGGCGGCATGGGCTCTGCTCAGGAAGCAGCCGTTACGCCGCCGCTCAGGAAGCAGGAAGCGCCGCGGCGGGGTGGTCCTCCGGCAGCACCCGCGGCAGCACCTGCCCCCGGTGGTTGAAGCGCATGAAGTCGGGCCGGAAGTTGTGCGTCTGCAACCCCCTGCGCAGGAGTTGCCACATGATACGAGTTGGATGCGATTCGCTTGGTCCTTGCTCATTATGGGCCTCCTCTTTGTGCGCCTCCAGCCACACACCTAGATGCTGAAGGCGCATACATTGCGTGTCTGCAGCCCGCTACAGCCAAGCACAAGCGGCATGCAGCGGCATGCAGCGTTGAACTGATTGATCCGGCGTGCTAGCCAGACGGCCAGTCAGTCGGATTGGAGGAAGGTGATCGAGAGCGCTAGTTCCGCATGTATTGATATTGGGTGTCATAAGGTCAGCAGTAAAGGCGGAAAGCATCCGGCACCTGGCAGGGTTCACCATACTGATGGGCTTCAGGTCGCCCGACAGCTGCAGGCTCCCTGCAGAAGGCAGGTCCGGTTTAGTATATAGCGGCGTCAGCACAAGCAGTGAACAGGTGGTAATTACAGCTGCTTGCACACAATTCACATGCAGATTGGCATGCACGACACTGCTGTCAGGCTGATCAGCAGTGTGACTCCTGTGAGCGGCAGCGGTGGATCTCGAATTTGCCTCTGATATAGCAGTGAGCACCCACCGTAGAACAGCAGCACGATGGAGGCCGCCAGCTGCATCGCCGCCAGCAGCGGCAACCCGCTGTACTCCTCCTGCGTCACCTTTGCCTGCTGCCGGCCTGCGTCCATGACGGCAAGCATCAGCCTTGACAACCATGTAAATTCACCCCGCTGGACATTGCACCCTACCGGACAAGCGCAGCCTCTTGCGCTTCCGCATGGAGCAGTCAATGCTGATACACATGGCAGAAGTGCTCTGCTTACTGGAGACGACGGTGTAGGCGGCCAGAGCCATCAGCCCAAAGCCCAGCGCCGTCGCCGAGGTGCCCGCAGACGGCATATCGGCCGTGTCACCCGCGCCGCCGTCAGCCGCTGCTGCTCGGCTCTCTTCAGCTGCTTCAGGGCGTGCGGCTAATCCGCAGCAACGGTCACGAAGCGTCGAGGCTGTGCAATTCTGTTAAGACCGCTTGCAGGAGTGTGTGTGTGCAGTTGCCCTGCTGTTCACTGCACTCTGACGCAGTTTCATTCAAGCTTACGAGCAGCAGTACAGAACACTGACGATCCTTGTGCAATGCAGATGGAGTCGCTGCTGATTACACACCCACGAGCAGGCTGCAGTCGACCTCACGGCAGGATTGCAAGTGGACCGATTGGCGTTCAAAACGAT
>JAABUK010008666.1_pt1 | contig 14173 bp, 11 predicted proteins | sample 5559141 | NCBI WGS metagenome assembly JAABUK01 (sample SAMN10711869, study PRJNA513367) | rock metagenome | isolation source: Antarctica rocks | place: Antarctica: Victoria Land, Pudding Butte nord | collected 2016-01-03
CGGCACCCCCCTACATCATCCTAGGCGACACAGCCAACGGCGGCATAACCCTCACCCCCGGCGCCCCGTCCACCACAATATCAGGTATACCCGTCAGCCTCGGGACGAGCGACGAGATCCTAGTGCTCGGGAGTAGTACGATCACGATTGCGGCGTCAGCGGGTGGGGTGGGGGCTTATCTTTACTCTGGCCTTGGGGGCGGGTCGACCAGTACGAGGGTAGGAGGTTCTGGGAGTGGTGGGATGGTCACGTCGACGTTGACTGGGAGTCGGAGTGCCGGTGTGTCCGGGTCAGAAAATGCGACGGTCGGTAGAAGTAGCAGCTCGACGCAACCACAACTGCAATCGACTGCTGGGCCGGTATCGCAGAGTAACGCGGCGGCTAGGGCTGTGAGTCCAATGTCTCGGGGTACAAGTAGGGTGATGAATTGTTTGGCCGTCTTGTTGCTCGGAGCATTCGTCCTGCGATAACATTTCAAATATCCTACTACCTACCTACCTTTTAAAATGAACCACCTTCCCCACAACTACAGACACCGACCGCTGGCTTGACGAGGGCATAGGGATTTAGATTCTGCCCTTCCGCTGCACCGCTACCGTCTGCTATCTGCCCCACATCCACCACGCGCCTGATTCAAAGGTGCTGTTTTGGTGTTTCGCATCTCCTCTTTTCAGTCATGTACAAGCACCGAGAGTACTCATCCGGTAATCGCATCCAGTACCTTAGACAACCTAACCCCCCATCCGGTCAATGCCATACCATCAGTCTCTCCTAACCCACTATAGTTGGCCATGCCTCCGACCCACCCTATTCGAACTTGATCAAAACAAGTCTTCTTCTTCTTCTTCACCCAACCCCTCTGGAGCATGCCACGGGTCTTACCTTCCCCTATCACCAATTCGAGTTAGTTCCCCCAAACCCATCGACTTGATGGCGCGGTAGGCAGGCAGGCAGGCAGGCAGGCTGCCCCCTTCGATATCGGCTTCACGCTAAGATTTTCTAGAGGACTGGGCGAAGTAGAGCGTGCGAGACGGGTTTCGGTGGCGGGCGGGTTCACAATACATTCCGCTGTGCTGTTCGGTGTTATAGTACTTGTATGGGGGAATCCGTAGACTACTTCTAGGCTACGTTACTTCTGAAGAGTAAATCTGAAGCTGTGAAGAGAGATGGAAGACTAGGATGGAACGAAAAGGAAAAAGTGGTCTGGGTGGAAGAGTCTCTGGAGCCTCCGAGCCGCGACTTGATAGCCCGGTGAGAGAGCGGCGCACTCGCTTTCTGAACAGTTAACGCTATGCAGGTGAGACGGGATGAGATGTTTGGGTAGTACGTGTTGCGATCGATGAAAACACACCTCATGAGGTATTGGTGCGTGAGCTTGTTTCGAAGAGCTGAATGTCAGCGTCACGGATTGATCCGGGATGAGAGCAGACTAGATAGGATAGAATGAGGCTGATTGAGCGTCGGAGTCGCACTTAAGGTCAAGGGGGCTGGAATCAGCCCCTGTACTAAGTATTGGATGCGATGGAAGCAGCTTGCTCAGAGAATGCCCCAGACCTATTCGATAAAGAGCAGAACAGAACTCAGAAAGGGGAGGAAGAAGGGATGGGGGGAGAGGAGAATGGCGGAAATTATTCAATGCTTCACGGAGAAGCATTGCAATGGAAGAATAGCCATGAGCTGATAATCATCTCTGTAATATCATGACAGATCGATCGATCAGCCGGTATCACCGGAGTAGCAAATCAACCACTCACCCAAGCAACGAAAGCTTTCATTCGGTACGTCGTGCACACCCTTTCGAATACAAAGGAAAGCAAAGCCTACTATCGAGGCACCATAGCATGTTCCTGTACTGTGATGAACGCCCTCGGGCGTCCACATCCCCCAGATCCATTCGATGGAAAGAGAAAGAGGGAGTGATGGGGAGAACTAGCAGGGATCCAGTTATCCACGGAGTAGCATCACGATGGAAGTAGAAACTCACCCATTACGTGGGGTTCTTCCCGATAATATCCTGAGTGAACGATTGATGATGTTACAGTGGTGACGATCACATCAACCAACCAGTAGTTGGACGGATCTTCGTCGTTTGCACATACCTTCGAACGAGAACGAAGGCTTCCCGTTCAAGTGTGATGGCCTAGCTTCTGCGTAATACTTGTACGACTCACAGGAAGGAAAGTGACGGCGTCTAGCTAAGGTACGTTTGATCAGAGAAATGAGTACAGCCTTGAATAGCCGAGTTGGAGCTGCGAAACTCCTGGTCCACGGGATTAAGATGCTTTCCCCGCCACGAAAGGGCTAATCACTCTCTTTACTCACTGATTCGTCTCTGTTGTGGTCCGATCAAAATCTCCGATGTTCGCCAAAGTGGTCGAGACGACTGCGAGGGGCGCACCAACACAGGCTTATGTACTATGCGTAACGCTGGACTGAATCCCGACTATAAACCTGTCTGTGGACACGAGGCTGGGCCTTGGTCTGGACCTGAACACGGAAGGGTCTGCCTCTGAATGTGAATGCTGGCCCATGTACAGCGTGTTGTACGGTATCACTTTCGGCCTTCCTTTCCCGCTCTGCCCGGATCTCGGAAGCTGCTGCTGCCGCATCGCTGGTGAGCTGGCAGGCTGCCAAGACTCAATAGGGGTCTTGGGTCTTGCCTAGGCTGACGACTGAAAGAATGTTTGACTATCGTACATAGGATTGGTCAGTGGCTTTGGTGCCGAATCACCGCTAAACTTGGAGAGATTTTGCTGTGATACAGCGCCAGGGCTTCGGACATCTGGACGGATTGACTGAAGGTCCAAGGAGATATCTGTGAAGGAGCAGGTTGATGAGCGACACGGGCAGAAACCCGACTAGGTGTTGCGTTCACGGGCCCGATAAGAGAGGTGGCACGGTTCAACGAGTGCGGCACGAGTAGTTACAGGTAGGTGCTGGGCAGCGTGAATCGGATGCATTCTCTGAAGCTTGGTTTCGATGACTGTGAAAGGAGAGTGAAGAGTCGGAGCAGGATCGTCAGTCTTGTCTCGCTGGTTGAAGGATTTGTTTGGACGACGAGAAGCACCATTATTGTTCAAAGGTACACAGACGTTTCCCTATCAACTCAAATAACTGCCAACCCACATATCAGTATAAAGAACCAATCAAGATCTCTCCTCACGTTTCTACGTCCTCAAACCGAGCGTCAGCCGCAATGAAGGGCTCGTATAGTAGTCTCACCAGCAAATTCTAGTGGCCAGAGAGACAGGAAAGGCGAAGAGAAGAGAACTTTCAGGATAGATGGATGGATTGAAATGGCCTGGAAATGTAGGAAACTGCTTGAGACATAAGGAATAGTGACGAACTGGGACGACTTGTTACAGAGGGCACGGGGTAGGTTGGGTGCCCGGTTGATATTTGAACCTGGATGTGGAGTAACAGCATCAGTCTCGACCGCAAAGTCGTGCTCATGCCGATGGAAAGTCAGCATGATGAGCAGAGAATAGAAAAGCAGGGATTGGGAAGACAACGATAAGGACGAAAATCGTCTGATTGACATTTTTAGGTTGTTTAAGTGCAATCCATCACATGAATCACACTACCACCGGTACTCTGATGATGGGGTGTTGCAGGCCCATTTTACTACTGCAGAGCAGGACTTGGATCCTGCAAGAACAAGTGCAGGTTGGAACATCCTTCGAAGGCGGTGGTTTCGAACGAGAGACATGCAGAATACCGCGAACAGAAGAATGAGAGATGCATGAGACGGTCGGTTTCGAAAACGACCGTTGAAACCAAGAATAAACGACTGCGTGAACTTGCTCACCGCTTGGTTCCAGGAGATATCTCCACCTAGTGGGACGCCAGAAGCATCCCTTCGAAAGTAGTATGGAGTAGGTGAAAGCCGTGATGGTGCGTGCATGAATCCCGTAGACTCATCTAGGATATACACTGAGCCTACCAGTATGGTACCGGTAAGACCGTTGGTACTCCGCTTAGAAGCGAACCGCTTAACTACTCAAAAGCAGCGTTGCTATATAGACGGAAGCTTACCCCTAATCCTCACCCTCGCTTCTCGCCCCCTCCAATGACATCCAGCAGAAGAATCTCCTAACGGTTCTAGCCTTGTGCTAGGTAGTCGTCCCGCTCAACCTTTAAAGGTCAGGCCATGTCAGATAAGTGACAGGCGGACGTGACAAGACTGCCACACGTTCGATGTGCTAGTTAGTACTGATGGAGGCGTGGCCGTGTTAGGCCATCTCATCAACAGCTTGGCTTGGGGAGGCGATACCAGCATGAAGAAGAGACGAATCGAGTCGATTGAAAATGCCGTCTATTAGTAAGACATGCCTTCTGAGCCGAACAGTGGACCGGAACAAAGAGCTGATAGATCTTAGTCTTTGGAATCACTGTCAAACTGCACCATGGTAGTATTGTAGAATTGTTGCCGGTGCGTTGCGGTGTTGGGTTAAGCGCCTGACGCCGATCAATCGCGTTTAGCGCTTCAATCGCCATTTTGTAAATCATGGAGTCTGTACTTCTCCTTCACTTTGGCTCGATGGCCACCTCGTCACGGCAATTGGATCCATGCTGTTTGTGTGTTCGAAGAAGTCACAATCAAGGAAGGCGCTTAGTCAGGCCACCGGAAAACCCAAAGATCACTGGTGGGCGACGGCATTCGAAGGCCAGATTTTCCTCAGCTCGTGCCAGTGCGGCCCGTTTAGACGCGAACGAGAATCTTTCAGCGTCGCCTACTGCAGCGGCTCGCTATATAAATCTGTCAGCGATGAAACCCCCAAAAGAACTTTCAAGAGAACTTCCCCAGAGACGTCGGCAGACTGAAGACGTTCGTTGGAATAGTCCAAGAAACAGGGACGAGCCAGAAGAGACAACAGTCAAGCGTTTGACTAATAACGATTCTCCCAGCAGAGAGCGGCTGAAGAACGCGTACAGGTCATCTGCTGTCGTTGCCCAAGGTGGCCAGAAACATCCAGTCTCCCAAGGACGCTCGAGCAGCCACGGCAGTTTTTTTAAGTGAGGTAAAGAGGCCACCATTGCTATTAGAGAGCATTGTCAGGAGATTTTTAAGAGACCGAGGTGGGTATAGAAATCTTCTGGAGATGGCGGTTGGAGCGATTGAGACTGAGATGAACAGGCGAGATGTCTGCCAGAGGACAGCGCCTTCCTTTCCTTCATCTTCTCACTGTTGGCCTCTCACCGAGGAAGACCGGCAAGTGTCGCAGTAGAGGAAGCTGCCTCCCACTCTTTCAGCTATTTATCTGGTCCTTTTGTACGCCGTCTTCTCTCCTCCTTTCCTTTTCCTCCATGCTGGTTTGCCCGCAGAAATTTGCACCATGTCCTCCATTGCACAGCTCTGGCACCAGATCTTGAGCCTCGCCTTCACTCTACTCGGGGGTGTAGTTCCCCCTATTATTCAAAATGCCGCGGTGAGGTTCCCCCCTCCCCTCCCCCCCAGCCCACACTCGACCCTCTCTCCATCACCTTCCCCCCTGAGGAGCTGCAGCACCTTTCCGGAGCGGTGCAGGAAGGCGTTCAGCCGCTGGTCAATGAGCTCCGCGTCCTCACTGCTGAGATCCAGGCCGCTCGGCAGGTAGGGTCGAGGCTTGAGGCGCGACTCGCACAGGGCCTCACCTTCACCACTCACAGCTCCCTCAGCTCCACTCCTGTCGCTTCCCAGGGCAGCTCATCTTCCACAGGTCCAGGTTAGCTGGTGAGAACGGCTAGCCTGGCGGTCAGGTTGTGTATTGCACAGCGCACGGCTTGGCCGCCCCAGCGATGGGCTCAGACTTCTACGCAGTGCTGGGGACTAGTAGCCCTTCGGGGTGAAGCTAGCATGAGCCCATTGCTTGCGTCTATTTGAGCTTGGTAAGTCATTCTTCTGCCTTGACATTCAAAGACTACCTGCTGACTTGTAAACCAACAATCTCCGTAGCAACGAGGTCGTCGAGTGCCATACCTCGGAAAAAGCGACCTCCCTCTGGCATTCTGCCACTTCCCCGCGAACCACATTTCCACCAATTCGAGATATGCTGACTGGACAGAGAAGAGCATGGGGGCAAGCAACAGTACGATCCATGGTTGGGCGTTTTTGTTGTCTAAAATGGGTTTGTGAATAGGAGACGAATCGAAAACAGCATATCTTTGTAAGTAGAGAATTATTCGAACATGGCGGAGATTATATTTATGCGCGAGTGGGTTGTTAATATTTGTTGCTAGGAGCAAGGCGTTCTGCTTCCCGCGCTGTTTTCCAAAGCACCATACTCTGACACATCACATTGTCAATAGCTCCAGCCCAGACTGTCCTCCATATTACACGAACGCAGTGTCTCTCCTTCGCCGATGCGTTCATCCCCAAAATGGTTGGATCGCAGGAAAATGTGCCTTTCTCAGGCGTTAGACGAGTGAAACTTGCACCTCTTCAATTAGATGTAGAAACTGTTTGCAGTATCGTTGTTGGAATATCTCTGCCGCGCTCGGTTATGCCACAGCGTAGGGGGCCTTGAGAACCCAATGTCGACACCTAGCCACCCAGAAACCGTCACATTGCTTCCAATGGTAGAGCTTTGGGCATGATTGGCACAAAAACATTGGTGGAAAGCCAGGATTCCTCATGAGCATGAGCAGGAATTGCCTGACGGCCTTGTCATCGCGCTTGGCCACGGTGCGTTCAAGCGGTAAGGCGGACAGCAGGTTCTTGCATACTAAGCTAAGGCTCAGCTGGCTTTCGACCGGAAGGTGATCAGAGATGAGGGCGAGAATCTCGGTGGGGAGGTTGTCGAGTCTCCGTGGCTGTCCTCGGGCGGGTGAGTAGAGGCATCGCACAAGGTGTCTGAAGGCTCGAGCAAGAGTGCCACAAAGGGAAACGGTGAAAGGCTTGGGAGACCACATTGATTAGTGGGCGTGGATGATGATGATGGAGACAAAGGCAAAGCAGGCCGCGAGGCGTCACTGCATGCACTCAAGGACTTTTCCTTGAGGGCGCGCGGGTGTCGGACAGAGACGACGGATGAGGCAGTACAAACAGGAAGGGAAGAGAGTGGCTTTCCTATCTATCTATCCCTTGTGCCAGTCGCTGGATCTGTGGGCCCTCCAATCGATTCTTGGTGTTCTTCTTGCCAAGCCTGCTGCAGCAAAATCATGACGCTAAGACGCGGCAACACTATTCTCTTTGCGGAAGGGTCACAGATCCAGTGACACAAGCGCTATCGTAGCGCAATTCTCCCCGCAAAAGTCTGGGCACACCACGATATTTTCGAAATTCATGCTTTCGTACGTAGGTATCACGTCTACTCTATAGATATTTCACAGCGACAGAAATCAGAGGAATAGGTCAAACATAATAGTAGATAATGTCAACAGGCTTCGCGGCTCGCCGGTCAAGGGTTTGCTGACCAAGAGGGGATGGACTCTACGCAGGTTCTTAGCGAGGGAGTGCGGAGTGGGTGGTACTGTCATCGAAGCGACCAAGAAACGGCGGCCTACAGTCACGTGGTCCACGCGGTATCAGAGTCGTCAACAACGGCATCAAAGCGTGCCCAAAACGGCAGCCAATGTCCCGAAAATGAGCAATGTGAGGTAGAGTTCATTATCTCGACGGCTGAAGCAGCCCTGGTTGGTCCGGTCTTGAGGAAAACATTGTCAATGAAATGGCAAGTGGATCTCATCGAGGAGATTCAGTCCCAGCAGACTCCGAGTCTTGAGTTTTTGATCATGATCTGCCAGACAGCCTGCGCCTCAGGGTCCCCATCGGCCTGTTCTGAGCCACTTTCCGGCCCATTCTCTTCATATTTAGGCCCGATCTCACTGAGATGATCAGTGATCGGGGGGGTTTCCATCGTGACACACACACACACACACACACGCCGTCAAGAGTTGATGAGAGGTAATTGTAGCTTGGTTCATTACACCGGTGATATCCCGAGTGTCCGGAGCTGTTGCACTGTATGATGGCCACAGCACTGACCTCCTTGAAGTGAATTTGAGAATCAAGATGATGTGGACAAGGACTTTGAGGCGACTATGGCTCTCCACTGACGAAGTGGAGCTCCACGATGTTGCTCACATGGCTTCGTTTTCCTTGATACCGTGATGTTGACCCTTGCAAGATGGCAGCAATCTTGATGGGCGTTCAAATTTGGTTATGAAAAGCTAGTAGAACGGAGCGCAGGACTAGTGACCCACATACTTGGTGATAAAAGTGGGATACCGGAAGAGCGGCGCTGTCACTGCTGCATTGGCTGGCTCGTTTGGTAGCGACTAACTAGGAATTTGATACGCCTCGGCCGAAACTGTTCAAGCACGTCGCGCCAATCACATGATTGGATAGGCCTGCAGCGTTATGGAGCAAAGGTCAAATTGCTTGTCCATGACCGAACACTTGGCGAGCTGGACTGGTAGTAACTATAAATGGACAAGCCTGTGCAGATATGTATTGGAGTGACACCAAATGAGGCCTGAACAGGCAGGCTATACTATGTCAAATTGGAGTAGAGACAACGACGAAGGGAATCTGCTGAGGCCGCCGAGAAGGAGAAAGTACTCAGAGCAAGGCTGGCCTATTCGGTCAGTGTGCAACCAAGGTGTGGTTGGTGATGAGACCCGTTGCGCGCGCTCTACTCCACAAACCACACTGCATGTGGCTAGCCAGCTTGCCAGGCCGTTTCCTTGTTTTGTTCCATGGTAGTCACTGGTCAGTCAATCGCGGGAGCCTTACTGAGCGCAGTCCACTGGAGAGTGCTCCGTGAGTCACTCGACATTGGACACGCGAACAATTCCGCAACAAAAGCTGTAATTTCTGATTCGGAATGGTAGAATACCAGACACTCGGTGGTGTAACAAACTTGTATGTAGATGGTGCTCTCGTTGGAGGCGTGAGAAGAAAGAAGCTCGATCATCTCAAACCTCGACTCCCTGGGTATCATGGCGTAAAATTGAAAGAATGGAAAAATGGTGACCCCACCCCCGTTGTCAACCTGCACATTGCTGAAATGACCAAGATGTATAAAAGAACGCCGAGTCTTGTGAAGCCACAAAACTCTAAGTCTGCTGAATGACATGCGCTTTCCAGCTGGATCGCCCGTTAGATGATATTCGCGATCGTCATCCGTGAGGTGTCGCTTGGCGGGCTCACCGATGGGTGCTGGCGCGGCGGCCTTTGCGTCTCTTGCCGCTGTTGTTGTTGCTGCCGTTCAAGCAGATATCGAACACTTCCCTCCACATGATCCCAGCCTCCCCAGTCTCTTGCTTCCTCGTCCACAGGCACCGGATTCTTGACGTTCTTAACGGGACCAGAGCGCAATTGCTCAAATGGTGGCAGGTCATTCGCACTCGTTGCGGGCTTGCTCGATTCGATGCCAATCTCCCTTCCGTGCCAAACCCAACTGGTATCTGGACTGGACTGAAGATCACCAGAAACGTAGGCTATCATCTCCTCGTCGCCGTCAAACTCACCGGAATGTCCTTGTTCCAGTCGAGAGTATAGCACGCGAAGGAAGAACTCCAGGTGTCGACCACAGCACAAATTGACCTGTCTTGCGCTTCCAATGGCAGATGCCGCTTGGACCAAGACAATGGCCGGATGGTAGTCGGCGCGAAATAAGAGAAACAACAAGCAACGCCAGATGTGCATGCACAGCATTGTAGAGGCAGACATCGCGAGCAGACGGGACCTTTCAGCTGTGGCATGCCTGAACGACGAAGCAGGGTCCAGGCACCGAGACAATGTCATTGCCGTGTCTCGAGCAACCACAACACATTGGTCTATCGCCTGCAGGCGTAGATCCGGAGGGCACACAGGAGTCAAATTGTGGCGCTGCAATAACAGGCGCGCGTTTTGTAAGCAGATAAGGGGTGCAATGGCCCGAGGATCCACTGGTTCCAAAGCGGACGGGCGAAGGGTGTTCGGAAACAAGGATAAGCACGTCTGAAAATAATCCTCGCGTGACTGGAGTGTTTCCCGGGTAATGTAGGGGGACTTGAGGAGTTGATTGAGCGACTGAAAGGATCGCACGACATTGACCATGGCCAGAAACGGCGTAAACTGTCCAGGAGAATAAGCCCCGTCAATGGTGATCTGCTCATCATCTGCTGGCTCTGGATAATCCGTGTCGTAATCTTCGTCTTTGATGAGCAATGGTTTGCCGAGCTCAAGAGCCAGCAATCTGCTCTTATCAGCCGTCGTAATGCAGGGTGGACGGGAGGGGTGCAAACCTATCCCAGGCGTAGATGGAATACCAGAGGCGCCTTCGCATCTCGCCTTCGATCGAAGACCACGGCCCACTTTCGACATGAAGACCAATGTCCTGCGATATCCGAATTGCGGAGCCGAGCCAGACCCACCCCGCAGACTTCAGATTGAGTTCGGTAAGGAAGACGCCAGTCAGAAACGCCATCCTGGCATCTTCGATCGAGTACTCTTCCTGCCAGTGGTTTGTGATTCCGATTGCCGTCGTTAGAAACGCCTTGCCATCCTGGATTCGGCTCGAGTCCAGAGTGTGCAAAGTTCCACAAGCGAGGACACATAGAAATACTGCCCCCCACGCATTCCCTAGGGATGCTAATGACTTCGTTTGATATAATACATCACATTCGCTGCCAAAACTGGACCAGTGGAGTATTGGAAATTGGACGTGGAAGTTTTCGTGATAAGAAGCCAGAAGCTGATCAGCGATACGTCTGGGTGGCAGATCAGGCATATCTAGGGACTTGTTGCTTTGCGGAGCAACCCCTCGGTAAGGCGATGGAATCTGCAACAAGCCGCGACCATAACCTGTCAAATTCGCCCGTACTTGGGAAAAGTCGTGGAGCACCGCTGGCTGTTTGCGCCTTGGAGGCGGCGAACCTATTGGGAGTATTTCTGCTCCGTGGTAAGGAGGACTGCCCAGGCGCATGTCCGCGGCCAGCGCACCTTTGGGCATGGTCGATTGGAAGTGTACTAATTGCTGTCGGGCTTGCTGAAGTTGCCTTTCCAGGTCCTGAAATTGCCTGATCAAAGTCAGCCTAGTATCACCTCTCCAAGATGGACATTTCCTACTTTATGGACGACATCCTTCTATTCGTCTCCTTTGTGAACTGGCATCTCACGTTTCTGCTGGAGCACTCGGAGCAGCTGGCGGTTTCCGTGGCATCGCACTGCATAGGATTTAGTGGAGCACGAGGAACCAATGGACTTGCTGACCCACTTTCACCTTTCGCTCTCGACAAGCATCACAGCTTGGATCCTTGCGCCGCTGCCGATACGCCCTCTTTGGGTTTGGAGTACCTGCTAAATCCTGAGCGGTGTTTGGGGCGGAAGTGCTACCTTGCACAAAGGGGTCTGTCAGCGGCGCTACTGCGTCACCTGGAGAGGTGGATTCGGAGTCGTAGGACCGATTGAAGGTTGTCTGCAGAGGAAACTGCATTCCCTGAGCCGAGCGGGCGCCCAGAGGCATCTGATGGGGTCCAGCACCGCGAGCAGTACCGGGAGCTGATCTCTCGCCAGGCCGACCTGATGAGGCCAAACAAGAGGAGTCAAATAGTGTTTTCGTTGGCTGCGCATGGTTGAGGGGTGGATGATGGTGATGATGGTGATACGGATCCATGGCTTTCGTCAAAGGCCAACCGAGAAGATGCGCCGAAGCCTCCAGCGCCTTGCCAAATCACAGAAGTGCCCAATAGATTCTTGCGGGTCGCCCCTCTTATACCAGATTGCAGAGAACATAGGACGCGCTTTGCACTCCAGATGTAGACCCCTCCCAAGTAGCCTCCAACAGCACGTTCTGTGAAATGATGCGGTCAGAGAGAGAGGTGCGAGACAATATGGCGAAGTGAAGGCCACGAAGCAAGCCGTGCGTACATTTGCTCAACGGTAGGGCATCATGCCAAGGACGACTGCCACCAAGCGGCCAGTGAAGGAAGGTGGGTCTTCAAAGAAAAACGTGCTGTGGTGTCAGCTCACTGCGAAGGTGTAAAGAAGCCTTGTCAACGTCTCTTAGCCCGACTATATACTCCTGGGTGAGAGAATGTGACAGGCAGTAGGGTCCACAAACACAGGGTTTTAATTCGATGAAAGCTCCGGGTCAAATGCGATTTCTTCCTACAGGCTAGTCTCTTTTTCTTTGGCAGCAAGATTGGTGTCAATCAAAATTTGGAGCAGCCGAGTCGCCCAAAGGTAGCGGTCCCAGGATGAATCGCTCGGTCCGCACCAAATGTTACCTCGAGGAACATCCGGTAGAGTCTACCGAGAGCCAAGAATGAAATCACTCCAGGCAGACGGTTGTAAATTGTAGTAATTAGCGCTCGGTCTGGACAGAGACGGCCATGCCAGGGCCCAGGGCAGCAGTGTGCGTATGGACTGTGGAGTGCCCAGGGGAACTAGGGCTCGCCAATCCAGCATCCTGGATCATTTAGACCAGCTCGGTGGCAAGCTCTATCAACGTGTGCCTCGACCGATTTCTGTACAGCTGTGGCTGATCAGGCTCCACCAGCCACTAGGGAGGCACATCATCGAGAAAGGCATGGCGTCTCGAGCCTGCTCTGGTAATCATGCTGTGATGGTGAACTCATGTGACCAGAGCAGGGATTGCGTTCGAATTCTTCTTTAGACAGACCCCATAGTCAGCACACGGAAGGGGTAAGAGGATGCTCGTCGTCGTTCTCAGATTCCACGTTAGAGTTTGGGTCGCGGATACGACCTGGAAACTAATGCAACCGCGGTAATTTAGGGTCCGGTAGATGTCGAGTAACCCCAATGGGCACATTTACAGCATTGGTGATCACCCTCAGAATGTTCTGAAATAACAACCTCGACACAGTATCCGTCACTCGTAGAACGATTGTTGGCCCTTGGCCCAAGGGTGGTGCACCCCTGGAAGAGGTCAGCAGGGTCATGATTGCATCAGGGGGCTGTGCGATCGCATCTTTACGATCACCAAGTAAATGCTCCTTCACCATTGCAGTACTCCGTGCAGTCGGAATATCCCCAAATTTCGCTGCAAGGAGACTGCACGAATGAGGTTATTGATCCGAACGGGTGACCAATCATCTATCAAGACCCAACAAATGCACCCCGAAGGATCGACGCAAGACGTTCAAGGATTCAAAGTCAATACATGATCCGATTGACCCAGGGAGTGGGAAGATGGGATAGTGGCAGCGGGACAAGAAGAGAGGTATGGAGTAAGCAGCTGGTGCCAACTGCGGCTCCACGGATGCTCCTATCTACCATACCCCGTTTCGACTCGGCAAAAAGGGGCGGAAGAAGCAAAGATAGGCCCCGTCCTACCAGGATGCATAACTAGAACTCCCATTTCCAGGACCAGCAATTAGCACGAGCTACTGTGAGAATGGCACTTTCTACTACCGAGCTTAGGAGCCAAGATTGCCATTCAAGTCAACGATGATCTACCAGGTCAACGACGGTACTGGCACTGCACTAACAAGTAGAGCGCGAACTCTGCCGCTTCTGAACTCCAACAGCAGTTGTGAATGCGAGAAGGTCGTCGCAAGAATGCAATGGTAACGCGACTTTGCTACCACTATATCCTGCTGCTGCTGAAAGAGCGTTTGTTTGATGCTGTGTGCCTCGCCTGCCTGGTACCGAGGGTCCAGAACACCTCCCCACTTGAAGTTGGAACAAGGATCGAGCCATGGTACTACCGAGTGGCAGGAATTTGCCGCATGGAAGCTCTGGGTATACAAACAACCTCTGCAGTGATGTGTCATTGAAGATTCTCCTTCTCGTAAGCCGTCATCTTGCTCGCCACCGCCGAGTTCGATCACAGGCGCCAGCTCCGTGTTTGTCTTCCGCAAGCTTGCGGATCAGCAGGCTTTTCCCCTCCTGATGCAATGATCGATGAAGTCGTCAGGGTCCAGAAAGTGCTCCCGGGATGCGGAAGTGGCTGATCGCCCTGATTGGGTGGGAGTATCCCCCCCCAGAACGCCGTACCCACAAGCTACACAAGTGTGGTGCGGGGGGGGATTTTGGAACCGCTCGGGACGCGGACGGGTGTGCGAGTCTCTTGAAGCTGTCAGAGCAGGCCGTGTGAACACCAATCAGATGCCGATTCAATCGTTATCCATTCCCGGAGACAATTGTGATTGAGCGAGAATGATGTCTTCTGGATCCGGGGGTTCTGTGGCTCAGCATGCGCATGGGCAGACGTACGTGGTAATCCCTTGCCACCATTCCCAT
>JAABUK010008667.1_pt1 | contig 14171 bp, 18 predicted proteins | sample 5559141 | NCBI WGS metagenome assembly JAABUK01 (sample SAMN10711869, study PRJNA513367) | rock metagenome | isolation source: Antarctica rocks | place: Antarctica: Victoria Land, Pudding Butte nord | collected 2016-01-03
TTCTGGTATGCTCCCACAGACATCAGCATTGTAGCTTCAGCTTTCTACATGCACCTTTGTACATGCACTTCTCTACATGCTTGCTGCAGCTGCTAGGATGCCACTTGACTTCTTTGACAACATTTACGCGCACGTTGCTCAACAGCACAACTGTTTGTATGCAGAGGGAAAGGTGTTTGCTGTCTGGCGACCAGTCCTGATTTCTGAGCAGGACAGCCGCTCAATACCAGATGTGGAGCTCCTGCAGCGCTTGATCACTCTGACAGACTCTGCTCAGTGTTGGGTTGTGATCCTGTCCAAGGGCGGCCACTTCTCAGCTGCTGTGTTTGACCTGCGCCCAGTGCCCCCTTCACAGCACAGCAAGGCCAACGCGCCTCTATTCAAGGAGCTTGCACACAAAAGCTACCACAGATATGTAGTCAGGTGCAAACACTGCATCAAGCATGCTTGCTTCGCGTGCTCTACAGTACGCTAGCTTCTAGTACTTGTGCGTTTTGCTTCTCACACACCTGAGCAAATTGCAAGTGCTGTAGTAATATTGGGCATATCATCTGTGGGGAAGTGAGCATCATAATTGATTAAGCTGAATCAAGACTGCTGCAGCTCAAGCAAGGAACGCCATGTGCTTTCAAAGCTATGAAGAAAAGACACAGGGGGGCTACTATTCAAACATTGCACGCTTCAAACATCGCATGCTACAAACAGCAAAGAGATCGAGCCACTTGTGCAGCTTTGTGAGCTTTCTAGCTTGGTGTTGATGCAGGGCAAAAGCAGGCGGCAGGCAATCAGCCAAGGATGCAACAGGAAAGAGCATCAAGTCTGCAGGAGCCCAGATCCGACGCTACAATGAGGTGCTTGCCTTGCTATTGTTTGCTATCCTTCTCTCTGATATTGTTTATTTTTACCCTGACTATTTAGGTCACCCTGATATATCATGTTTTGGCTAACTCCTTGCAACAAATCATTAGGCATCACCGTCATGCATTCTCAGGGGCTTATATGTCCGGCATATGTCTGGCCTATTGAATGTTCGAATTGATCAAAGTCTTGTTGGTCTGCATACAGAACAGCTCTTTAGCAACTCCAAGGCAAGTCTGTGTGACGCCTAAACTCAATTGACGATTGATTTGAACCTGTGCCAACCATGGCTTCTGCATCAGCCAGTCAGATTTCAAATATGCCTCACTGTGACTCTGAAGGTGATATGCTTGGCTTCATCACAGCATGTCAACATGGACCCCATGAGCAGTGTTCTGCTATGCACCTGAGTACATAGCAGTACATTCTGGCTGAATCTGGCCGCCTGCACCTGTTATGCATCTGAGTACACTCTGGCTGAACCTGGCCGCCTGCATCTGAGTACAGTCTGGCTGAACCTGGCCGCCTACACCTGTGTGCATCTGAGTACGCTCTGGCTGAACCTGGCCGCCTACACCTGTTATGCATCTGAGTACGCTCTGGCTGCACCCGGCCAAAAGCCTACACCTGGTGCAGGCAGCTCTAGAGAAGGAGATCAAGGACACCTTGGCCAGCTGGCAGCAGCTGCTGGCACGTGCAGACCGCATCTTTGTGCAGGCCTCTGTCAGCAATGCTCGGCCCATTTATGGAGGAGATGACGCTGCCTTGCAGCGGCATGACCCTCGGATCAGAAGCATCCCTTTCAACACCAGGTCAGCTTTGCCAGAAGACAGCAGGCTTCAAGCATTGTCTCTTTACTGCAATGTCAATGTGTATTTTGCAGACTTGTCTGCCATTGCTGATTTGATACCAACTTCAGTGACTGATAGGCATGAATCAATGCGCTGCATTCACAACATTGCCTTTGCAGGACATGATTTCAGCAATGCAAGTGCACATGTATAACGGCTGGAATACTTTTAAATCAGCCTCGCGTGACTTCTGCGCTATTTAGCTTGGGCAACATGCTTCCTGTGGCGCAGGCGACCCACCTTCTCAGAGGCCAAGCGCGTGCTCTACACCTTGCTGTCTGTCTTTGAGCCCAGCAGTCATGCGCTGCAAGCTTTGGCCGACCGATCCAAGGCAGCAGTCGCAAAACCAGCCAAGCCCTCTTCCAAAAAGGAGGATGCTGTAGCACCAGTTGAGCCCGAGCCAGAGGCCCCCAGAGTAAGCATGGGCCATTGCAATGCATGCATGAGGAAACATGTGGGTACATGTTTGTTGCAAAGAGCATGCTCAACCCTGGACAACACGCTGATGCTCAAGTGTTGTCACGCAGCCCTGGCCAATCACCCATGCATGCTGGCATCGTCATGGAGTTGAAGACATGGTCTTGGCTGTTGCAGGAGCCTGATCCTCCTCTGCACGAGGCTGCAAAAGCAGGTGATGCTGCCAAGGTCAAGAGCCTCTTGGAAACAGGAGCCGATCCTTGTGAGGCTGACAGTAGAGGCAAGGTGCCATATGATGTGGCAGCAGACAAGGCAGTCAGAGATGCATTCAGGAGGTCAGACGCATGCTTATCTATTCACTGCATACCGACGTGTATAGGGGAACAGAAAGGCAACAGAGGTAGTGCTGTAGATGCACCGTGCACATCACTTTGAAAAGCAGCTGTACCTAGCACTTTGTTACAAAGGCAAAATGAGATGAGGCACAAGACGGGCACCAGCCACCATCACATGCTGATCATACGCTGTGTGCTTTCCCAACGACGCTATGCGCTATGGATTGTGACGCCATGTGGTCAGCAGCCATGATAAGGCGTCACGCTGGTCGCCTTATATTAGCTTTTGTTGAAACCTGTTCAGTAGGAGAGCAAGAAGCTCATGAAGCCCAGGAGTTGGGGATATCTCCTGTGCTTGGTGAAAACAAGTTGTTCTGGGTGCAGGTTCATGGCGAGCCAGCCTGACAAGTGGGACTACACTCTGGCAGGAGTGCCCAGCCCCTTGACTGATGAGCTAGAGTCACAGCAACTAGCCAAACAGGTCATTTGCTGCCGCATCCCTTGGTGCAATGTTGTCTTGCCTATTACTGTCGGCTGGTTCACTTGCTGCAGCACCTGATTGTGCTACTTGCAGTCAGCTTGGTCACTTGCTGCAGCATCTGTTGGTGCTGTTTGCAGTCAGCCATGGGACTTGCTGCAGCACCTCTTTGTGCTATTTGCAGTCGCCCAGGACATTTGCTGCAGCATGTTTTGTGCTGCTTGCAATCAGCTTGGTCACTTGCTGCAGCATTTCTTTGTGCTGTTTGCGGTGAACCTCACCTTTGCATGTATCTTCAAGTTGCATTTGCTTGCCCAGCTGCCCATGCTGTTGTGCCGCTTGCGGTCACCTGCATCATTGCTTGTATCTGTGTCTGATTTGCCCCTGTGTGCATCTGTGGTTTCATGCCAGACCTGAGCACAGCAGCAACAGCAACCTGAGCAGCGCTTTGCATGAGGACAATGTGATGTATGCAACATTCAGGCTGCCTTCCTAGAGTCGCAGCATGTCTCAAATTTGATAGACAAGAGCTGTGCTTGTGGCTAGCCAACAGCAATACTGGACTGGTGCTCCCTTGCATGCGTGTGAGCCCTTTGGGTTGCTCATGTGGTGAGCATGATGGCCATACAGCCCCTCATGTTACATCTGGACCTGCATCTTGCATAAGTAGCAGCATGATAGAGGGAAATGTATTGCGCTTCAACTGTTGTCTCTACTGACTTGGGCCCTGATCAGCAGCAGGTGCAGATTAGCTGCAGTCAAAGCACGGCGTGCGCTCAGCCCTAGGCGTGTAAGTCCTTTCAGTTCGTCTGCTCCAAGTTCCGACAACCGTGTGTGTGTCTGTGGCAGGCTGAGAAGAAGGCGAAGCAAAGGGAGAAAGAGAAGGAGCGCAAAAGAGCTGCAGCTGAGAAAAAAGCCAAAGCTGCAGAAGGCGCCAGAGCAGCTGCTGAGGCTGAAGTTGCAACAGCAGCTGCTGAAGCTGCTGCTCTTGCTGCCAGGTAGAAATACCTATTTGACCATGCTATTCTGCATGCTGTTTACACTGCAAATGCAATGGGTATGCATTGGACAGTAAATAGAGTCACAGATGCCAACCACATAGGTCTTGCTTTTGAACAGGATAACAGTCATGCCTGTCTGTGGTATGTCATGAAGGCCGGCAAGCTAGACCAGTCCTATTCAACAAGTTGGTGACTGCATTATTATGGCCAGTTGCACTGGGACAATGTACTACAGCATGCATGGCACGATCATACCTGGAAGTGCTGAGGATGGTCTGATGTGACAATCATGGCAGGCAAGCCTGCTTACACACTACAACAGCATGACGTGGTCAAGTACAACATTGCGTCTGTCTGCAGGAGTAAGCAAGGCAAAGCAGTGAAGCCTCCCAAGCAGTCCAAGACAGAGAGGGAAGCTGGTGAGAAGCGGGAGCAGATGGCGGCAGCTGCAGAGGCTCGCATGGCACGTCTCAAGCTCGCTTCACAGCAGCAACAGCTCTGGTCTTGACACCCAGCTGCCTTGCTGCTTCCCTGTTCCCCCTCCACCACACCACCACTGCGCTGGCACTAGGTGCATGGCCCTTCTTGTCACACAGCCTCATGCAAACTTGCTTGGTCATACAAGCATGAGATGCCTCAGGTTTGCTTTTCAGCAGCAACAGCTTGAGGATGCCAGCTTCCAGCCTTGCTTTCAACACACGGCTGTTACGCTGTCAAGAGGAGCACTGCGCTTCCTCATGCATTTGGCCTGTGCAATGCAAGCATAGCACATTTCAAAACTGCTCTCAATTGTACTATGGTTGTGACAGTCAACTGCCTTGCTGGGTACAATCCAACCTTGCTTCACCTGATTATCTAAATGCACACACCACATCTCTTGGTCATGGCACCATGCTGTTGTTCAAGATGCCTACAGCACAGAGGCTAATCAGTGGTTCTTTGGCTCTATTTGTCCTCTAGCATAATGTTCATGTTTGTGAGCTGACAAGTGAGGTTTGTGCAGGCAAGTGGTCGGAGGTCCCACAATGTCACTTCAGATCCATCACAATCGAGGAAAAAATTAGCAGTTGCTGCGTTTGCAGTGGCAGCAGTCCTAATGGCAAGATCAAGGTGAAAGTAAGCAGACCAATTTTGAGGACACACATTGATACACAGCTTGCAAGTGGTAGCGATGTGGTGAAGCTTCAATGCAGCACAGCAGCTGCAGTGTGTAATACATCATGGATGTTGCAATCTAGTATCATATATCTGGTTTCAGATGGATATCAGTTAGATACAATGATTGTACACGTAGGCCATGCAGTTCATGCCTTGATACAATAAATTTTACTATCCGGTGTGATATATGCGTACTGCAGTTGCAAACCTACCAATAGACGGACCTCCCTCCAAGATGCCAGTCCAGTGATTGCACTTTCAGACACTGCGATATATCACAATTAGCTGAATCAGATGCAGTTTCAGCCGACTATCAATGCAGGGTATTTGGCAGCAACCAGCAGCAGCAGCTGCTTATAATTACGGAGTGCATTGAATGCATGTCGGGACTAAAGCTTACTGTCATGGTAAGTAGCTCGAAAGCTGCTAGGATGCTGTCGTCAGGTCAGGTAGCATCATGCGGCATGCATTATGATACGCTGACTTTCAGGTCAAGGCCTAGGCCTTCAGGCCTGAAGCGACATTGAATAGTCCAATTGTTGCAAGCTGTTGACCTGAGCGACGTCGCGATCCAACGCGATCTTGGATGGGTGGAACAACCCTGTGCAAGACGCGGCGTGACTGTTTGAGTCTGGGTCCAGGGTTCAAGGTCGTCTTTGCAAATCAGCCTAGCAGACTTACGGCCCGGGCCCGCCAGCGCAAGACCAAGACAGCGGTAGAGATGTTGGCTGTATCTGCAGCCTGCTTTGAGGATAAGCAGATGCTTGCAAAGCTTCCGGTAGGCGGAGGAGCCTTGCCGCTTTGTCCCTGTAACAGTGCGTCCACGTCAGGCGGCAGTCTGGTCTGCGCATAAGCCTGAAGGCCGCCGTTGTTGCAGAGAGACATTTTGATCCTTATCATGAGATATTTGGAGCCTGATGAGGCGGCCAGGATAGAGTTGCTAAACAGACAAGCCCGAGCAACAGGTCAGCGGAAAAACTTTTCATCGGGTGTTGAGTCGGGCAAGATGTTCTGAAAACTGTCTTTGATCCCAGCTTTAGTCCGCATGTGCAGTCGTTTCCGGCGGGGTTTGGAGAGGACTTTGCAAAGGTTATGTGGATAGCTGGTTTGTCAGAGACATGACAGGCACCATTCCTTGTCATATGGGCTTTCATATCTGCCTCAAAACCCTTTGCATGCATGCATACGCCTCAGCCCGGCTGAGGCGGCCTCTGGTGTTGACACAACTCACAATATTCATACACATGACTGTTACTGTAACAGTGTAACACGTGTACGTATATGCATATGCATGTTCCAGAAATGAATTGCACAATACACATGTGTGGTCATGCTGTTCATATAACACTGCTGCTGTTGGCAGCGTACTCACACATTGACACGACTTTTCAAGTGCATCTGCAGATGCATAAGCAGGGGTGCATCTTTGCAGGATCACAAGCTTGCTACAACAGCTGTGCAGTGCTCCATACGCTTCAAGAGATTGTATGTCCGTATGATGAAACCCTCTGCTGATGTGTCATTGATACAGAGCCATGTTGAAGCCAGCTCAACAGGTCGGGCCTTTACTTAGCTTTCAGCAATCAGCAAGAGTGCCCACATTATATGTATCACTGAATGACTCATGATTCAATCTTGCATGGCATACAATGCATAAGATCACCTTGCACTGATGCATATGCAGGAGTTGATGAGGATCCATTGTTGGACCCCGAGACAGTCGTGCCTAGACAAATACATTTGAGCTACGCACTCCGTCGTCATGGTGGGAAGATTATTCCACAATACTGGTGCAGCGAGCGATGCAATGAGCAGAAGGTCACAGACGTGTTAAGTTTTGAGCTTGTTCACCCTGTATGTCTGGTCAAGGAGGTGCAGATTGAGCCTTACATTGGATACCCAGAGGCAAGTATCTCACACGCATGCAAAGCATAACATGTCACAAATCATTTTGCTACTAAACTTTTGGCAAGCAGCCATGTATAGATGCATCTATCTCATATGAGAGATACAGGTGGTGTGCCCATCATTTGTGAGTATGCCAGCACATGTGGCTGTGCATCCACAGCCATGGCTTCGTCATACATATGCATACAGCTTCCACATGCGCACCATGGTGTTGATGCAGGCATGAGCAAGTTCCTCGTTGAACGCCACATGCTGACAGGCTCTGTCTATTGCACTTACATACTCAGTCCAATGACTGCACCACATTGCCTGCAGGCTGAGGCATTTCATCCTTGCAGCGTGCGATTCTACTTTGGTACGGGCCGTTTACGTGGGCAAGAACTTGCAGCAACACCTGCGTTTCCATTGCTCCATGGCAACGAGCACAATCTGGGTCAAAATCCTGGGTCAGCCAGTGGGACGCGTTCAAAGATACAGTCTTTTTTTATACCTCCTACCCTTTGTATTGAAGGGAGCTTTGAGGTATGTTTCCCATCAAGCAAAATGTAAAAGTCACACAAACCTTTATGTATAGGGTGACCTTTGCTATATGTTGTGACAGGTAGGTTATTGCTCAACTTAGGCCAGACATCTTCAAATATAAGTAGTGTTGCTCATGGCGTTGGCTGCATCCCACATTGTGTACATGTCTCTTTATCAAGCTAGACCAGACCTTCTCAGGCACTCTCAAGTTTGAGAGCAAATTACGACAGCTGCAACAGATTTCTGAGTCTCAATATCTCAATCAATTGCAGATGGAAGTGATTGGCAGAGCGCAGCAGTCTGGGGAGAACTATTGCTCACGCATCAACTATGTGAGTGTCATTGGTACACCGTTGTACAACACAGTGCCTCGCCATGACGTCACATTAGCCGGCTGCTGCAGCAGTGTTGAGTTGGAGATCACCACAGATGATCCAATACAGCAGCGAGGGGGTATCAGGAGATGCTCTGAGTATGGAATGCCAGCAGCTGATGATGAATGGGGTGCCAAGATGCAAGATATTTTATCAAATTGGAATACAATCAACCTGTTGGAAGGCCCTCTTGCAAGAGAGAGCCAATTGGCCCACAGCTCTGATCAAGCTTGAAGGCTTGTTCAGTGACCAAGCCTTTTGCTAATGCTTGCTTTGGCAAGTAGCTGCCATATAGCAACAGTGGTGTCATTTGTCATCTTGTGGGATGATCTGTATACAGTTGACACGTTTGCTTACAGCTGCATGGCAGATCGTTAGACTCTGATCACTCATGAGGAATGACATCAATTATTATAGTCGGAAACAAGCGCTTCACTGGTTACACTTGGAACCTTAATCTCAAGGCTGTCTTATTGTGCATATTTGACATGCATGACATGCATGTGCTAAACATTTGTTCAGGTAGCATGATGCACGTTTGCATTTGCAGACTCAGTTTTCAGCCCATGGGCTGGCGTTACGATTGCCCAGAATCCGGTTGGCACTCTCTCTGGTTCAGTCGATTCCTCTGACCTGCACACCGGCGACCAACCCGGAACTGCTTGGCTGCTGCGCAAAATGGGTGTCTGCGCTAGCAAGCCAGCTGAGAAAGGCGAATCTGAGGCGTACCCAAACATCGCTCTCGCACCTGGTGTAACTGCAGACATCAGACCTGGCTTAGAAGGTGCTAAGTCAAGCGACCCAGAATCAATTCAAGACAACTCCGAGGGTCTGCCCATTGCAAAGGATTCCTACGGTGCTGAGGAGGTCCAGAAGCAACGGTCGGCGAGAGTGTCTCTCGACGCTCACCGGGACGGCACAGCTTCTGCAGAAGGTGCACTTCAAGAAGGTCGGCTTCCAGGAGATACCTATGAAGTCAGTGCAAGTGACCTCGACGATCCAGAACTTCTCAAGGAGTATACACGTCTGGCGGAAATGCTTCGTTACTCACCGTACCCTGTGGGCCTGATAGCCATCGAGGAGGACAACCAGCCCTATGTCTTTGTCAACAATGTAAGCTGTTGGTACAATCAAGCTGAGTATGCAGCTCAGTGCTTCACAGATATGCACGCTCAAGAAGCAAAATGCGAATGTAAACAGCTTCATTTGCAGGTGTTCTGCGAGCGGCTGGGCTTCATAGACACTGATGTGGTTGGCAAGTCATGGTGAGCTTCTGTCCAGCTTCCAGCACATCTGCCTGAGACCACATGCAATGGTGAAAATTGTTCGCTTGTACTCTGCACAGACATAATCCATCTGTTGATGCAAAGAACAACAGGTCAGCAGACCATGTTGCAGTTGTCTGTCACTCGTGGCGTGGTGACAAGCTTGCTGTCTAGTTGCTACCCCAGCAAGCCTCCACATGTCCAATCATTGCTCAAGCTCTATGTCTGCATTGGCCAGACTCTAGAATCTGCTTAGTCTTTCATTACTTGCTGGCATCAGCAATAACGTTACTATGTGGCTGTCACTGTAGTCTCCCACAGCTAATTCTCCCATGCAACATACTGTACTGCACTGCAGCTGACTGTTGACTCTGGTGCAATACAAGCATGTGGCTTCTGTCAAGTCAGCCATCATGCCTGCAGAATCTCACAGGCTGCACGGCTCAAATTTCATCCATCACAGCACAACTTTGTTGCTGCCACTCTTCCAACACTTCATCTTGCAGCCTTCACACACACAAGAATGCATTGCCCATTCAGTGGCAGCACATTCTACATGACAACCTTGTGGTGCAGGGCAGGGGCATTGCAGCATTGTGTCACACCCTTCAGTCACAGTCACAATATGACATACAGCAAGTCAGCAATGACAAGCAGCAGTCCTATGCTGAGTTCCTCCTTGCACTGACATTGCGCTTTGCATGTTGCAGGCAGCTGTTTCTGCAGACGCCCTTCCGGCACGAGATCCACAGCGATGTTCAGGAACGCATCCAAGAGGCCTTTGAGACTGGGTGCGAGTTCAGAGAGATTGCTGCTTGCTTCACCCAGCAGGGCGATATCGTCACCTTCCAGCTGCTCTTCCTGCCGGTGAGGCCACACCATCCAATCTGGATGAATAAGAGCTCTTCTTGATCCCAAAACATCTATTCCAATTCAGAAAAGTCATCTCTAAACTCAGAAACGTCTGGGGACAGTAAAAATGTCTTTCTATGTTGTGGAGATGTTTTAGCTAGTTTCAAAGCTGTCACAATCAGATTGTCATCTCTGACATTGGACTGTTTTCTGTCACATCTCTGTACGGCAAGCAAAGTTTTCGTGTCCCATACGATGTCTGCAATGACTCATCAGCTGTCAGCTTCACGACCAAATTGACAGCGCATCACTGCTGGTCATGTGTCGTTTGTCATTTGATGAAGCATCCCACCCAGGCCAGTCCAGTCTTCTCCCATTGCCATATGTTCTTCTGGTACAGCAGTACCTGACTTGCTCTATGTGTCGTGATCAACAGCTTCATGCTGGCTTTCCTCCCTGCGCCTGCAGCAGTGACTGTGCCTGTACGCAGTTACTGTACCTGTAAGCAGTGACTGTGTCTTTCAGCAGTGACTGTACCTGTAAGCAGTAACTGTGTCTTTCAGCAGTGACTGTACCTGTAAGCAGTAACTGTACCTGTAAGCAGTGACTGTACCTGTAAGCAGTGACTGTACTTGTAAGCCGTGACTTTACCGATGGTTGGCCATGTCATGCACTGCACATTCCATGACAACTGCAGGTGAGCAAGGACGTGGACAGTGGCATCACGCACTACGTGTGCATCCATGTGGCCAGTGAGGTGACTACCAAGGCTGCCCGGGAGCTGGACCCCACCTCCCCTGTAGCCCTCCCCAAGCTGCCCAATGGCATGGCTGAGACCCCCACTGCCAGGTCAGCATCTAACAGCCTTCTATTAGTCATGTGACAGCCATGCAGCAGTGCATAACATGTTCAACAAGTGTGGCAAACCTGGATATGTTGCTGTTTTACCTGATGGCATAGCTGACAACCTGGCCACCAACTTGGCGTCACTCAGCTGTCATGTTGACATTGTCTGTACTGTAGTGAGCTGCTAGACAGTCTCGCTATCACCCTTTCTGCTGCCTGACCTGATCTGTGCACAATACGCTCTACGTTATACTGCAGAGGTAGCAGCAACATAGTTGTGCCATGTCTGCAAATTAGCTGTTCGAGTTGCCTGATGCGCATGCATGCTCAAAAGATATTCAACAAGCTAGCATGCACAATGCTGTTTGCTGTTGCTGCTCTGGCTGCCAAATGTGCCCAAGCTGCTCATCATCACAGCATCAGTATGGTTTGTAAGGCACACACTATGAAGAGGCAAGCTGCTCATCATCACAGCATCAATATGCTTTGCAAGACACACACCATGCAGAGACTCACCACAAGCAGCCTTAGTGCTTCATCTACACCATGTATCCGGCTCACCATGTATCCGGCTCGCGAATGACAACGGGTCTCCATGACCTCACTGTCTGATCAGCAGCCACAGCAGAGAGATGGCAGCATGCTTTTGACAGCATGCAGAACACAAGGAAGCCACACAGCATTGTCAGTTTGAGTGCACTCAAACCCATGCAGTCTCAGCAGCAGCTTTTGCAGTGTTATCTGCACCAGACGGCATCAGCCCTTAGCAGCACTGTCAGTCACAGACCTCCATGTGACGCAACTTGAAACCAACCTAGACCAGCTTACCTGACCAGTACTGGCATAGCATACTAATGTGCCGCAAGTTGTGAATGTGTCAGCCTCTTCAGAGCAGCCGTGATGCAGCTTGGGACTACCCCCAGGTCTTGCTGCTCCTACCAGCAGGAGTATCAAAGTATGACATCAAAGGCTGCTGAATTGCAAGCCTCCACTGTCAGATTGACAGTCAGCCTTGACTGCTGCCCAGAAGCTTGCCACATGTCAGCCTTAGTCAGCTGTCATGGACAGGCTAGCAGCTACCTCAATGTGCGCAGGGTCACTGCTTTGCATGAAAGACATGCAGACTAGGCTACTTGCAGAAGTCCAGCCATTTCGATTCCAACAAGCTGTGCAATCAATGACTATCATGGACCTATGCAGCCAAGCAGACATACTTACAAACCCGTCTGAGGAAGTTGACCCATGCTGTGCAGCCAAAACAGCGCTTGCACACACAGTAACAGATTCAGCTACTGTCGACATGTGAGTTGTACATGTGTGAAGTCTGACCAAGGACCTGTGTGTGCAGGCATGTGAGTGTGACAATGAAGAACTACCGGCCTGAGATGGTGTTGGGGGAGAGCCCACGCAGCCCCCTCACTGAAGGGGGGCTGGCTATTCGAGTGGGCAGCTTCAGTGGGAAGCCCATCACCCCCAAGGCAGGCCTCCATACTGCTTCTTCCTGCTACCTGACAATGCTGCATGTCTGCATCCACCAAATTAACGGCAGTGCTAGACAACCACTTGAACCCACTGCGTCCAGCTCAATCAAGTAGGGCTGCCTTGCAATTTGTTGTGTGGGTTTTAAGTGCTATCCACAGCCTTGTTGGGTGCAGTGCTATGACTTGCGACTGCCAATCAAGGCACCGTGAACTGAGGCTAAGCCTGTTGTTTCTGTTTACACAATGTATAGCATCTACAGAAGCTGTTTGCAAAAGAGGCACGGTGTTGAATGCAGGCGAGGAGAGGGGGGTCCAACTTGGGTCCATCAGGGGGTGCTGCCCCTGAAACCTCCAGTAGCGACCCCAAGTCCAAGGCGACCTACAGCAAGGTATACTTCACGACGTGAAGTTCACATGTTATGCACTCCATCAGTTCTGTTTGAGCTGCCAGCATAGTGCACGGCACTCCTGGCTGTGTGGTTCATTTCCTGGAGATTGGGCGGGGGGGGAAGGGGAGGGGGGTGTTGAGAACTGATGCGGCAGAGGGCCCTGGCATTACTGTATACCCTAGTGTGCTGAGGCTTGTCTGTATTCAACTGCATGACATGCATGTTGCAGCGATGATCATAAGCATACAGCCAGGATGGCAACATAGTATGAACTGCCATGCCCTTAGGCTCCTTTTTGCAGCGCCCCTGAAGCAGTATGTTTCCTCTTTGACAGTCAATGGCTGCTTTACTGACAAGTTGGTGTGGTGGTTTCAGAGCAAGTCGAAGGGCAAGTCACGGTTTGCACCAGCTGGCTCTGCAGGCGAGGGCGAAGAAGAAGACTCTCCTAGCTCACGTAAGCCTGCACGCGCAGATCTGCATGCCTGGTCAACCTTTGAATCAGTCAGCTGACTAAGCATGCCCCTGTGTCCTATGGAAGCTCATTGGTTGGTTTGCGTCTGACTGCACATGATACCTCTGGCACCCTGAATCAAGGCTGTCTTTGCTATCATGAGCAGAAGCTTTACTGTTTTGCCAGCTAAATTTAACACCAGTGGGCACTGTGGCTGATGCCTGCAATGTGTTGAGCGCCCATTGAAAACGTATAACAGCAAGGCCTGCTGCTTGCAGCCCTGCCCATGGGGCCCTTGAGCAACCTGAGGCATGACAGCGCCCTGATGGGGGCTTTGACCAACACCAAGGGCAAGCAGGCCTTGCCGGAGAGGGTCCCTGTAAGCCCCCTTTGCTTTGCTTGACCCTGTCCAAATGTTTACAGCATTGCACTGGTTGAACTGCCTTATCTACCACAAATGTTCATTTCATTACGTTGAGAACCTCACAGTCTGGGGGTGTGGATCCAAAAGTGGATGAAGCAGGCCCTTCGAAAAGTCTGCATGGCTCTGCATCTGGCAACATTTGCTGTGACCATCTTGACAGCTTAGGCGTGAACTGTGAGGCTTTTGCTTGGACTGCAATCTGGGCTGCTTTGGATTGCATGCTTACACAGTAGGTAAGCGTGTATTTGCTGCTTGCAGAGGACCAAAGAAGAAGTGTGGTTGCAGCGCATGCGAAACCTGCTCACCTCTCCTCTGGAGACCATGAATGCACTGCAGCAGTGACACTTCACTGTTGGGCCCATTTAGCCACATAGCAGCAGGACACTTTTATTTTGTCTGCAAATTGCAGCTGCCTTGCCTGTATCCCAAACCCTTGACTATGAAAAGTGAACTGATGAATGCATCAGGTAGGTTGAATGTAACACACCAGCCATTGCCGATTGACATGCCCTGCAATGCAATTTATGGCACCAACTGCTGATGTGACTTATGCAACAGATG
>JAABUK010008668.1_pt1 | contig 14171 bp, 16 predicted proteins | sample 5559141 | NCBI WGS metagenome assembly JAABUK01 (sample SAMN10711869, study PRJNA513367) | rock metagenome | isolation source: Antarctica rocks | place: Antarctica: Victoria Land, Pudding Butte nord | collected 2016-01-03
GCTTCACCTGCGAAGTGCCTTCCGAATGAGACCGCTGAACCCTAGATAAGTCCAGTATCTCGTTACGCGACAGGCACTTTCGCGCTCTCCGAGGACGCGTCAGGTCACGACATGTGAACGATCGAGGTTAGGGCGCCCCCAGTGAGAACCCTTACCGGGACGGTCTTGCGGCACACTCGAGCAGGCGCACGCTCGCTGACCAGCCGCGTTCCCGCAGAGGGTTTCCTGTTGCGGGATGTCCCAGATCACGCGTCGTGACCACGTTCGCATAAGGGGCTACCGTCCGTTCCTATGACCCTCGCGTTCGACGAACACGGCGGTGCCGGTGCCACCGTGGTCTGCCTGCCCATGTTCGGCGCCTCGCGGTTGATGACCGCCGCTGCCCTGGGCCCAGCTCTGGCGGGTGCTGGCCTTCGTGAGCTTTATGTCGACATCCCCGGTCACGGGGACTCGGTGCGTTCGCACGAGGCCACTTCGCAAGCGGTCCTGGACGCCGTGGCCGGCTTCATCGACAAGCATTCGGTGGGATCCGTGTTGGTGGCGGGTTGCTCCTACGGCGGCTACCTGGCTGCGGGGCTCGCCCGCCTCCGCCCCGAGCTCGTCCGCGGTCTGCTGCTGGTCTGCCCCGGTGTGGTCACAGCGTCCGAGGCGCGACAGCTTCCCGAGGCAGCCGACGTGCCAAGCGAGCCGGGGTGGCTCGACGCCGCGCCGGAGGAACTCCGCAGCCACTTCGATCTAGCCCTCGGTCGCAGGACGCGGGCTGTCGTAGCGGAGGTGTCCGCGGCGCTGGATGCCGGCGGCTCCGGCGACGAGCAGTACCAGGACGAGTTGCGCGACGGGGGCGGGTTTCCCTTGCCCGACGAGGATTCCGACGCCCGGCTTGGCGGCCCGGTCGCTGTGGTCGCCGGACGCCAGGACCGCATCGTCGGCTTCAGGGATCAGTACCGCTCAATGGTCAGCTACCCGCGCGGCACGTTTGTGATCGCTGACCTCGCCGGGCACTATCTGCCGTTCGAGCAGCCAGAGTTGCTTCGGACCATCACTCAGGAGTGGTTGCAACGCTGCGGCCACCTCACGGAAGCCTCGGACTGAACAACTCCCGCTGCGCGCGGAGAGTTCGTATCGGGGCCTCGTAGGCTGCTGCGATAGGCCGCACAACGATCCGCTACCGGCGCAGGAATGCCTCGACCACGGTGAGGAACCGCGCCGGTCAGTGGCGTGCACTTCATGCCCGGCCTCGATAGTGATCGCTCGGCCTCCAGGGATTCTGGCAGCGAGGTCCGCGAGCTGGTTTTGCGGTAGGTGGCTGGCGCTGCCGCCGGCGACGACCAGCGTGCTGGCCGTGATGCGCGGCAACTGGGCCTACCACTCGGGGTCGGGGGCGTTGCGCTGAGCAGTGAGCGCCTCCACCACGGCCCAGTCGAAGGTCAGCGGCCCGTCCGTTCGAGAGGGGACCTGTCGCGGCGGTGTCGCCGGTAGTGGCGGGGCGGGCTCCTCCAGCACCAGCCGCTCCACGCGGGCGGGTTGCTCCTCCGCGAGCAGGTAGGCGACCACGCCGCCCAGGGAGTGCCTGACCATGTCGACCACGGGCAGCTCCAGGGCGTCGAGGAAGCTCAGTACGTCCGCGCGCATAAGTTCGATCGAGTACAGGCCGGGCCAGGATGCGGCCGTGTCCGCGCAGGTCGGGGGCGTACACACGACGGGTCGGTGCCAAGGCGTCGATCACCTCACCCCAGTCGCCGCTGTCCTTGCCCAGAGCGTGCAACAGCACCAGCGGCCGGGCTTCGGGGCCGCCGGCCACGCGGTAGGCGATCTCGAGGTGCCCCACACGCACAACCGCCGAATCCACCACAGGGTCACCGTACGACCGACCGCTTCGTCCCAGCTGCCGTTCGGCTATCGGGACGGCCTCCTGGTGCCTCACTCGCCGCGCCCTGAGGATGGCAAGTGACGCGCGTCGATCCACACGTTTGTCACCACTCAATGCCAGCGAGGTCGGGTCGGTAACCTCCTCAAAGCGATCACGGGAGAGTAGTCGAAGCACTGTTCACCCCGCCACGGGGTGGGGCGCAAAGGTGGGCGAGAACGACGGGACCGACGAGTCCGTCTGGTCCCCTCTGGTGTTCTGCTCGGTAGTGCAGTGGCGTGCCGCCGCCCAACGTGTCTCTTGCGTCGATAAGGGGAGGAGGAAGGCAGAGACGTCCGAGCGCTTGAGCTCGACGGGGTTGCGCCAGTGCGCACCCAGCACCTCCGGCTCGGACTCTTGTGGACCTGGTAGTAAGTGCAAGTCGCGCGCGGACGCTGCGAAGAAGGCGATCAGCCGACGTTGTCGACGTTCTGCCCACTCGTGCACGCAGGTTGCGAGTAACTGGCCGATCTCGACATCGACGCCGGTCTCCTCGAGGGTCTCGCGGCGCGCTGTCTGCTCCAACGTCTCGCCGGCCTCAACGTGTCCACCGGGCAGTTCCCATCGGACCACGTCCAAGCGCCGGTGACGCAGCATCAACCAGCGGTCGTCTTGTCGGGCGAGGGCAAACGCGGTCGCCCGAGTTGACCACGGCTGCGAGCTGTTCCTCTGGGGTGGGCCAGTCACCCGATGGCCTGGACGACCGGAGACACGCTCGTGAATTCAACCATCGCCGTGAACTCGACCTCCGCCACGCCCAACAGTTTCGCATGCGGACCCCTACCGCCACGGGCACCACGGGCAGGTCAAGCGCGCGCTGCCCGGCCGTGGGAACAATGCGCCGCTGGCCCTTCGGATGTCGGGACAACGCGCGAATCGGTCAACCGGCCACAACGAGGCGGTACCCGAAGTCCATCCGGTCTGAGTCGAGCAGTCCTCGGTGGCGCTCGTGCCACGCCCCGGATTGCAGGTCTCTCCGTAGCCGATCCATCGCTGGCTCGACAACGCTGTCGGGAAGCTGCGCGAACGTCGAGCTTGCTGCCCTGATGGACGGATCGAGGTAGGCCTCCGGGCGGCGCCAGAACGCCGGCTGGTACCCGTCGCTGAAGTCCCATGGAATCTCGAACCGATGCACCGTGTGCGCATCGAGGGCGGACACGAGCGTGCTCAGCGGCGTAAACCGGGCATGCTCGATCGCCCGAATCTGCGGGACGTACTCGGACACCACCCACAGTTCCCGGTCGAACTCCGGGTCCCAGGTGAACACGACCTGTCGGGCCGCGACACGGCGCATTTCATCGACTCCGACGAGTAGGTCGGGCCAGTGGTGCACGGTCATGATGGCCATCGCCGCGTCAAAGCTGCCAGAACCGAACGGGAGCGCATCGGCGACCGCCCGCACCCGCCGTAACCCAGGATGCTGCCCGAGCATGACCTGAGACGGTTCAGCAGCCACCACCTGTCGGTCAGTCGGCTCATAGGAACCTGCCCCGGCGCCCACGTTGAGAACCAGCTCGGCATCACCGAGTGCCGCATGGATCAGCGCAGTCAGCCGAGGATCAGGCCTACGCACCAGACCGTAGCCGACTCCGATCCGGTCGTAAGTCGCAGTCATGACTCGATGCCGCCATGGGCGGGATGCTCGCGGTCGTCCGCAGCAGGACCGGCTAGCGGCGACAGGCGCTCGCGGGACCGGCAGGTGGGTCCACCAGGGTGAGCCTGCCCGCGGTGCGGGGACCCACGATGCGCTGGGCCAGGGTCTACGTGCCGGTCGCCGGTCGCCGATCCCCATCTGCGACGGCCAAGGTCAGATTCCTGTGCCCTGTTCGCACGTCGCGACGTCGCCGTGGGAGGTTCCCCTGTGGGACGGTCACGCTCTCGGCCACGATCGCTCCGACTGGTCACCGCAAGCGGGTTGGAAGGAGCGGAGCGTTTGCATTTGTCACCGTTTCTCCACGATGGCAGCACAACCCAGCTCTGTCGCGATGCGTGCTTCCGCGCGGTGGCGTACGACCAAGATGGCTGCGAGGCGGTTCACTCCAAAGGACAACAGGATGAGCCCGGTGGCGTCGGCCAGATTCGCGCCGAGGGTGCTGGCCAGGACGAAGTCACCGACACGGATCGCGACGAAGATCGCCCACAAGATGATGCCGGCCCAGGTGAGTCGGTATTGCAGCCTGCCGTCGGTCTGTCGGAAGTGAGTCGCATAGCCCATCGCGGTGCCTGTGATGGCGACCAGCCCGAGCTCCGCGACGATGAGCCAGTCCGCTGGAACCCAGGCAAATCCACCCCAGATCTCGAACACCAAATAGGCGATCCCAGCGCCGATGATCAACACCGGCAGGCGAAGCATTCTGTGCAGCTCGGCCGAGCGCCAGATGAACTGTCGGATGATCAGGACCGCGATCCCAACCGTGATGATCACGTCGTCGGCGATCTGGTTAATCGCGCTCCAGTCGACAGCCATCGCCACTCCCATTCAATCACCAGTGATGTAACTTCAGCGTATCACCTGTGATTGAATAAGGCATGCGTGCAGCCAACCTTCACCGCCTCGCGCGGACGCTCCGCGAGGTCGCGCTCCTGGCTACGGAAAACACCGGCGACGACCGGGTCAACGCCGGAGAGCTCGCTGTCCTCGAAGACATTGCTCGCAACCCCGGTTCAACGATCAGTGACATCACCCGGCGCACCGGGCTCGCGCAGAGCCTCGTCTCGCGCATCACACATGGCATGGCTGGCGGCGGTGCACTCACCATCCAACCCGACAGCAGCGACCGCAGGAGAGTCCGCGTCGACCTGAAGCCGACTACCCGGAAGATGATCCTTGAACGCGCAAGCAACAACATCTCCGTGGCCGTTGCCGCAACGACACCCCGACTCTCCGAGAGCGAACGATGCGCTCTCGAACATCACCTCGTCGAAGCAGACCGACTGCTCCGAGCCGGTGCCCGAGACGATCCTTAACGCTGAGCCGCTGAAATATTGTACCGGGCAAACGCCATGGCGCCGCCCGACGGCCGAACCTTGGGCTCTTGCGGTGACGGCCGAGTCGGCCAGGCTTCTCGACCTGATCGTCCCGCCCGCAAGGGATGGCTGGTGGTTCAAACACGTCCGGTCAAGGATCCTTGTACGGGATCCCTTGAGGTCGCAGCAGCGAAAGGACGTCAGCCGAGCGGCCATCAAGCCTCCCGTCCGCGGCGCCTCACGTCGTGAGCGACGTCCGACAGCCTGACGCATGCACCGCACACTGTTATCTGTCAACTGTTGACAGTTAACAGGTTCGAAGCGATGATGTGTTCTTCGTCATACTCCGGCGCGGGAAGAGAATTCCTCCCAACAACTCGCGACCGGGGTCATCAAATGAGGAGTTCAACGATGACCAGCATCCATGTACCCCAGGGGACACAGCTCCCGACATCGTCCCCGAAAAAAGTGACCCCTCGTGTGATCATGGCCGGCGCGATCGGCTCGGTGGTGGAGTACTTCGACTTCGGTGTCTATGGATATGTAGCCACGATCTTGGCGACTCACTTCTTCATCCAGCAGGACCCAATGGCGGCGCTGCTGGCCACACTGGCCACATTCGCGGTCGCCTTCGCGCTTCGCCCGGTGGGTGGCATCATCTTCGGACACTTCGGTGATCGGTACGGACGGAAGAATGCACTGGCCGCCACGGTCATCATGATGGCGATCTCCAGCGGCTTGATCGGTGTGCTGCCAACGTTTGCCTCGATCGGTGTTGGCGCTACCGCCCTCCTAGTACTGGGTCGCTGCGCCCAGGGCATCGCCGCTGGTGGTGAACTTGGCGGCGCAGCCTCGTTCGTCGCCGAGTACTCCCCCAATCATCGACGTGGTTTCTTCTGTTCGACGACTCAGACCGGTGCCCTCGGTGGTGCGCTCCTCGCTTCACTGACCGTGGCCCTGCTCAATGCGACTCTGGGGTCGACAGCCATGCAGGCCTGGGGCTGGCGTATCCCGTTTCTGGTCGCCATCCCTCTCGGTGTTGTTGGTTTGTGGATCCGGTCGCGCCTGGAAGATACGCCCCGGTTCAACGCACTTGCGGAGTCGAATCAGCAGGCCACCCACCCGGTCGTCGAACTATTCCGGACTCAACGTAGCGCGCTTGCCACGTGCATCGGGCTGTCCGTTCTTTTGTTCTCGGCCTATTATGTCGCATTTGTATACGTGAACATCCACCTGCAGACGGTGGTGAAGGTTTCGCCAAATCTCGCGTACTGGTCTACCACTGCGACGCTCGCTGTCGCCACCGCTTGCGTGCCATTATTTGGCGCACTGTCGGACAAGGTCGGCCGTAAACCTGTGTTCCTTGGGGGCACCCTGGCTGGCTTGATCCTTCCGCTACCGGTGTTTCTCCTGCTCAACCAGGGCGGTGCGGTCGCCATCGGCGCGCAAATCGCTCTTGGTCTTGCCGACTCTGCCTTGATGGGAGTTGCGTTCTCCGCATTCGCTGAACTATTCACCACTCGGGTCAGGTACACCGGCATCGCGCTCGGCTTCAACATCGGCGCAGCCGCAGCCGGTGGCACCGCCCCGTTCATCTGCGTATGGCTGGTCCGCGCCACCGGCTCGTCGGTGTCCCCGGCGTACTTCCTGATGGGCACCGCCCTAGTGACCCTGATCGCGGTGCTATCGATGCGTGAGACTGTCGGCAGCAACCTGCGCGACGTTTAAAGGAGCAGCGTGAGCACCTCTGTAGTCAGCAAGCCTTTGACCCATGACAGCACCTTCACCCAGCGGACCGAGTCCATCCTTCGCGACATGATTCTGGATGGCACCATCAGACCCGGCGAGCGGCTAAACGAGGTGGCGCTCGCTGCGTCGCTAGGAATCAGTCGCGGTCCGCTGCGTGAGGCTGTCCAGCGGCTGGCTGGCGACGGATTGCTCACGATCGTCAGCCATCGAGGCTCATATGTACGCACCTTCAAGCGCACCGAGGTGGTCGAGCTGTACGAGTTGCGGTCCGCCTTAGAGCTGCACGCGGTGCGATTGTTGTGTCAACGTGCCAGCGCGGGGGACCTCGCACACATGGTCTCACTGCTAGCAGAGACTGAGAGTCTGATGAACCAGGGCAAAGGTATCGCATACCCCAAGGAGCTGGACTTCCACCTACGGCTGGTGATGCTGGCCGGGAATCAGACACTGATGCGGGCCGCTCTAGAGACACACGGACAACTCTCGCTGGCACGGTCAATCTCGGCAAAACAGCCGATACGTGCGCGCACCGCAATAGTCGAGCATGCCGATGTGCTGCAGGCGATAAAGGACCGTGACGTGCATAAGGCGACCGACTTGATGCAGACACACATCCAGCACTCCATGGACAGCGCTCTTTCTGTTCTGGATTTGCCAGATATCAACGATGAAAAGAGATGAGTGTTATGGGAATGAGCCGACGACTGCGTGGGCTGCTGGAAAAGAATGAACTACCGCTGATCTTGCCTGGGGCCCCGAACGCGCTTTCGGCCCGCGTCGTGGAGGCAGCTGGGTTCGAGGCCGTCTACGTTTCGGGTGCCGGTGTCACAAACACCTACCTGGGGATGCCCGACCTGGGTCTGCTGACGTTGACCGAGCTTGTTTCGCACGTAGCCGCGATGTCGGACGCCGTGTCCATTCCCCTTGTCGTGGATGCAGATACCGGTTTTGGGAACGCGCTCAACGTGCAACGGGCCGTGCGTCAACTCGAGCGCGCGGGAGCGGCCGCGATTCAGATCGAGGACCAGATCAGCCCGAAGAAGTGCGGTCACTTCGCGGGGAAGGAGGTGGTCTCCGCCAGTGAAATGGTGGGCAAGATCCGGGCGGCCGTGGACGCTCGATCTGATGAGGATTTGATGATTATTGCTCGAACTGACGCCCGTGCCACGCACGGGATCGAGGCTGCATGCGAGCGAGCTGCGCTCTATCTCGACGCCGGAGCGGACGCATTGTTTGTTGAGGCGCCGCGCAGTTTCGAAGAGATGAGATACCTGACCAGGCAGGTGCCCGGTTGTCACATAGCCAACATGGTCGAAGGTGGCCTTACTCCTCTCCTGCCCCAGGAGCAACTGGCCGACCTCGGCTTCGCAGTCGCGCTTTACGCAAACACTGCAATGCGCGGGGCCGTGGTCGGGATGCGTGACGTGCTTGAGCACCTGGCCAAGCACGGAGATACCTGCGCAGCTGAAGACCTGATGATCAGCTGGGCCGAGCGGCAGTCCCTTGTCCGCAAACCGGAGTTCGACGAGCTCGACCGGCGCTACGCCGCCGACCACGATCCCTCGGGGGCGAAATGAGCCCACAAAGTAGTTTTGACCTCCGCCTTCATGCAGGCCGCGTCTTCCTGCAAGACGTCGGCTTAACCGATGCCGACATTCTCATTCGCGACGGTCTCATAGCCGGCATTGTCTCTGCCGACGCACCTGGTGACGCCCTGGAAGTCGTCGATTTGGCTGGCGCGGTTGTCCTCCCGGGAGCGATCGACCCTCACGTTCACCTTGGCAAGGACATCCGGGTGCCCAAAGACCCGGATGACGCCGACCTTGAGTCAGCTTCCGCGGTGGCGGGCGGTGTGACCAGCATGCTGGTCTACCTAATAAGCGCAGCGCCCTACGAGGACGTCTTCGCAGACGCGCGGGCAGTGATGACAGAGCATTCCCGGACCGACTTCGGGTTTCACTTCGTTCTTGGCACCGCCGAGCACCTCAAAGCATTGCCCGATTACGTCAAGGAACTTGGAGTGTCATCCTTCAAGTTCTTCATGAATTTTCGCGGAGACGAGGGCGCATATCTCGGCATGCCAGGGAACGATGATGCGTTCATGTACGACCTGCTCGGTATGGCTGCAGACAACAGCGCAATGGTAAACCCTCACCCGGAGAATATCGAATTGGTGCGGCGATTGCGACAAGAACCGCATCAGGACGACAAGGGTCCCTTAGCCGCCTGGAACGCGGCGCGGCCCCCTTACGTGGAAGCTGAGGCTCAGCAACGCGTCGCTTACCTGGCGAGTGTCACGGGAGCCTCCGTCTATGCAGTCCACACCAGCAGCGAGGCGGCTCTCAATGTGATGCGAGCGCAACAACAGGCGTACCCAAACCTGTTCGTTGAGACGTGCACTCACTACCTGACGCTGAGCACAGACGCCCCATGCGGAACATATGGGAAAGTCAACCCTCCCCTCAGGCAGTCCACGGATGTGGAGGCGTTGTGGCAGGGGTTCGCCGATGGCAGTGTCGACTCGATCGGGTCGGATCACAACGCGCGGCATAAGTCTTTGAAGGAGACGGATGTATGGTCCGCGTCCGCCGGGTTCCCTGGCGTCGGCACGTTGTTGCCGCTCACCCTCGCCGAGGGTTTACGCCGCGGCATTGATCTCAGCCGCATCGTGGACGCGACGAGCACACGCGCCGCCAAGCTGTTCGGTCTCTACCCGCGCAAGGGCGTGATCCGGGTCGGTTCGGATGCGGACCTCGCCGTTGTTGACCTTTACGGAACCACCACAATCGACGCTGCCCACCAGCACTCGGCCGCGCAGTACACGCCCTGGCAGGACACCGACGTGCCGGTGCGGGTTGTGCACACCCTCGTGCGTGGACAGTTTGCGGTCCGCGACGGCGAACTCGCTAAGGCAGCACATGGCAAGTATCTGTCGCGACCACAGAGCGGCGCGGCGGCCTTGGCCACCATCGAAAGTAAGGAGAGGAACCAATGAACAACCTTTACCCGTGGTCTACCGGTGGCGCGGGCGTCATTGACCAAGAGACACTCGACCGTTACACCCTCGCCGGATTCGGCAAACCGGTCGGTCTCGGTCAGCGGCCAGCGTTGCTCATCATCGATGTTCAATACCGAACCGCCGGTACCCAACGACAGCCGTTCGAGGACGCGGTCCAAGAGTTCCCGACCAGTTGCGGCGAGGTCGCATGGGACGCCGTGGAGAACATCAGCATCCTTCTCCAGCAGTTTCGGTCCGCAGGCTGGCCGGTCATCTATCCTCACGTTGCACCGAAGAAATCCTACGACTCCGGTCGCCTCGGTGCGAAGGTGCCCGGCATCATGAACATCCCCGCCCACGGGTACGACTTCGTCAAAGAGGTCGCCCCCGAGGAGGGTGACATCTTGCTACCGAAGCAGCATCCGAGTGCGTTCTTCGGGACTCCGCTGATCAGCTACCTCGTGGACGCACGTGTGGATTCTCTGGTTGTCACCGGCTGCTCTACCTCGGGATGTGTCCGCTCGAGTGTCGCGGACGCATTCTCCTACAACTTCCGGGTGAGCGTGCCAAACGATGCCGTCTATGACCGCAGCCCCGTCGTGCACGAGGTCAATCTGTTCGACATGGCGCAGAAGTACGCCGACGTCACCAGCACCGCACAACTGCTCGAGACGCTGCGTTCCATAACAAAGGCGATCTAGTGAACTTCGACGTGGACGTGATCATTGTCGGTGCCGGTGGTTGTGGTCTCACGGCGGCGATAGCGGCAGCGGAGGCCGGCGCAAGCGTCGCACTGCTAGAGAAGATGGACCGGCCTGGTGGCAACACGTCTCTGAGCACCGGGTCCATCCCCGCCGCGAACACCCGGTACCAGCGTGCGGCTGGCGTCGAAGACTCACCCGAACGGATGACGCAGGATCTACTTCGTCAGAGTGGCCCACACGAAGCAGAAGACCTGGTGCGACAGCTCGCCGAGCAGTCGGCGTCACTAGTGGAATGGCTCGTGGAGGATCACCACGTCGACCTAAGACTCATCACCGATTACAAACACGTTGGCCACAGCGTCACCCGGTTACACGCACCACCAGACCGACGCGGCGAATCGTTGATGCGTGATCTTCTACAAGCAGCTCGCGACTTGGGGGTGGACGTCGTGTGTGGGAACCCGGTCGCCGGCCTTCTCACCGAACATGGACGGGTCACCGGCGTCAAGGTCGACGGCAGCAGATCAGGTTCCTATGAGCTACGCGCTCATGCCGTCGTGCTCGCTGCCAACGGATTCGGGAACAACAAGCGGATGCTCAAGCAATGGATTCCCGAGATCCTCTCGGCACAGTACTTCGGTGCCGAGGGTTCGACCGGTGAGGCGTTGGGCTGGTGCATTGACCAAGGCGCTCGTGTTCGAAACATGGCTGCCTACCAGGGGTACGCGGCGGTAGCGGAGCCGCACGGGTCAATCGTGTCCTGGACGACGGTGGAGAAGGGTGGCATGCTGCTCGCGCCGAACGGAGAGCGCATGGGTGATGAAAGCATGGGTTATTCCGGATTCGCCAACACGGTCACCGCTCATGCCGAGCGGAGCTACGTCGTATTCGACACCCAGATCAGGGACTATGTCGCTTCGCACGAGCCTGAATTCGCCGAACTTGTGAACATTGGCGGCGTTGTTGAAGCACCGGACGCAACCGCATTGGCAAGCTTCATGGGCTGCGACGAACATATCGTCGCTTCAGCGTTGTCGACCTATCAGGGCGCTGCCCGCGGTGACCACCCGGACGAGTTCGGACGGCGCGACTTTGGGATGGGGCCCCTGCAAACGCCCTATTGCGTGACCCGATCAGTCCCAGCGCTGTTCCACACCCAAGGCGGTACGGAGGTCGACGAGCTCGGTCGAGTGCTACACCAAACCGGCAATGCCATCCCTGGGTTGTTCGCCGGTGGCGGTGTAACGATGGGATTGTCTGGACTCAAGGGTGCCCGCGGCTACTCCTCCGGGAATGGTCTACTTTCCGCGATCGGCCTGGGCCGCCTCGCCGGTGAGTCGGCAGCGGCCAGCAGGCACTCAGGATGACCTACAGCCACCCCGTAGAAGATCACTCCTGGCCTGCGATCACTAATTCCTTGGAATAGATCATCAAGCGGAACCCGCGATCGGAGTGTCAAGGGTTTGGTTTGCCTTACCCAAAATGCCCACGTCCCGGCTTCCTTGGAGGGACTGCGCCGCCCGGGTATCCGTGAGCTTCTATGGAGGCCCGGCACGCCCGCTCATCGACTACGAGAGAGTGAGTGTCAAGGGAGTCCCGATAGCCAGTGAGGACCGGGGCAGCGTTCGGGTCGAACGAACCGTCCGGTGGCCGCGGCGGCTGTCTGGATGACGACGCTGTTCTGGTCCTCTGCCTCCCGGCAGTCAGGGCGAGATGAACCCTTGGTCGAAGAACCCAAGAACTGTCACCGGCCATGAGCACCGGTTCACCGACGTCGACGCCCCTCGACACTTGCACACTCAGCCTGAACCCACCGCCCGGATTCCAGGGAAGGCATTTGGCTTTACCGGGCCCGTGATCTGCTGGTGGGCGTGGGGTGGCTGCCGGTCTGTCCGGTTGCCCTGGTCGTGGTGGCGCCGATGAGCTCAACGATGACGTCGTGGCTGGTCAACGGTCGCCCGCGCCAGTTCATCGTGATATGCGCGAACAGCCTGTGCTCGGTCCTGTTCCACTTGCTGGTTCCTGGTGGGAAGTGGCAGACCGTGATGGCCAGGCCGATCTCGTCGGCCAAGCGAGCGAGCTCGAACTTCCACAGCCGTAGTCGGTAGCCGTTGGACCCGCCACCATCAGCGCAGACCAGCAGCCGCTTGGCCTTGGGGTAGGCCGGGCGTCCGACGTTGGTCCACCAACGGCGTAGGGTTTCCACCGCGAACGCGGCGGTGTCACCGTCGCAGCCCACGCTCACCCAGCCGGTATTCGCTGCCACGTCGTAGACCCCGTAGGGCACGGCCTTGGGAACCTCAGGATCGGGGAAGTCATACACTCCGACGCGCACCGGGATCCCCGCCGGTTGCCACTCCACACCACCGTTCTTGTAGCCAGGGTCAGCGCCGACGAGTTCCTTCTTCTTCGAATCAACGCTCAGAACCGGGTCCCGGGACCTCAGGAACCGTCGGCTGATGTCGTGGATGTAGCGGAACTGCGCGTCACGGTCAGGGTGCTGACGTCCCTCGCGGGCCTTGGCGTTGCCCTGCAGGCTGTAACCAGCAGCCTTCAGCAACCTCCCGACCGTCTGGTCGCTCACCGGGTGCCCATCGGCAGTCAACGCATCGGCCAGGTTGCGGGTGGACTTCGCGGTCCAACGCAGCGCAGACATCGGGTCCCCCCGGGTCGCCGGATCCACCAACACATCCAGCGCAGCAGCCAGGCCGGGATCGGCCACCGTCGCCGCCTTACGACCGCCACCTGGCCGACGCGACCGGCCCGCCGCAAGTTCCGACGGAGCGTCCAACTCGGCGACTGCACGCGCCACCGTGGACTGCGCCACCCCGGCCACCCAGGCCACCGCGACCACCCCACCATGGCCCAACTCACGGGCCTCGGCACCCAACCGCCTGCGGAACACGATCTGGCCGAAAGACAGCTTCGGTCGCGCATGTCACAGGGGATCGATCTACGGGACGCGCAGCGGATGGAGGCGACGGCGCCGCGGCACCTCGCGCCTGCGGCCCGGGCTGATCATCGCGGCAGTGGTCGTTCCCAGGACTGGTGCGTCGATTCGCTGGCGGTGTTCTTCCACCGCACCACCAGCCGGGGATGCCCGGTCTGCATGCTGCCGACTGCGAACAACTCGCGACCCGACCCCGGCCGCCACGCGGACAGGCCTCCGGGAGGATCGAACCGGACCGCACCCGGTGCGTCGAGTAGGACATCATGCGCGGTCCCGGACCCGACGTTGCGGAGCTCGAACACCGAGCCACGGATGTGGAAGAGCTCCCAATCCGCTGCGGGAGACGGGGTGGAGGCCTCGTGATGATGCACGTGCTGCCCACCGACGAATCCGGTACCCGCGTCCTTGTTGATCTGGCTAATGCTCCGGCGGCGATCGACCCCGGTCCGATCGCGGTCGGTCCGGCCGCGGCCAGTAGCTGGCGGGCGGCAGCCAGAATCTGTTGGTCGTGGTCAAGGCCGGCTTCGAGGATGTGCCCAGCAAGGGGCTCAGCATTCTCGGGCGTCGGTCGCCGGAGGTACACGTTCAGGTCCGCAGCAGCATCCTCGTTGTCGTGGAACCGGGACTTCAGCAGGCCAGCGAGTTTGTCCCGAGCCGCCTGCAGCCCTTGCCCGACCGAGTAGGCGGCGCCGGTCACCGCGCCCTTGGCCACGTCCTTGAGCCCATCACCTGCACCGGCCGCAAGTGCACCGACGATAACGGAGACTCCGTCAAGCTGGCTCGGATCCACGGCTACCTCCAGTTCAAGATCGTCGTTACGTCCATCGTCCCACGTAAGAACTGGCCGGTGGCCCGAGCCAAGCCGCCAGGGAGGACGCAACTGGACGAAGCAGCGCT